>Ga0116162_10002975_pt1 | contig 10315 bp, 7 predicted proteins | sample AD_UKC105_MetaG_FD_89875 | JGI IMG/M metagenome (GOLD analysis project Ga0116162, IMG submission 89875) | Active sludge microbial communities of municipal wastewater-treating anaerobic digesters from Hong Kong - AD_UKC105_MetaG | ecosystem: Engineered > Bioreactor > Anaerobic > Digestate... | reverse complement strand
GTTCGATCCGATCGAGCGGCGCCTCGGAAGCCGGAGCAGCATTTCTCCTGGCCAGCCCCAGGGCCACATTCAATCGGGCAAGCGGTGATCGCAATTCATGGGAAACATCCCTCACCAATTGCTTCTGTGCCGTTATCAGGTTCTCGATCCGCTCGGCCATGCGGTTGAAGTCCCGCATCAGGTCGGTCACCTCATCGCCGCGTCCCTTGGTACGAAGTGACACCCGCGCCGAGAGGTCGCCCGTTCCCAGGCGTTGAGCGGCGGCACGAAGCTGACGGATAGGGGAAGTCAGGTGCCAGGCAAGCCCATAGCAGACCAGTCCCCCGATAACGAACGAAACGCAGAATCGGAACCAGAAGTCCGGCGGAAACGGCCATCTCTGCAATAACATCTGAGGGGGAGGCATAGGCGGCACCCCTTCAGCAGCGGCCACATACGTTATTCCACGCGGACTTTTCACGAGAACGGCCGCATTTACAACTCCCTTCCCAAAGACCAATTGGGACAAACCGCTCGATAAAAGATGGTGAACGGTCTCTTCAAGGTGACGGGGAACGGAACCCGACAACGAGGTCCCCTTGTTCGAGAAGAGATAGGCCCGCATTCCATGGGGTTCTCCCTGATATATGAAATTCCTGGTGGCAATCTCGCCATATTTCTCATAGATTCCAGCGGCCGTATAGCCGTACAGCGCAAGTGCGTCGCAGACGATCCGGGCACGTTCGGCCGTAAAACGACGTTCAAACTGGTCATGCATGGGCCCCATCCGCATGTTGAATGCTATCAGGAAAACGATGATTCCGGAAAGGGTCACGGCAAGCCAGAACCAGAAGAAAAGCTTTACGAACATGGTTCGCATGGAATACCTCTAGTACCAAATTACATATCAGGATTGCGTTCGGAAACAGGGCACGTGTATATATAGCCGACGCCACGAACAGACTTGATCCGCTCGCCGCCATCACCGAGCGGTCCCAGTTTTTTTCGCAGGCTGCTGACATGGACATCGATGCTGCGATCCTGATAATTGAGTGTTCGGCCGAGAGCCTGAATTGAAAGGTCTTCGCGACTGATAACTTTCCCGGCCATGCGCAGCAGTACTTCAAGAAGGGAAAACTCCACCGAGGTTGTTTCCACGGGCTTGCCGCCGCAGAGAACGGCCCTGGCTCCGGGATCGACCGCTACGTCACCAACGGTAAGCAGAGCAGATGAGTCAGTACCGGTCAAAGGCGCCGCGGCACGGCGTAAAATTGCCCGAAGACGTGCAACCAGCTCCCGAGGATTGAAGGGCTTGGGAAGATAGTCGTCGGCCCCCATCTCGAGACCGACGATGCGGTCCACCTCGTCTCCCCGTGCGGTCAGCATCAGAACCGGCACCGCGGAACCCGTGCGAATACGACGCAAAACCTCGAATCCGCTGAGTTTCGGCAGCATCACATCGAGCACTACAAGGTCAAAACCGTTGTCCAGAGCTTTTTCCGCTCCGGATTCGCCATCATGCACCGTATCGACGGCAAAGCCCTCCGCGGAAAGATAATCGCCCAACAGTTCGCACAACTCCACATCGTCATCGATAATCAATATCTTGTTCGTCATGTTCAGCCTCTCGCAAATTTGTGTTCAGTATAATCACAAACCTTTTCCATATCTGTAAAAAAATGTAAAACATCCCACCCGGTCGCAGGCAGGCGGAAGAAAAGAACTATTGGCAAATCGTCATTAGTTATTCTATTCTTAGCCGATAACATCCGGTTCATTGCGGCATTGAAAAAGACAGTGGAGAATTCATCATGGAAAATCTAAACCAGCAGCAGTTTCTCCGGCAGGTCAGCATCGGCACGACCCTTTTTTATATCGTAACCGAAAACGAGCGGCGCTGTGAAAGATTTCTCTTGCAGATAGCCACCCGTATCAAGGGAATGGGAAGTCCACTCATATGGAGTTGCACCGAAGGATTGAATCGAAACGGCGAAAGAATATCCGATACGGTCGATCCACTGAAAGCCATTGATCATGTAATTTCCCAGCCGGGTCCCCTGCTGCTCATCCTCAAGGACATCCACTGGTTCTGGCGGGACAATCCGTTTCTGGTCAGAAAGCTCAAGGATCTTGCCTTTGCCTCGAAAGGTAAAGGTAAAGTTACCGTCATATTCGGCGAGGACGCGTGGACACCACACACTCTCCAGGAGGAAATCGTCCCCTTCAGGCAAGGGCTCCCCGACGTCGATGAAATTCGCTCTTTCCTCGGCCAGTTCCTGGTGAACGACCCGGCATTCGCCAAGGCATGCGAAGCCGACTCGGAACTGCTGGACAGACTGGTGGTGGCTGCTCGCGGACTTGACCTTGTCGACCTCGAGCGCGCCGTCAGAACACTGCGGTTAACCGATATGTCCGGAACCGACGCCGAGCATTCGCTCCTGGAAAACAAGCGGCGGGTTTTGCAGCAAAGCGGCATCATGGAACTGGTCATCGAAACGACCGGACGCGACCAGCTCGGCGGAATGGAAAATCTCAAGCACTGGCTCAGACGACGCGAAGTCGCATTCGGTCTCAAGAGTATCACCTCGGGGGTCGGCTTGCCCAAGGGCGTCCTGATCATGGGAGTTGCCGGTTGCGGCAAGTCGCTGTTTGTCAAGGCAATAGCCGCCGAGTGGCGACTTCCCCTGATCCGCCTGGATATGTCAACCGTTTACAGCGGGATATTCGGATCGCCGGAAGCAAGTCTGAACAAGGCTTTTAAAACAGCCGAAGCGGTTGCGCCGTGCGTTCTCTGGATTGATGAAATTGAATCGGGAATAACGACCCACGGTTTCAAATCCGAAGGAGGCGCCTCATCACGGATACTCGGCTCGTTCCTGACCTGGATGCAGGAAAAAAGGGAACCGGTATTCGTGGCCGCAACCGCGAACGCCATTGAAATGCTGCCGGCAGAGGTATTGCGCAAGGGACGTTTCGACGAAATATTCTATGTCGGGCTCCCGCAAAGCGAGGCCCGCGAAGAAATTTTCCGTATCCACCTGGCAAAACGAAATGCCGATATTTCGACATTCGATACCAAGCTCCTGGCCGGCTCCACAAAAGGGTTTTCCGGAGCTGAAATCGAACAGGTTGTTCATTCCGCGGCCTTTGAAGCCTTTGCCGAACAGCGCCCCATGACCCAGCAGGACCTCATGACCATGGTGGGTCGAACCGTTCCGCTTTCCATAACCATGGCCGAACAGATCAAAAAGATTGAAGCGTGGGCTTTCAAGCGGGCGGTGCCGGCCGCCGGCTCATTGTAAGGTCTCTCGCTGCGGATTCTTTCGGTGGATTAATACGTAAAGTGTAGGGGCGAACTCATGTGTTCGCCCGCCTGACGGGCAGACACGGGCTTGCGCGACGAAGCGCTCCAGCGCGCAGGCGCGGGTCTGCCCCCTACATGAACAATATTCCCTGACCATCAGGTCCATCTTCCCTTTCCAACACATCGGCCTCTCAATCCTTCGCAGATGACCATGCCCTTCCCATCGGACACAACTTAACAAAACGGTATATCTCTTAACTCAACTTGACGGCGACTGCCTGTATAGTCAGATCATCCGAAAGCGATGCAAACCCATCACATCGCGAATACGAGTTTCGAAGGAGAACATACGCATGAAAAAACTCTTGGTAACGATATCTCTCCTGAGTGCGACACTGGGAACGTTCGTGGTTGTCTCTCATGCCGCATCTTTACCCGACCCGACAAAGCCCGCCGAAAACGAACCGGAACGGAAAGCCCCTCCTCCAGACGGAATGGCGGGTCCGCAAAGGTTCCTTCTCGAATGGCAAAAGATTTTCCTCAGCCTCAGCGATGACCAGGAACATGAAATCATGGAAATACTGGCAACCGAACATGAAAAGATACTGCCGCTTCTGAAAAAGAGAGGAGACCTGCACAAGCGTCTTTTCGAGGCGGAACAGGCGCCTGCTCTTGACGAACAGAACCTTGCTTCACTGGCTGAGGAATTTGCAAAGACGGAAGCGGAACTGATCCTTTCCCATGTCAAAACAAACAGGAAAATTACCGCGCTCCTGACACCGGAACAGCGGGAAATATTGTCAAAACTGGATCGCAAAAGACGGTTGCACCACGGACCGCCCCGTCCCGAAAGGGAATTACCGCCAGACTCCGAGGAATAAAATCGATAGGACCCGCCGACAATGATCGTCGGGGCATGCTCGTGTCCCCCCTGCACCAGGATCTCCCGGCGATCATCTGTTTGGTCCATGGCGATGGTTCCCACCATAAATGATCGGCCAGCAGACCGATTTCAACCGGCACAGGCAGCAGAGCGTCTCCGGGCATTACCCTCCGTGATGCCTTCTTGGCGGCTCGGTGTTCCTCCCCGAGCCGCATTTTTTAATTCGTCACTTACCGGCATCAAGGTTTCACACGATCAACGGAAAACTGCCGCAATAACAATTTAATCAATTACATCAATGGTATTGTTTGCAAGTGAAGGTTTTTATGAAAAAAGACCAAACGCCCCGGGAAAAGAGTTGTCCACGAGAGGAAAGCCACTATCAGACCGACGGAAACGACGAACCGGCAAGGACATATGGCGCTGACACATTTATACGCTGCTCGGCCGATGATGATCCCCTAGGCTTCGCAATCCTCAGCATCATACTGCGAAAGGTGATCATCAGAACCTACACATGCAGCAAATCTTTTACGCCAACGCCGGCATTCGAGTCTTCGGAAAAGTAACGCCGGATAACCGCTTTCCTCCGCGCCCTTTTCCAGTGAAGGATGCTCTTTTCGAAAGGATTCCCCGGTATGGAAAAAACATGCTGTTTTCTGCTCCTTTCTTTCTGTGCGATAGCAGCAACCATCTATGTCACGAAGGGTGATAAACATCCAAAGCAACCGGTCGGCATTTTGGTTTCACATCCTCTTCCTGATCATAACGGTAACTTACGACACTATCGGTTGGCTCCCGTTCTCCATGCCTCAAATCCCCTTGCTCTCACCCCCGAACAGATTAACGACATTACGAAACTTGTTGAAAACCATCAATCGGTGATGAAACCGCTGATCCGAAAAATCACCCTTACCCGAAAAAACATTCACCACAATATCCGTTCAGGGAAATACGACGAAACTTCCATTACATCAGTCATGACCGGGCTGACGCCAGTCATGGCTGAAGCACTTGTGGAACGTGAACGTCTTGACGCAGATATTTTTTCCATTCTCAACAAGAAGCAACGAAAACAAGCCGAAGAACTTTCCCGGCTTGCCGACACCTTCTTCACTAACCAACGACCAAGCCACTCCCCGGATTCAGTCGCGGCAGGCAGGATGAAAACCTTCTTTTGCCTCTCTGATGCACAAACGCGTGATGTTGACAGAACCGTTGAAGAGGTACGGCGAAAACTTTCCCCGTTGTTTAAAAATGGCCGAAACATTTCGACGGAAAACAACTTCGCCTCAGGGTACCTTCGATATAGTGAAATAGAAACGCGCGAACGGGCACGGCTACAAGCAGAGAAAATATCGACGATCCTTATCGCTTCGGAAAACGTCACCGCAAAAGTGTACGGATTCCTCCAGGAAAACCAGAAAGAGCGGGTAAGAGACGCCGTGGCACTAATCGAATCCTGTATCAGGGAGAGGATCCTTGATTCACCTCAAGCGAGCGTCCGACAATCGGTTGAAGCGGCTAAAGCTGTGAGCCGGCCAACCCGCCAACCGTTGCAATTGCCTGCTCAATACGCTTCGACCAGTATGCGGCATTAAGACGAAGATAGTTACCGTACTTGCCGGAAGCGGAAAAAATCTTGCCCGGCGCAATGGTAATGCCGCAATTCAGAGCTTCTTCATACAACTTGATGGAATCTACCTTTTCAGGCATTTCTACCCAGAGCACAAAACCACCGGAAGGGGTATTCACCTTGGTCCCTTTGGGAAAATATCTCTCCACGGCTTTTGCCATGAGTGCCGTCTGCCGACCGTAAATCCCCCGAATTTTTCGCAGATAATGATCGTACCCGCCATTTGCGAGAAATTCGGCAATGGCCATTTGCGGCAACGTTGCCGTGGCGATATTGTTAACCGCCTTCAATCGCTCGATTTTTTCCTGGAATTTTCCGGCAACCACCCATCCCACCCGGTAGCCTGGCGCAAGGGTCTTGGAAAAAGAGGAACAATGGATAACCAGCCCCTTCCCGTCATAGCGTTTCGCTATGCCGGGACGCTCGGTCATGAATCCCAGGTCACCATAGACATCATTTTCTATAAGGGGAATATTCTGGTCGGCAAGCAGTTTAACAAGCTCCTTTTTCTTCTCTTCGGGCATGTGGCTACCGAACGGATTGTTGAAATTCGGAATCACGAGGCAGGCATGAACCGAGTTCTGCTCCATGGCGTAACGAAGGGCGGAAAGGCTGATCCCGGTTATGGGATGGGTCGGTATCTCCAGCGCTTTCAGGTCGAGCATTTCGATTATCTGCAGCAGGTTGTAGAATATCGGGCTCTCGATGGCAACGGTATCACCAGGTCGGCACACGGCGCGCAGTGAAAGCGTCACCGCCTCAAGGCAGCCACTGGTAACAACAAACTGATCGGGAGTGAGAGAACAGCCGGCTTTTATTGCTCTCTGGGCCAATTGCACACGAAGACGCTCGTTTCCGGGGGGGAATTCATAGGATATCGCCTGGAATTTACCCCGACGCGCCACGTTCGAAATAATCCGGTTCAGTTTGTCCGTTGGAAGATTTTCCGGATTGGGAGTCGCTACACCAAGCGGAACGAGATTGGGATTCCGCATATCCCGCATGACCATCATAACCAGTTCACCAACGCTCACATGGGTCGGGGCCGATGTGACATGAACCAGTTCCGGCTCCGGCATCACGCGGCTCAGCTGATGCCTCACGTAGTATCCCGATTGCGGCCTGGCTTCAATGAGCCCTTGATTTTCCAGGTAAAAATACGCCTTGACGATGGTTGAGATACTCACCCCCATCTGCTTACTAAGAGCACGGACCGATGGAATTCGCTCCCCTGTTCGGTCAGTCCCTTTCCGTATCAGACGGGCGATGCGATCGGCTATCTTTTCATAGAGAAAGAAGTCGTCTACAGGATCACGCCCGTATTTTTCATTCGACATTACATCCGCCTGCTCCGATGATTCATCCTGTAGCATACAATTTTTCCTTTTTGGCACGTATACAATTTTTATTATAATTAAACTGTACCGCTATCAATTCTTTATTATTGCGTCTGTTATTCTTATCAGTTTTTCACTACCGTGTAAACATACAAAAGTTGCAACTCCGGAACATTTTTCACAGCTTGCAAGCCGGTCTGGGCAGACCCGATTTGCAGATAAAAATGTACTGGGTATCCGGAGAAAACCAAGTGGTTACCACACCAAAAGGAGGATGGAATGGGAGATAAGATTATCCGCATCAACATGACCAACTTGACAACAGCTGTTGAATCCGTACCCGCGGAATTGGCAGCCCTGGGCGGCCGTGCGCTCACTTCGACCGTCGTTGCCAAGGAAGTACCCCCTACCTGCGAGGCTCTGGGCAAATACAACAAGCTGGTATTTGCTCCCGGTCTGTTGACCGCTACGGCGGCTGCTAACTCGGGGCGTCTCTCCGCCGGTTTCAAAAGCCCCCTGACCGGCGGCATCAAGGAAAGTAATGCCGGCGGCACCGCGGCCCAGAAGCTTGAAAGACTCGGCATCAAAGCCGTTATTATCGAAGGCATGCCCGAAACGGACACCTGGTACAGCATCCACATTGATAAAGACGGCGCCACCATCAAGGAAGATCTTGAATATATCGGCAAAGGCAACTATGAGCTTTTCAACATCATCGGCGAAAAGATGGGTAAGGTCGGTGTCCTCTCGATCGGTCCCGCCGGTGAGTTCAGGATGGCAGCCGCCAACATCTCCGTAAAAGACCCGGACGGCAACGTCCGCAGCCACGGCCGTGGCGGCGGCGGCGCGGTCATGGGCTCCAAGAAAATAAAGTACATCACCATCGATGATACCGGCGGCCCGGGAATCACCCTGGCGGATCCCGACAAGTTCAAGGCCCAGGCAAGGATTTTCGCCAAAGCCCTGCTCGATCACCCGGTCAGCGGTCAAGGTCTGCCCACCTACGGCACCAACGTCCTGATCAATATCCTCAACGAAGCCGGCGGCCTTCCCACCAAAAATTTCCGCTACGGCCGTTGCGACCACGCCGAAAAGATCTGTGGCGAAACCATGCACGACGTTATCGTTTCCCGCAAAGGCAATCCGAGCCATGGCTGTCATGCCGGTTGTATCATCAAGTGCTCCCAGATTTACAATGACGCCGACGGCAAATACGTAACCTCCGGCTTCGAATACGAGACCGTTTGGGGCTTCGGGGCCAACAGCCTGGTTGAAAGCCTTGACGATATCGCCAAATGCGACTGGGTCATGGATGATATCGGCATCGACTCCATTGAAGGCGCCATCATCATGAACGTAGCCATGGAAGCGGGCATCCTGCCATGGGGTGACGGTAAAGAATGTTTCCGCCTCTACGATGAGGAAGTGCGGAAGGGAACGCCTCTGGGCCGCATCCTGGGTAACGGGGCCGGCTCCGTCGGCAGGACCTACGGCATAACCAGGATCCCGGTTGTCAAGAACCAGGGTATCCCGGCATACGATCCGCGAGCCGTCAAAGGTATCGGCATTACCTATGCTACATCCACCATGGGCGCCGACCATACCTCCGGCTACACCATCGCCACCAACATCCTGAAGGTCGGCGGTTTTGTCGACCCGCTGTCAAAAGCAGGCCAGGTGGAACTGTCACGCAATCTGCAGATCGCCACGGCCGCCGTCGACAGTACCGGCCTTTGCATCTTCGTTGCATTCCCGGCACTCGACATTCCCGAGTGCTTCACGGCGGTATTCGAGATGATCAATGCCCGTTACGGCACCGACCTTGATGCCAACGGCGTTGTTGAATTCGGCAAGTATGTTCTGAAGACCGAACACGATTTCAACCTGGCAGCCGGTTTCAGCAACAAGGATGACCGTCTTCCCGAATTCTTCGAAGAAGCAATTCCGCCTCACAATGCCGTATGGGATTTCACCGACGAAGAAATTGATGAGTTCTGGAACTTCTAGTTTCAACGAAGTTTTCTCCCAGGAAACGCCTCCATTCCCATTCTTTTGTGATGCGTTTCCCATTCGGCGGGTGTCTGCCCGGGCACCCGCCGACCTTACCTTCTCCATGCTGAGAAGCAAAAGGCCGGTGTCAGCCGGCCTTTTTTCTTTCACGGCATCATAACCGGCGCCGACAACCTGCCATCCCATTATTATCGCAGCACAATAACCACCAGCCTTCTCCCGACATCAACAAAAGGATCCTTAGAACAGCAATTCCCTTCCATGCCCTAACATCAACCGAGCACTACGCTTCAATCTACGCATGGAAATTGCACAAGCGAATGCATGCCGTCAACTGCCAACCGCTTCAACAAGAGTCTCCTTATTGTCATAATTCCTTATTTCCGCGATAACCTACCGAAATTTCTGTCGACAATTCCTGTTGCCCTTTGAAGAAATCTGGTGTAATGTTCACAAAATGAACGATTCTGGCAAAAAGACAATAGATGCCTACCGATCCTTTCTCCTATTGAGCGAAATTGACCGGGAAGAAACGATATCCCAACGGGAACTTGCCGGCCGCCTCGGCATCGCTCTCGGACTGGTAAATTCTTACCTGAAAAACCTCGTTGCCAAGGGCTACATACGCATCCGTTCATTTCCCAGAAACCGTTACGGCTACCTGCTTACCCCCAAGGGGATGGCGGAAAAAAGCCGCCTCGCCTATCAGCATCTCAGTTATTTCACCAACCTGTACCAAGTCGCCCGACAGGATTATCTCTCCCTGTTTCACGTCCTCAGGACATCGGGAATAACGTGCGTTTCTTTCTGCGGTGTTGATGAAACCGCTGAAATAGCATACCTTTCACTCAGGGAAGCAGGTATGGAACTGGTCGATGTCATGGACAACGAACACGTTGGAAAATATTTTTTCGACAAAATAGTAACGCCTCTCCCGGACATCGACAAACCGTCTTCCCTGCCGCTCATTATAACTTCCCTGAAACGTGGAGATGCTCTCGAAGCCGAACTATTGAACCATGGCATCAACCGGCAGATGATCTATCGAACCGTAAGCAAACCATCTTGTGGAAATTTCCGTTCGGAGGACCTATGAAAAAAGCGTTGATTACCGGAATAACCGGCCAGGACGGTTCTTACCTCGCCGAACTCCTGCTGGAAAAGGG
>Ga0116162_10002963_pt1 | contig 10335 bp, 9 predicted proteins | sample AD_UKC105_MetaG_FD_89875 | JGI IMG/M metagenome (GOLD analysis project Ga0116162, IMG submission 89875) | Active sludge microbial communities of municipal wastewater-treating anaerobic digesters from Hong Kong - AD_UKC105_MetaG | ecosystem: Engineered > Bioreactor > Anaerobic > Digestate... | reverse complement strand
CTGATCCAGCTGCATTGTCCGCCAACCGAAGTATATTACCGCCCGGAGATATTCGAGCGCTTCGAGCGACTGAAGGAGCAGGGAAAGATACGGAACCTGGGGGTAAGCGTTCAGAAGGTGGAGGAAGCCCTGAAAGCCATTGAATTTGATAATGTAACGACGGTTCAGATAATTTTCAATGTATTTCGCCAGCGTCCGGCGGAATTATTTTTCCGGGAGGCTGTCAGAAGAAATGTAGGGATCATCGTCAGGGTCCCCCTGGCCAGCGGGCTTCTTTCCGGAAAGTTCAGGGCAGACAGCACATTTGAAAAGGGGGACCACCGGTTCTTCAACCGGAACGGGGAGTCATTTGACAAGGGAGAGACCTTCTCAGGGATTGATTTTGCAACGGGATTAAAAGCCATGGACATGATGAAGGAAATATTCCCCGGTGTGGAGAACCTTGCTCCGGCAGCCCTGCAGTGGATCCTGCAGTTTCCCGAGGTTAGTTGTATTATCCCCGGAGTATCCAGGCCGGATCAGCTTGATTCAAACCTTTCGGTCTATGATCAACCGAACCTCACAAGGCAGCAACTGGAAGGAATGAATGCCATCTACGAGGAGATGATTAAGGACCGGGTGCATCATCTATGGTAATAAACTGGATACAAGAAATTACATGGAATCACAATGAAATCTATATAGCTTTGTGAACCTTTGTGTCTTCTCTGTGAACCTCTGTGTAACAAATAATTCAGGTCTGTTTCCCGCCATTAAAATCCTTCACAATCTCGTTTACCCCTTTCAGCACGTAATGGGGCCTGTAGGCAAATTCTTCCACTGTCTTTTCATTTGATATACCGGAGAGCACGAGGCAGGTGTCTATCTCTGCTTCGATCCCGGCAACGATATCGGTATCCATCCGGTCGCCGATAATGATGGTTTCTTCACGTTGAACACCCAGTTTTTTCAGGGCAATACGCATCATCAGCGGATTGGGTTTCCCTACGAAATAGGCCTGTTTGCCGGTTGCCAGTTCGATGGGTGCAATGAGGGCCTTGGTAGCCGGTACGATACCATTTTCAACCGGTCCGGAGACATCGGGGTTGGTACCCACCAGTTTGGCGCCATTCCTCACCAGATTCACCGCCTTTTCAATAACCTCGTAGCTGTATGACCGGGCTTCACCCATAACCACGTAATCAGGATCAATGTTGTTGCTGGTATACCCGGCATTGTACAACGCATTTATAAGTCCGGCCTCACCGACAATATATGCGCTTCCGTTGGGTTTCTGGCTCTGGAGGAAAGTAGCGGTGGCAAGTGCACTTGTGTAGAAATGTTCAGGACCCACATCAATGCCCATACGTAGAAGCTTATCCCTCAGCTCTTTTATGGTACGCTCGCTGGAGTTGGTCAGGAATACAAATTTCTTATTTTCCTTTTTCAGCCATTCCACAAATTCTTTCACTCCGTCCAACACCTTGTTTCCATGGTATATAACACCGTCCATATCGCAGATGAATCCGTTCTTTTTACGGATGCTTTCGATGATTGACTTCTTTGTCATGCGTATCAATTTTAATGAAGGATTGAAAAGTGAAAATACAATCTTTTCACCGATTTTTCATCGTTTATGTTCGGGATTGCTTGTAATACACCTGTCACTGTCATACATTTGGATCGAAAGAAATTAAATGAAAAGCGTTTCTGCTTCAGCAAAATACGCCCCATGAAAAAAGAAATCATCGTTGTCGGTTCAGGTATTGGAGGCCTTTCTGCGGCTTATTATGCACTATTGAACGGTTACCATGTTTCCATTTACGAAATGCATAGCCTGCCCGGAGGATTATGTACAGCCTGGGGAAGGAAAGGATACAAATTTGATATCAGCATGCATATGCTCATGGGTTCGGTTTCAGGACCCTTTCATAAGATGTGGAAAGAACTGGGGATTATTGACAACTTCGAATTCCATTACCACGATATTGCCTCAGTGGTGGAGAGCAGTGACCAGCAGGTGGCTTTTTATGTTGACAGGCACAAGCTGGAAGCAGAATTGCTTGCTCATTTTCCAGAAGACGAAGAGCTGGTCAGGGAATTTGTTCGCCTGATCAATGGTCCTCATATGATGAACGGGGCATCGCTGAAACCCAGGGAACTAGTACGCTTGAAAGATTCACTTCGTATGATGCGAAGTATACTACCCATGATGAAGGTGTTTGAGAAATATGGCAACCTGTCTTTGCAGGAATATGCAGCACAGGCAAAGAATCCATTGCTTGAAAGAGTCATGAAGTCGGTGGTTGATTTCCCGGGGTGGCCCATGCCTGATTTTCCCATGGTGCCCATGGCCGGCTCCATGCAATCAATGGTCAGGGAAGCCGGGGTCCCGCTGGGAGGATCTCAACAGGTGGTTTTTCATGTTGCTGAGAGGGTGAAAAAGCTGGGGGGAGTATTTCATTACAACAGTAAAGTCACCGACCTTATCGTTGAAGATGATGAGGTGTGCGGTATACGTATGGAAAATGGGATGGAACACCGGGCAGACAGGGTAATATGGGCCGGAGATGGCCATACCCTGATTTATGATATCCTGAAAGAAAAGTACATTAACGAAAAGATAAAGTATATCTACGAAAACTGGATCCCGGTAAAGTCTATTGTACATGTAATGATGGGTGTGGATATGGATCTGTCCAATGAACCGGCTCGTCTTACCATGGAAGCCAGCAGACCAATAAATATCGCTGGAAGGGAGCACGCCTGGCTGGGAGTATTGCATCATTGTTTTGATAAGAACATGGCTCCGGAGGGAAAATCGGCTGTAGAGGTATGGTACGATACTGAATATGATTACTGGGAAGAACTATACAGGGATAAAAACGCCTATAAGGCAGAGAAACAAAGGATTGCTGACTATACCATTGAAGAATTGAATAGGAAATGGCCCGGGTTTGCAGATAAATTGGAGTTGGTTGATGTTCCAACCCCGATGACCTATTCCAGGTACACGGGCAACTGGAAGGGCTCTCCCGACGGTTGGTATATTACCAGGGATAATATGCGACAGGGAGAACCTGTGCGTTCACTTCCGGGACTGAAAGGACTGTGGATGGCCGGTCAGTGGACGGCTCCGTTTACAGGTACCGTGATGGCCGCTCTTTCGGGCAGGCAGATCGTTCAGTTGATGTGCAAAAATGATAATCTGAAGTTCAGGACAGAGCAATCCTCAAACTGAAATCCCACACTAATTTTACCAAATATCATAACCCGTGCTACAGTAAATTATTATAAATTGCTTCATCATAACCAAGGAGACTACAACTATGAGAAGCAAATTTACTCTACCCAAAAAAATTTTGTTGACTATAATTTTCCTGTCAGCTATCATGGTTTCGTCCATAGCCCAGGAAAAATACCAGGTTCGGATGGCTTTTATTGGAAATAGCATCACGTTTGGAGCCAACCTTACCGATCCTTCCAACGAATGTTATCCATCCCAGCTGAGGGATATGCTTGCTGAGAATTTTGGAGACACGGTGCAGATTATGAACTGCGGCGTATCGGGGAGGACAATGATGCGAAGTGCGGAAAGTCCGATATGGATTGAGGGAGCATTCAAGAACGGGATCAAATTTGTTCCTGATATCTGCCTGATCATGCTGGGAACAAATGATGCAAAACCTTACAGGTGGGAAGCCTGGGGAGATGAGTTCCTGGATGATTATCTTGCCATGATCGACACCTTTAAATTCAGGAATCCGAATACAAAATTCATTGTTTGTTATCCGCCACCCATCTGGCCGGGACATCCCTACGGAACCAGCTGGGAAAACCTGCATAACGACACCCTCCTGATGGAACAGGTTGTTCCCGCTATCGATACAGTGGTTGATATGACCGGTGCTACGTTGATTGATTTTCATACTCCATTTTTGGATAGTGTTCACCTCTTCCCCGATTTGCTACACCCCAATGCAGAGGCACAGCGCCAGATGGCCGCCATACTCTATGATACCATCATGAAATATGATATGATCCACCAGGTGGAAGCCGGGTTGGCATACATCTCCGATTTTACCCAGAGCAGAAAAGAGGCAGTTGGTAGTCCGGCCACATTGACATGGACCACAATGTTTGCCAATACTGTTTTACTGGATGGAGAGCAGGTAGAGTTAAACGGCAGTAAGGAGGTTGTTGCCGAAGAAGGTAAAGTTTATACACTTACTGCAACAGGAGACAATAATACTTCAACTTTTGATCTTCACATGAACACCTATGTTCCCGTGGCAAGTGCATTAAGCATCCTTGTTCCTTCTTCTGACTATAAGCAGGGATATCCTGTATACCTTATTTCCAAGTACCTGGACCAGTTAAGCAGGGAAATGACGGAGCCCACCAGTAATATAGCCTGGTCTATTACCGACGGGGAAGGAGAATTAAAGGATGCCAATGACACTTCTGTGGTTTTTCAGCCCACAGCCCTTGGATATGTAACTATTGAAGCAAGGCAGGGAGACATGTATAAGGAAAAAAAACTGAGGGTGGATGAGCTGACTTCTGTGGATAATTTATCCATTGAAACAATATCTGTTTATCCGAATCCGGTGAAAGAAAGACTTTATCTTCAACTTGACAATACCACCAGACAGGATGTTGAAGTCTCCGTTTTTTCTATCCTGGGCAAACCTGTAATCAATAGAAATTTCAATATTTCCGGCCAAACGTCTCCTCTGCTGGAGCTTTCCACGGATGAACTGGAGTCCGGAGTTTACCTCTATTCCGTTGGGATGGGAGGCGAAACATTTTTTGGAAGGTTTTTTAAAGAGTAATTGCAGCCCCAAATCCTCTAATTAACTAGTTAGGAATTAGATTCAAAGAAGCCTGAAGGGTTGCAAAATGGCAATCCTCAGGCTTCTAAATTTTAAAGTATAAACCCAACCAATAAATCTATTCTTGTAACCGGAAGAATCAGGAGGCATAAAGGCCGAATGCAAATGGGATTGCCATGGCGATACTGAATAAAATCCACGACAGATTTAAAATATTTCTCTTCTTCCGGTCAGGATTTTCCGCGTCCTGGTTATACATCAATAAAACATTGAAATATAGTATGTAAAGCAATAACGGAGCTCCTACAAGAAGAAATGCGCTGAATGGAAATTCAAATTTCTCATACAGGATATCCATAAGAAAAAACACAAATTCCAGTGCCAGGATGTATCCAAAAACGGTTTTAAATGATGCCGAACGAATTTTATCTGTCAGGTCGCTTTCGGATTTTTCTTTTGTAAAAACAATAAAAAATAAACCAAAATAAGCGAGCAATTCAAAATTGCGTCCCATAAACAGATACAGGGAGAGTCCGGCGATACTGATTATTATCCCGATTGTTTTGAAGAAGTTGGGATAAAGGAAAAACGGAATAATTCTTTTCATATCAACTATTTTTTATTTCTTCATTTGTGCCTACAGAAAGAACCGCTGCACCTATAATCGACCCAACCGGGCCAAATACACTTCCCAGGATTCCCCCGATGGCATCATTGATGATTACCCATGAGCTGGGATCAAGCTCTGCAGCCTTTCTACATGTATTGGTTTCGTTCGTCCAGAAGGAAAATGAGCCATTAAAAATGTTGGTAAAGAGGGTTTGTCCTTCCTGGTCTTTTTTGCTTTCAAATGTAAGATACAGGAATTTTGTGTTAATATAATTATAAACGTGCTGAAAATCTGCATCTTCCTCCACCATTTCCAGGATATATACCAGCTCCGACAGGAATTTTTCGCTGTAAAGAGATAGGTCCTGCAGTTCTGAAGCAAGATTCCCAATATTGATTGAATAGTCGTCGTTTGTTATGTTTTTTAACCGGGAAGGGCCAAATTTCTCCTTGAGAGATTGCTCCGCTTCATCAATGGTACGCCGGTCATAGCCTTCGGAGACCAGGTAATCAGAGGATAGTTCAATTATTTCGTTTATCATGCTTTCCATATCAGGATCTACATTCAGCCTGTTCTGATAGTAATTTTCCAGGAGCTGATTATGGATGGTTCCCGCCATGGGCAGCAAATCTTCGGTAGTAACTTTTGCATCTTTAGAGCATGCTGAAAGGATCAGGAAAAGAGAAAGTGTGAAAAGCGCAGGAATAATTTTAATTGTTTTCATGAGCTTTTAATTTAAGGTTAGAAAATGATTGGTGATTATGTAGTCAACAACATGTTCTTAATGCTTGGTTGCCGACTCAACTTTTTTGCGTTTGGGAAAGAAAGAAGCAACTCTCCCCCGGGTGGATTCCTTGAATTCAGCCGGTATGTTTTATCCGGTTAATGTGATGATGATGGAAATTATCGTCGTGAAACGCGGTTTTTTTGACCTGTTACAGTGTTTTTAACCGTTTTGAAAGGAATTTCAGCTTTTTTACCACCGGTTCATCAAGTTCTAAAGGTGCTTTTATAAGCCGGAATATGACGTTGATGGATTTTCCTTATAAAGAGGCATTCAGTATACACCTGTTTTTTTAGCTTTAAGCATGTAACAGGTACCCATTCCTGTTTTTCGCACAAAAACAATTACTGAATTATGAGAAAAACGATACTGCTTTCCGGCCTGATCCAGGCTATTTTCATCGGACTTTTATCTGCCCAGAGCACCTATTATGTAAAATCCAATGGTACCGGAGATGGAAGTTCATGGTCGAATGCGATGGGTGATTTACAGCTTGCCATAAATACAGCGTCTGATGAGGCCACCAACAGTGGTGAAATGGTTCGGGTTTTTGTAGCAGCAGGAACCTATGTTCCAACGGTTGAAAGGAAAACCGGAGATCCACGGTCCGTTTCATTTGTTATGAGAAATAAGGTGGAGATTTATGGCGGATTCAGTTCTACAGGGGATCCTACATTCACAGACAGGGATCCGGGGTCCTATCCCACAATTCTTTCCGCTGATATCGGTAAAGCAGACAGTTTAGGTGACAATGCGTATCAGCTTATTCGAAATGATTTTGACAGTGATGATGAACTGGACAGTACAGCAATCCTGGATGGTTTTATATTGGAGAAAGCATATTCAGAAGGTGGAAGCAGTATATACGGGACAGCGATTTTCTGTTATTATGCTTCTCCTGTATTCAGGAATTGTTCGATTTCTTCCGAAGACGGGTCACTGATATACATGTCCAGATCCAGCGCTACTTTTTCCGGCTGTTCCATGAATGGTTTTTCCGGTGATGAAATCATGCATATTGGTGCCGGGAAAGAAGACGACTATGTTGAAGTGCGCCTGGTTAATTGCGAGGTAAAAGATAATGATACGGAAAACCCGCTGATTGAAGTTAATTACTATGCTACAATAATTGTTGATAGCTGCCTGTTTTCAGGAAACCAGGCCACAAGCCTGAGCTTTAACTGGTATACAAACTGCCTGGTGGAGAATTCTGTATTTGAAAATAATTATTCACCGCGAGAAAATGCCGGTGTATTTTTATTCTGGACTGCGGAAAATTCAGATTATTATATAATTCGAAACAGCTCATTTATAGGCAATGTAAGCGGTTACTCGGGTGGAATTATCTATGCAACCAGTTCTGATCCCATTGAAATCAGCAATTGTCTTTTTGCCAATAATTCCACGGAAGACGGGGATGCAGGTGTAGCGTATATGTACAGTACAGATTTCAGGATAGATAATTGCACTTTTTTCAATAATACCGTCCATGGAAATGGTTCAAGAGGAGCCACTTTTGTTAATTCGGATTACTTCCAGGGTGAGCTGATCATCAACAACTCAATTATATGGGGCGAACAGGGAGATCAGATAGCCATTATTAGCGATGCCCCCACAACGGTGACCAATTCACTGGTTAAACTTGCTGACGGTGAAGTGGCTCTTCCCGGGGAAAATAACCTGAACGAATATCCGCAATTTGTTGATAGCACAGCCGGAGATTTCAGGCTGAAGTCCTTCTCTCCATGCATAAATGCCGGGAGTAACGAACTGTATGTTGGAGATTTTCTTAAGGATGTTGATCTCTGGGGAAATCCAAGGTTCTATGAGGATGGAGTCATAGATATGGGTTGCCATGAATACCAGGGAGCGAAAACAACGATTTCAGTAGGAGAAAACATCCTTACTGAAAATCTGTCGGTATATCCCAATCCTGCTACGTCAACACTGAATGTTGAAGTGGGCGGGGAACAGGTTCAATGCCTGCAAATTTTTACAAATACAGGCCGGCTTGTATCGAGAACTGAGAATCCAGGGAGCGAACTTGATATTAGCACCCTGGCACCCGGACTATACCTGTTGAAAGCAAATACCGGAGCATCTGAAAGCACAGCCCGGTTTATTAAGCTTGACCGATAGCGAATTTTCATTCTAATATTCAAAATAGCTTAGAATATCCCGATTAAAGTTCCCGGATCAGATTCGTGTTTTGTTTTTTCATAAATTAACTTTACCTTTGTAAGTAAATACTCACTTACAATGACAGAAAAGCAGGAAATGATACTGAATGCAGCCCTGGAGTTATTTGCCGGGGAGGGTTTTGCTGCCACATCAACCAGCAAGATTGCAAAAAGAGCAGGTGTATCCGAAGGCTTGATATTTCGTCATTTTGAGAGTAAGCAGGGGCTGCTGGATGCTTTGATTTCTATGGCGGAAACGAAACTGGGTGAGATGTACGGTCCTGTGATCATGGAAACAGATCCACGTAAAGTGATCAGGAAGACCATTGAAGCCCCATTCAGGATTGACGAGAAGGAGTATAATTTCTGGAGGCTTCAGTTTATGCTGAAATGGCAAAAGGAGTATAACCACCCGGATAAGATGAAGCCGTTGCTGGACAAGCTCACAGGTGCATTTGAAGAACTGGGTTATGAGAAACCGGAAAATGAAGCACGGCAGCTTAACTATGTTATTGAATCCATGTCCATGGGCACCCTCAGAGGAGATAATACAGTAGAAGATGCAAAGAAATTCGGGGATTTTCTGATTAAAAAATATGAAGTGTAAAAAAATTTGACAATAAAAGTAAGTAAGTAATCACTAATTTATAATTATGAATAAAGTAGCATTAATTACAGGAGCCTCCTCAGGAATCGGGGAATCGGCAGCGGTCCAGTTGCAGAAGGCTGGGTATGTTGTTTATGGCGCAGCCAGGCGTGTTGACCGGATGAAACACCTGCAGGAGAAAGGTATACATATTCTTGAACTGGATATTACCAGTGATTCATCCATCACCAACTGTGTGGATACCATTCTTAAGAAGGAAGGCAGCATTGATGTGCTGGTTAACAATGCCGGATACGGTTCATACGGTGCCATTGAAGATGTTCCCATTGAAGAAGCCCGCCGGCAATTTGAAGTGAATATATTCGGGCTTGCCAGGCTGACCCAGCTCGTTTTGCCGGCTATGCGCGAGCATCATTCTGGCAGGATTATTAACATCTCTTCCATGGGGGGTAAGATGTATACTCCATTTGGTGGTTGGTATCATGCCACCAAGCATGCGCTGGAAGGCTGGTCTGACTGTTTACGCCTGGAGGTAAGGGAATTTGGAATTGATGTTGTGATTGTCGAACCGGGAGGAATAAAAACAGAATGGGGAGCCATTGCTGCAGAAAACCTCAGGAAAACATCGGGGAATGGGGCGTATGCTGCACGGGCAAATAAATCGGCTTCTGGCACCGAAAAGCTTTACAGCTCGAAGGGCCTTACGGAAGCATCTGTTATCGGAAAGGTGATCCTGAAGGCAGCGACTTCAAGAAAGCCCCGGATACGGTACCTGGTGGGATATATGGCGAAGCCGGCAGTATTTGTTAGGAAGTGGTTCGGTGACAGGTTCTTTGATTTTGTGATCAGCAAGTGGTAACATACTGAAGTGATATGTTTATCCAGGACTGAATACAGGATGTCATCTATATCTTTTCATTCCTGCCACGATAGAGTAGCAAAGGTAATTCGGAATTAAAGTACAGGGTGAAGGAATCTTCCATCACTTCATTCAGGGATGCTCTCCACCAGCTATGTAGTTGGAGGTTGTCAAGCGGATATTTCAATCCTTCTGAACGTACTTTCACCCTGTTATCCAGAGAGAAGAAGGATATCTGCTCCCCGGGGAAAGAGGCCACCTTCTGCCTGCTTTGCAGCGTCGTGAATTCGCCATAATCGGTCAGGATCCGTGCATGGATCTCCCTGTTATATTCCAGGAGTAAGGAGATATTTCCCAGGGTGTGATCTTCGCGCAGTCCGGTGGCTCCCAAAATGGTGACCGATTTGAAGCCGCGCTCGATGCAGTAATTTACTGCTTTTGTCAGGTCGTTGGTTTCCTGTTCACGGATAGTAATGATACG
>Ga0116162_10002962_pt1 | contig 10336 bp, 6 predicted proteins | sample AD_UKC105_MetaG_FD_89875 | JGI IMG/M metagenome (GOLD analysis project Ga0116162, IMG submission 89875) | Active sludge microbial communities of municipal wastewater-treating anaerobic digesters from Hong Kong - AD_UKC105_MetaG | ecosystem: Engineered > Bioreactor > Anaerobic > Digestate... | reverse complement strand
GATTCCGGGATTGGCTGGGACAACGCGGGCTCTTGCCTGTACCTGAAGCAATTGCAGGATGACGGTGCTTGGTTTCTGGAAATTGAGGACGGAACGGACGTCGGGCAAGCGCTTTCCGCCTATCCGGGTATTCAGGAAGAAATCGACCTGCTGGATGAAAATCAGCGTGCTGTCATGGTGCTTTCGACGAAGGACATGAGTGCCATGCCGCGAACGCAGCAATCCATGCGTTACTACTATCTGGACAGCGGGCGCTATCTGACAAGGGACGACGACTTGAACCAGAACTATGTTTGCGTTGTCCATAAGGAATTTGCGTCGCTGCGTGGCCTCGCGGTCGGCGATACGATCCGCCTGCGGTTTCGGTATATGACCTGCAACCTGCTCGGCTACCTTCTGGACGGAGAGAGCAGCGTTGGATGGAAAGATTTCCCCACGCAGGAGGCCGAGTTTACAATCGTCGGAACCTACGGCATGCTTGCTTCGCAGCCGGTCCAGCCGACCTCCCGCAACGTCGTGCTGTTCATTCCGGATTCGTGCATGCCGGAAGGGTACGGCGGAGACCTGGCGACGATGCTTCCGTCCGACCAATACAGCTTTGTATTAAAGTCTTCCAAGGATCAGGCCGCTTTTGTGGAAGAGAATCAGCAAGCGCTGTCGAATCTCGGGTTTACGCTGCTATTTGCCGACAGCAACGCCGAGAATTTCTGGTCGACCGTAACGCCGATGACGCGAACCCTGCTGACAAACAGCGTCGTATGGGGACTTGCGCTTGCCGCCGCGATGGTGCTTGCCGTCTCGCTATATCTCTGGCAGCGGAGGAAGGAATATGCAATCTCCCGCGCGCTGGGAATGCCGATAAAGCGTGCGAGCAAACAAATGCTGCTTCCGATGCTGCTGATGGGGTTAATCGCAATACCGATTGGCGGCGCGCTGTCATGGCGCTTTGCGATTCGGCAGGCACAGCAGATGCTTGCCTCCATAGAGCTTCCGGACGGCATAACATCGACGGCAGCTATTTCACCCGTCTGGATGATTGTGCTTTGTGCTGCTGTGTTTTGCGTTTTGCTTTGCTGCCTTTTTATCGGGACATGGATCGTTGCGCACACGCCGGTGCTGAACTTGCTGCAGGGAGAGCAAGGCAGGACCCGAAAGGCAAGCAACAAACCAGATTTGGCGGACGCTAGTCGTTCGGTAGGGCGTGAATCCGCTGAAAAAGACGAAATGTCGCAACCGGCGCTGCATGAAAACAAAAAAGCGGTGGCACCACGCGTCGCCCGCTTTATCTTCCGAAACTGCTGCCGTTCCGGTATCAAATTCATACTCGGCATCGGCGTTGCATGCCTGTTCACGTGCGCGCTGCTTTGGCTCGCCATGACGATTTCGCAGAGCCGCGTTGAGATCGACCGCCTGTATGACACCACCGTTGTGGAAGCGGAAATCGTGAAACAGATTCCCTCGATGACGGCGAAAGGAACCGGCGGCGGAATTATAAAGGGCGGCACTGTGGATGAAATACTGGCAAGCGGCGCGATTGAGAGCGATTATCTGGAGGCCGCCGCCGAGTGGACGGGGATTGCCGCCGAAGGATCGACAATGGAGGCGGACGAGATTGGTTCCATAACGCTCCTTGCTTTTGACCAGCCAGAAGAATTCTTCGCAGATGGCGGGACGAAAGCGAACATCGAATATGCGGACGGCTGGGACGCCGACTTGTTCACACAAAACTGGTCGCAGGAGAGCCTTCAAACGGCTGTTCCGGTCGTGCTTTCCAGCAGCATGATGCAGGAGCTGAATATATCATTGCTCGATACCGTCAGCCTCTATGGCGACGACAGCGGCGAAGTCGTGATCAACGTCGTGATTGCGGGCGTGTACACCGGCACGATCCAGACGCAGGACACTTCAGAGCCTATCCTGATGCCGCTGTCCCTGCTGGAAACGCTTGAAAATCTGCGCGGAAGAGAGCTTTGCTACAGCACGGCGCGGTTTTCGATCGACCCGAAGATGAATCGCGAACTTTCGTCGCTGACGGAGCGGATGAAATCGATTGTCGAGGGCGAAGACGCCGGGTATCTGGCACTTGATTTCGTGTGCTGGGACGAAGAACTCACGCAGGCGATCGCGCCGATGGAGAAGAACCTGCAGCTGATGAACACGCTCTATCCGGTTTCGCTGGGATTGTCCGTTCTGATCGCGGCGGGATTGTCCGTTCTGCTGACATTGCTGAACCGAAAAGAAGCGGCGATTCTGCGCGTACTTGGCATGCCGAAGCGCCGCGTGCGGACCGTTCTGTGTGGGGAACAACTTCTTCCCGGACTGCTCGGCGTTGTGCTGGGAATTCTTACAGCCCTGCTCGTCTGGAAGAGCGCGATCGCTTCATCCGGAGCGATGGTGCTGCTCGCGGCCGGGTGTTATTTGGCCGGACTATTGTTCAGTACGATCGGAACGGCGTATATTGTCACAAAGGAAAAGCCGCTGTCGCTGCTGCAAGCCCGGGAGTGAAGCATACAGGATCAGACGAGACTTAAAAGGAGTTTTACGATGCCCGAATTAAGATTGGAAAACGTGAGCTACAGCTATAAAGGCGGAAACGGGAAGGCGCTCAGCGGCGTTTCCTGCGGGTTTTCCGGCGGCGTGGTCAGCGCGGTAATCGGACCGTCAGGGAGCGGTAAAACGACGCTGCTTTCGTTGATGGCCGGGCTCGACAGACCATCGGACGGGAAGGTTTTATTTAGCGGAGAGGATCTGGCCACGCTGGATTTAGACCGGTACCGGCGCGAGGACGTGTCGATGGTTTTTCAGGCGTTTCAACTTTTTCCGTTACTGACGGCGCTCGAAAACGTGTGCTACCCCATGGATATGAAAGGCGCGCCGGACGCAGAAGTCAAAGCGCAGGCAAGGCAGCTGTTAAATTCGGTCGGCATCCGAAAGAAGCTGTACCGGCGGTATCCGGCGAATCTGTCTGGTGGGGAGCAGCAGCGGGTGGCCATCGCCCGCGCGCTGGCTACGGGTGCGCAGATGATTCTCGCCGACGAGCCGACCGGCAATCTGGATACGGAAAATGGAAAGCGAATCATGGAAATCCTGATTGATCTTGCCCATAACCACGGTTATGGTGTTGTGATCGTTACGCACGACCCGACAATTGCGGAGGCGTCCGATCTTGTGTATCGGCTGACGGATGGGATTATAGTGAACGTTTGAATCGAAAATGAAAAAAGTCAAGGGGAAAACTTCAAAGCTGCTTGACTTCTTCAAAACAATTTTTACTTGTTTGAAGTTCTCTTGGAGTGCTTCAAAGTTTTATACGGTATTTCGGGTAGTTGCAGAAATACTTTTGCCGCTACTGATAATAGTAGAATCATTTTGGGGCAAGCATATTCTTGATTTGCTCGCTAGTGGTAATTCATATGATGGCGCATCCCGAAAATTATTATTATTATTGCTTGGCCTATTAGTAACTGAGCTGATTCGTGCGATGATAAAAAAAGCGAACCAGTACTGTCAAAGCATGCATAACGAAGTTCTTGATGGCAAGATATCGTTGATGATGATGGACCGCACATTATCAATGGACCTAGAGTATTTTGACAACCCTCAATGCTACGATAAACTCACTGCTGCAGGACGGGATTCAAAAGCTATTGCAGGCATACTATGGAATATTCTTTCTGCTATAAGCGCGGCCATTTCTTTTATCGTTATTTTCCAAGTACTTAGCAGCGCAAATCCATTATATAGCATTCTAATAATGGCAGCGGCCATACCGTCCTCAATAGCTGCGGCGAAATACACAAAGCTGTTACATAAACTTACGATTGACCAGATTAATGATCAGCGACGTAAAAATTATTGCGCAGGTATAGCAATCGATCGCGAATTTGCTCAAGATGTAAGACTGTTTAGCGCGAAAGAAAGACTTAAGCAACGATACCAAAGGATTTGGCAAGAGATTTTTACAAAAAGAAAAGAAGTCACCAAAAAACGAGCAGTTTTCACAGGAGCACTAGAACTATTGCCTGAGATAGTGTCAGCATTTATTGGCATTGATATTGCATTTAGAGTTTTTGGTAATATGGCATCAATAGGGGATTACTCCCTATATACAGGATTGATTTCTCAACAGTGGGCAGCAATTTTGCTTTTAATATCCTCAAGCATGCAAATATATGATGATAGATTAAAGCTTGAGAATCTTCGAACACTGGAGCACTTCAAAAATCATATAAGTGATCAAGGCACGGAACGATTAAGCCAAGTTGATACTATTGAATTTAACCATGTATATTTTGCCTATCCCGGTACGAGCACTCCTGTCCTAACTGACATTAATCTTTTTTTGAAAAAAGAACGAGTTGCTCTTGTTGGACTTAATGGGTCGGGGAAATCAACATTTATTAAACTATTGTTACGGATGTATGACCCCGACGAAGGCACAATTTTAATCAATGGGAGAGATATTCGCGAGTATTCATTGGTGGAGTTAAGGTCGAATTTCAGCGTATATTTTCAATCAATGAAAAATTATTGTTTTACGCTAAAAGAGAATTTCACTATTGCAGATGATGATCAAGCGGAAGAGAATGTAGATAAACGCATACTTACCGCATTAGATTTAGCTCAATGTGAAGATATATTGCAAAAAACTCGTTTACGAGGACGAGGACTCAATACAAGTATAACAAGACTGTTTGATCACGAGGGGATAGAGCTGTCAGGCGGTCAGTATCAAAAGTTGTCTATCGCAAGAACGTTTTTCAGACGGCACACGGCTTTAATACTTGACGAACCGTCTTCAAATCTAGATCCAATCGCAGAAGACCAAATCTTTCAGTCGTTACGATGCATAACAAAGGGGAAATTAACGATATTTACTACACACCGGTTTTCAAATGTCTCACTGGCAGATAGGATTATCGTTTTTGAAAAGGGTAAAATTGTGGAAGATGGCAGTCAGAGACAGCTCCTCGCAAAGAAAAATAGATATTATGAAATGTTTAATATTCAAAAAGAAAAATACAACTCGGATGAAAAGTCTTGAGGCCTACTATGATGGTTGCATTGATTGATGACGGCATAGACCCCGGAAGCGTACCTCTAGAACGCCTTAAGTACGACCTATCTATAAGTGATGCTGGTCTTATCGAAAACAGAAATCCTCATGACAGGATTCTTACTGACCATGGTACGACCTGTGCGAAAATTATTTTGAAGTATTCAACAAGTGTTGAATTCTGTAGTTTACGAATCTTTCATACAACAGAGCTTCATGCTTCTTGTGCTCAATTAATCGCAGCCATGCAATGGTGCTATGAGAAAAAAATTCCAATAGTTCATTTAAGTATTGGTTCAGGGTTCCCTAGCGAGCACTGGGGGCTTCGAAACATCATTGCGCAAATGTTGCATCAGCATCAAATCATTGTCGCTGCGGCGAGCAATACGGATTGGTATTCAACTCCAGCGTCTATTGCCGGCGTAATAAGCGTTAAGGCAGATCCTCAAATGAGCGGGTTTGAATACTCTGTTGCTTCTGATACGGATAGAATCGCCTTCAGGGCATCCTCAAAACATGAAATAGAAAAAGGCAGAGACATCTCCTACTTAACGCAGGTAGCAAATAGCTATGCGGCTCCAACGGTTACGGCGGCTGTTAATAACTATCTTACGAAGCACCCTTCTTCTACAAAAAGCTTGCGGCAAGTGATATGTGGCATATCAAGTAATAGCCGGACTTTGTGTTTTGCGAAACCAGATTTCATTTCAAATGCTCATTTGGTCAATCCATTTAAATTGCCAATTCTGAAACAATATTTATTCTTCAATTGTATAGATGAGGTGCATACTTTGGAACAAATCAAAGGATTAACCGATACTGAGGATATTGTCTTCATTGTGCCATATCAATCAGCGTGGTATAATGCGGCCTTTCGCTTTTTGTCTCAAAATCCCAGCAGCTTCTTTGGAATTGCATATTGTACAAGAATGCCATGTAGAGAATGGACAACAAAAGAGGTTGAGTTTGAGTGGCAGGAAAATGACAATGATTTTTTTTGGGAACGTAGGATTCGTGGGCAAAGCAGCATGTGTCCGATAATTAGAATTAATGGGAACGGTATTATCCCTTTACAAATACTCTGCAAGCTCCGAGAACGTTTTATTTTAGACGGTTATGAGTGCATTGGCTTTTCTGATTTTCAATTCTGCTATCTTTATGGACTCGACTATATTCCAGATCATGTTTCCGAATTTAAAGCAATACAACTCACTAATAGCTATTATCAACCCGATTTAATGATTTACTATATACAGCATACCCAAACAATGCCGGAAGTGAACACGCCTGATTATACAATCTCTGTAGTGCGGCAATATACAATTACTTCATCAATGCTGCAACGTAGAGTAAAAGGAAAATCATCTGAAATTATTGATACGTTTGATGACGAAACCTTAAATATGCTTTACTACGAGATAATTCAACAACTAGGAGGTAGTTGATTCTTCATCGAATAATAAGTACTGGCATTGTGCATGGTAGTGTGTGAAATCAGATTTCTAGCATGACAATTGGTCTGTGTGCATTTTTTACAAATAAGAAATGCAATAGAAAATATCATAGAGGTTATAAAGAGGATTAATCGTGCTAAAAAATAAGCCGATTCTTCCTTTTTTTCGTGTCTTTAGTAATAGAGAACAAAAAAGGAAGTGATAACGGTGCTTTGATATTTCATAGGGGATCTCATTCTTTTCTGTATGCGCTTTTTTGCGAGTAGTACAACTGCGAGATGTAATGGGGGATTACATTATCAGGCACAAGCCTGTACAAAACGACGCACTAATCACTGGGTGCTCGTACCGATTGCGAAGCTATACAAACATGGAAACTCTACATATCATTCTTAAATTCATAAGCTTTTGAACTGTACGTAGATACTTTATCAAGTTCTTTTAGAATAGGCATTTTCATTCGCGCCCCGCCATAACTCCTTTTAGATTCGAAAAACAAAAGACGAATAGAAAAGGAGCTATATTATGAAAAAAGTAAATTTACGGGATTATTATCCGTTTTATGTGCAGAATGTCCTAGTTGAACTGCCGGATGAAATTGTTGCTGCAATGAAATCTTATAAGCAGGAAGAAGCAACACACAGACGCCGTATGAGACGGAACAAAGTATATTCGTTGGATTACGGCGGGCTTGAGAATAAGAAGTTGATTGAAGCTTTATCACCTTGCGAACTGTGTGAACAAAAAGAATTATATAAAAAACTGCATGCGATAATTTCCAACTTGCCGGAGAAGCAGGGAAGAAGGATTTACGCATACTTTTTTAAAAACATGAGTATGAATGATATCGCGCATTTTGAGGGGGTCAGTAAGATGGCGGTCTGCGCTGCAATCAAACGTGGATTAAAACAAATGCATAAACAATTAGAAAAATTTGAGTAATCATGTTTACATTTGCCAGGTAAGTCTCCTGATAAGTGAGAGGCTTAATTCATTAAAGGCACCTTGACAATTCCATATACAACGTTCAGGTACGAATCTATGCACCGAGCGACGCAAGGCACGGCGAAACAAGCCGTGACTTCCTTGGATACGATTGTGGCAGATCGATCGCGAAGACGTGCATGGTGAGAATGATACTTCCTCACGGCCACCTGTGGACTTAGGTGGAACCCTGTTGTACGCGATAGCCTTGGCAAAGCATCGGTATAGGCAGAGCTATGACGCGGCTGCCAACCGTGGCCTGAACGTTCCTTTTTTGCTTGGGCGCGTGGCAATACGGCGAGTGTTAGAAAGAACGGCACCTCAGAATATTGGCTTTTGTTATCTATTTTTGTGCGGACTAAATAACTCGAATTGATCAAGCCGCCCACTTTTGATGCTGGATCATGATCCTTGAAGGGCTTGCCATTATGGCGATCATCGCCGTACCCATCATGATGAAAAAGGTAATATTGTTATGAACGCTACATTATCAAAAAAGGATGCTTATCGGACAATGTTTCGGGAATATCCCGATGTGGTGTCCGTGGAACAGATGAGCGAAATGCTTGGTATCTGCGAGAAATCCGCATATCGATTGCTGCATGAGAACAAGATCACTCATTTCAGAATAGGACGAACCTACAAAATCCCAAAACTTCATATTCTTGCCTACCTCAATGTAATCCGCTGCGGCTGACCTCGTACCCTTGCACCAGAATATACCTGTTGTTATACTCGAAGTGTCAACAACGGGTGAAATGGCTGCTACAAAAAAGGAGGATTACACAATGGTAGCAGGACACCTTAGAGAACAAAATGGGTTTTATCAAATTGTACTGAGCTTTAATGATGCGCTTGGCAGACGCAAAACCAAATCCATCAGCACGGGGCTTCCCGTAAAGGGAAACAAGCGACGGGCGGAAGCCATGCTTCTAGAAGCTCGACAGAACTTTGACAATGGCGTTTCCAACGGCGACAAAGACGCGCCCTGCAACATCTTGTTTACGGATTTCATGCTGGAATGGCTGGAAATGATGAAGAACTGCGTTGAGATCACAACCTATGCCAATTACGCAATGGTAATCAAAAGTCGCATCGTTCCGTATTTCAAGCAGAAGGGGCTGACGTTATCGGAACTGACCCCCAAACACATTCAAGACTATTATCTATACGGCTTGAACGTGGAAAGGGTCAGTGCGAATACTGTGATTCATCGTCACGCCAACATAAGAAAGGCTCTCAAATACGCGATGCGACTTGGCTTGATCGACTTCAATCCAGCCGACAGGGTGGAACGCCCGAAAAAGAGCAAGTATGTAGCTACAACCTACAACGAAAAGGAACTGGAAAACTTGTTTTCCGTCGTCAATGGCAAGCGGATCGAATTTGCCGTTATCCTTGGTGCATTCTACGGTTTGCGCCGAAGTGAAATCGTCGGCCTAAAGTGGGACGCTATCGACTTTGAGCGAAAAACTCTCACGATCAAACATACTGTCACGGAAGTCATGCTGGACGGTAGGGTGACTATGATCGACAAGGAACGAACGAAAACGAAATCCAGTCATCGAACACTGCCTTTGGTTAAACCCTTCGAGGACATTTTGATCCGCATGAAAGCTGAACAGGAAACCAATCGTCAGGTATGCGGCCGTATGTATTGCAAGGATTACTTGGATTACATATATGTGAATGAACTCGGAGAACTCATAAAGCCGAATTTTATCACGCGGAATTTTGGAATCACTCTTGTGAACAACCGCCTAAAGAAGATTAGATTTCACGATCTTCGGCACAGCTGCGCCAGTCTCCTATACGCACATGGTGTCAGCCTGAAAGAGATACAGGAATGGTTGGGGCACAGCGATATATCTACGACCTCCAATATTTATACGCATCTGGATTACAGCTCGAAAGTGACCTCGGCAAATGCTATTCTGAGCATTTTCCCCACACAAAGCCCACCGGCGTAGGCGAGATGATTTGGAGGGATGCAGTCCCGATAGGTTTTTTTTCAAAATTCGATGGATATTGGAGGGACAAAAAAGCCCGAAAACCTTAGATTTTATGCGGGTTTTCGGGCATGGTGCCGGTGGCCGGACTCGAACCGGCACGGTATCGCTACCGGTGGATTTTGAGTCCACTACGTCTGCCAATTCCATCACACCGGCTTATCTTCAATCCCAAGCACAAATCTCGGAAATCCGAGGGATGTTTGGAGGGATGTAGAAGCCAAAACGGATATTCATTTGTCAAAATTGCCCCTATACGGGAGGCTTTCCGGGCATCAAGGGAATCGGCGCAGTAGATTTTGAGTCCGTCACGTCTGCCAATTCCATCACTTCGGCTCAGCGAGAATATTCTAGCATAGCGACCGATGGTTTGCAAGCGTGGTTTGCGCCGCAAAAGCGGCGTTTGGCGCGTGCATGGAAATGCCGCGCCGCGCGCAGTGACCGTTGAAACAATCCGTGCCGGATGGTATACTGAATTCGCTGAACAGCAAAAAAATCGGAGGACACAAAATGGAATCGAAATATCCGCGCGATCCGGACGAGGAACGCAAGCAGGAGTCCGGCGGCGCCGATTTAACACAAGAGCAGGATCAGGAACCCGAAGAGGAACTTGACGATCTGCAAAAACGTGTCCGGGCGTATCCCGAAGCGAAATGGAACCTGATACAGCGTGTCTGTGGTGCGCTGACAGGCGTTTTATGCGGTCTGCTGCTGACATATTTTTCGGCGATGGAGTCCATCGGCATGTACGGCACAATCGGCGCGCTGCTGATCGCCCTGTTTGTGCCGCGGCTGGCGGAAAAGCGGCTGAAACGTTCGGTGAACAAAGGACG
>Ga0116162_10002961_pt1 | contig 10339 bp, 9 predicted proteins | sample AD_UKC105_MetaG_FD_89875 | JGI IMG/M metagenome (GOLD analysis project Ga0116162, IMG submission 89875) | Active sludge microbial communities of municipal wastewater-treating anaerobic digesters from Hong Kong - AD_UKC105_MetaG | ecosystem: Engineered > Bioreactor > Anaerobic > Digestate... | reverse complement strand
TTCCGGATCTTTATCATGCCCCATGTGAGGGCACAATAGGTGACTCGGCTTAAGGTCTTTGCGCCGCTAATTAAAGACCATTTGTTTTACGCTCTTGACAGCTTTTTTCATAGGTGACGGGCGCGCGGGCCGGAAAGCCATTCATGCAGGATTCAATGTTATTTATGATAATCGGTATAATTTAACTGTTAGTAAAAAAAGAGAGAGGGAAACAAGTCGATTCCATATGTACTGCATTAAAAAGGCGGCGGTGCAGACCCGCCGCCCTGTATTTCTTTATTATCGAACTTCAGCCCGCGTGCTTCATGGGCGCGGCAGTGGTGGTGACAACTACCCCTGCCACTATCAGCGCGACGCACAGCAGCGGGATGATCGGAACGGCTTCGCCCAACAGGATAATACCCGCGATAACAGGCAGCGCGACGATCATCGAGGCGTAACCGGGCACGACCTGCACGGCCTTGCCGTATTTGTAGCCGAATTGCACTACCACGAAGCCGCCGACTCCGCCGACCGCCATCAGGATGCCGTAAAAAAGTATGCCGAGCGGCGAGACGTCGATAATGGTCGCGAGCAATCCCGCGTTCAGGCCGGCCTGCGCCGCGAACGCTTCCGCATCCATTCCCGGGTTTTTAATGACAGCCGAAACATGAGCCCATATCTGGCCGAAATCGGTGATGCCGAATTTCTCGGGAACAGTGAAAAGAAAATAAGTGAAAACTTTCTGGAATATCAGACCCAGCCCGTTCATGCTGCCGGCGATCAGGCCGAGCACGGCGCCGCCGAAGCCTTCCATGTTGCGGCGCATGAGGATTATTCCCAGCGCAATGACGAACAGGTAAGCGGCAAAGAACCCGATCATCCTGGATGTTTCCATATTGACCTCGGGGCTTTGCGACTCCTGGCTGAAGTAACCGAGCACGCAGGTTCCGATAACGATAAGAACGATTCCCACCATTTCCTGCCTGAGTATTTCTTCCTTGAGGACAAAACGCGAGAAAACCGCTATCACAATCAGGCCCAGCCCGCCGAACGCGCCGAGCGTCGAGGCGTTTCCAAGCGTGAGCGCTTTGAACGCAAGCAATACCACCGCGATCATGCATAACAGCCCGACGATCCATATCCCGATCCATAAAGCTTTTTTTGCCGATGTCTGCGCTTTAGGCGTCTGGTCGATCGACCATTTCTGCAATCCCATCCCGACATTCTGGAATAGCGGATTGAATGCGCAGATTGCTATGAAAAGCAGGTACGTGCTGTCCATAAATTCCTCCCCCGGTTGACAAAACGCATACGGCCCTGAGGGCCGCGGCTTTCCCGGATTATAAATTATTAAGGCAATCAATGAAAGAAAAAAATAGTTGATCAATGTATTAAAGATTAAAGCCGCCCGCGTCCGGACAATGAAAACGGCAAAAAGTTTTTGATATGTGGAGCGGCTGGTGTAAAATATCTGTGCGCCCGGAAAAGGAACCTGTTAAAAATGGAAATAAGCGATTCACTGGTAGGCACGACACTTAAAGGCCACCGCGCGAAGTTCACATGGCGGGACACGACCAACTACGCGGCGGCGGTGTGCGATGATAACCCGGTATATTTTGACGACGAGCGGCAGGGCGGCATTTTCGCGCCGCCGATGTTTGCGACCGCGCTCACGTGGCAGGTTTCGGGCAGGATATGGGAGTATCTCGAATCTGAAGATTTTCCGATGCAGGTTCTCACGAGCCAGGTGCATTATACGGAGCATTTCGAGTTTCACAGGGTGATCAAGCCCGGCGACGGGATAACGTTGAAGGGGACGGTTGCGTCGATCCAGCCGCACAAGGCGGGCGCGCATATTGTTATCAGGTACGAGGCGTTCAACGGCATGGATGAGCCGGTGTTCACCAATCACACGGGCGCGCTGCTGCGGGGCGTGACCTGCATCGGCGAGGGCAGGGGGGGCGAAAGTCTGCCGGATGTGCCGCGGGGGAGCGGCGGCGAAACGCCGGACTGGGAGGCGCCCGTGGCGATTGACCGGCTCGCGCCTTATGTTTATGACGGCTGCACGGATATCGTGTTCCCGATCCACACGTCCGAGCGTTTCGCGAAAAGCGTCGGGCTGCCGGGTGTCATCCTGCAGGGCACGGCAACACTCGCGCATGCGGCGCGGGAGATAGTCGATCGCGAGGCGGGCGGCGATCCCGAACGGCTGAAAACACTGTTCTGCCGGTTCACGTCCATGGTTCTGCCCGGCACGACGATCAGGGTCGCCGCGCGGGTCGAATCCTCGCCCGGGGGCAAACAAATATTTTTTAATGTCATCAACGGCGATGGCCGGAAAGCGTTAAGTCCGGGATATGCGCTGATAGTCTGACCCGGTTCGAATATTAACAACCTACAACTTAATAGACAGCGGATAAGGAGCGTGCAATGAGCTGGAATAAACTCGATCTTACGTGGCACTATGTTGAAAAATGGGCGGCTGAAACGCCCGGCAGCGAGGCCCTTGTGTTCGGCGGGGAGCGGAAGAGCTGGCTTGATTTCAAGAATGAAATGGACCTTGTGGCGAAAGCGTACATCGCGGCGGGTGTTGAGAAGGGTGACCGCGTGGCGATGCTGTCGATGGCGCGCAACGAGTTTCTCACGACCTACATGGCGGCGGGCAAAGCCGGCGCGATGTGGCTCGGGCTGAGCCCGAAATTCACCGCCGAAGAGCTCGAATACCAGGTGGGTGATTCGAAGCCGAAGGTGCTGATCACTCTTCGCGAATACATGGGCGAGGATCTCGCGCCGAAGGTAAGGGCGCTGATGGATAAATTTTCGTTCATCAACAAAGTGCTGGTGATAGGCGAGCCGTTCGAGGGTGCGGAGAGCTTCGGCGATTTCATCGCGGCGCAGGGCGGAAGCGGCGATGACGCGCTCGCGGAGCGCGCCGCCGGGGTTGTCGAAACGGACAACGCGCTGCTGCTGTACACTTCCGGCTCGACCGGCAAACCCAAGGGTGTGGTGCATACCCATCGCGCGATTGTGGAAAATATCAGGGTCGAGGTGCCCAACTTCCATTTCGAACAGACGAGCCGCGCGCTGCTGCATTTCCCGATCAATCATGTCGCCGCCGATGTGGAAATAGGGTTCGGCATTATCATGGCGGGTGGCTGCATCGTGTGCATGGAGCGGTTCGACCCGGCGCTGAGCCTGCGCCTGATCGAGGAGGAAAAGATTACCATATTCGGACAGGTGCCTGTCATGTACCTGCTCGAAATGAAAATGCCCGAGTTTAAAACCACGGATTTCAGCAGCCTCAAGCAGATCATCTGGGGCGGGGCGGCTGCGCCTGAGCCGATGATCAAAGCGCTCGCGGCCATCAGCGAGAAGACCGGCGCGGGCATGATCACGGGTTACGGCAGCACGGAAATATGCGGATTCATAACATATACGAAATCCGGCGACTCGATCGAGCGGCTCATGAAGTCCGTCGGCCCGGTCGCGCAGGGGTTCGAGGTGCGTATTGTCGATGACAACCGGCGTGAAGTTCCGCGCGGAACCGTCGGCGAACTCGCGTGCCGCGGGCCGTTTCTCATGAAAGAGTATCTCAACAGGCCGGACGCCACCGCCGAGGTTTTCGACTCGGACGGCTGGTTCTACACCAGCGATCTCGCGTACATGGACGAGGAAGACTATATCTATCTCACCGGCAGGAAGTCGGAAATGTTCAAGACCGGCGGCGAGAACGTGTTCCCGCGCGAGATCGAGGACGTGCTCGAAAAGCACCCGGATGTCGTTTACGCTTCCGTGGTCTCCGTGCCGGACGATATCTTCCAGGAGGTCGGCTGGGCGTTCATCATGAAGAAGCCCGGCGTCGAGATCGACCCCGGCGAACTGCGCGAATTGTGTAAGTCGAAGCTCGCCAACTTCAAGGTGCCGAAGAAATTCATCATCAGGGATTCCATCCCGCTGCTCGGAACCGGCAAGGTCAATAAACGCGAGCTCAAGTCCGAGGCGAAACGGATCATGGAGCAGGGCGGGTAGCCCGGATTTCTCACAGAGAAATCCGGAAAATCGCGATAACATCTATCCTACTGCGTTGCGGCGTCGGTTCGGGATCGGTCACATACGCAACAGTATGCTCCCTCACCACTTCCTCGCCGCGCCTTGTATTACAGGCATTATCACGATTTTTAACCTGCACTGGTGAGAAATGCAGGGTAACTTCCCGGGCCGCGCCCGCGAGAGGATTGCTTTTCACACGGAGTCGAATAAATTAAATCGCGTTTTCCTGCAACGCCGATAGAGGAATCTGCCTTTTTTGAGATTGGCTGTTATTGGAGTATGTATCCCAGGTGATTTCGTAATCATCTGCCTGATTTCCCCATGAACTCCAATTATTCCTTGATCCACGGGCAAACATCTCAAGGAATGGAGAAGGGCTGCATGCTTCGATGATGTCATAGAGTTCTTCCGGTTTCCTGCTGTGTTCTCTTTTCATGGTTTTTATTATGTTGACTTGGCTTCTGCCCGGATCCAGCGTTCTTGCTTTTTTACCTTTAATCCCGAATAAAACAAGCTCTGTTGTGTTCCTGAAATAAAAACCCACGCCCCTGCCGTCCGGTTCTCCGTCCTTACGAATTTTATGCCACACAATGTTTGTTTTATATTTGAATCCCCAGGCTTCCATAACCTGCAGGCCTTCTTTGAGAAGCGCATTGGGCACCCATAAGTAAAGATGCGCGGTGTCTTCGGTAACCTGACTGACCGGTAACATCATAATATCTTCCAGTTTCATCGTGCTGTATCTTTTCAGCCTTTTGTGTTCCGGGGCCATCTTCCCTGTGCTGTTCTGAAAACGCCAGGGCGGGTCCGCAAGAACCGTCCTGAATTTTTTATCCCCGCATCTATTTAGAAAATCTTCGGCAACTTTCATGAATTCGCCCCTTCTTCAGTCCGCCGGTAAGCCGGCACTCCGTTACTGGTAAAAGAAGAATCTTTCTTCTGTTGTGAAATGAATTCTCTCATATATTCTCTTAAAACCTGCCCGGCCGGTCTGTCGATCTCTTTGCAGACATCAATAAAGCTCTTCCTTAGCATGGAATCTACTCTGAAAGCAAACTGAACGTCCTTTTCCATTTCAATCTCCGTATCACTATTGCCTATACATTGTATCATCGCGAAGAAAAAACATCAAACCTGATAATCTTTTATTGTTTTATCGGTTATTGCGAACACGAGTACGGGGCACCCGCCGTTTCGCCCGGTATCAAGACGCGGGATCAGTTTGCCTGACCATGTTGTGCTTGCCCCATATTTTTTTGTGATCCCGAGTTTTCCGAATATCGGATTCAGTTTTTCCGATCTTGTAACCAGTATTGCAGCAGATATCAATCCGCATTCATAAAACGCTCTTGCGGCATACAGATCTCTGTCAAATGTTTGATCTTTACTGTTCCATTCCATATCGAAAGCTACCCTGTTTTTAACGTAATCGACTTTATGCCCATCAATATAGTTACTTCGTTTGATCCGGATTTCCTTTTGTTTTCCATCCTCCGGTTTAATATTCTGGAAAACGATGAGATCTCCGTGGATTCGTGTTTCATACCATCCTTTGGGGCGAAGGAGGTTGCTCAGAAGTTTCGGAATATCAGATTCGTTTCCCCCGGGGCTTTTTATCATGTTGACAGTCAGCCTGAATTCTCGCAGTGCTCCTAGTATCTCGTTGAATTCGTCAGGTTCGCTGTTTCTTAAAATTGAAGCGGCATGCCGGTATGAATATACATCATATAAATCGCGAATATCATCTGGAATAAACCGCTCGATCTCCGTTTGCGAATCTTTTCCTATTCCGCCATGAATTTCCGAAATTTCTTTATCATTCATTGTTTTTATTCCTGTGCCGTTTTTCTTATTATACGCCTGTATCAAGTAATGTATACTTAAATTCCCCAATTCGCTATCTGCGTATCCGCCGCAGCTTTTTGGATTCGCGAGCCGCAAAGTTTTATTAACTGATACCGAAAGATTTGTTTAACGGCGTATCTGTTTTTCTCCCGCGAGAGCGGCGTCGGGGTCGATGCGGAACGCGCCGTGGCCGGTGGTTACGTACAGCATCCGGTCCGTGCGGCTGACTCGCACCGACCGGTTTTTCCGCCCGAGATAGATCTTTTTTTCGACCCTGCGCGATTGAGCGTCTATTATCAGAAGGTATCCGTTCAGGTAATTCATAACGTAAAGCTTGTCCCGGTACGGGTCGTAATCCAGGTATCGGTTGCCGATGCGCATCCCGGTGTCGATCCAGCCGCGGCTTTCCAGCGTGTCGAGGTCTACGACGAATATTTTCCTGCTCGTCTGTTTTGTTCCGTATATCAGCCGGCGCCGCGTGTCTATGGTTATCTCGATGGGCCTTACGCCTGCCGCAACGGATTTTTCAAGCTCCATGCCGGGCATGCCGTATGACCTGAAATCCTTCAGCCCGCCCACGATTATGCGGTCGCCGTGCGGGTCGAGCCGGAAGTTGGCCGCGCTGAACCTGCCCGCTATCTTCACCGCCGTTTCGGACAGCGTGCCGCGCTCGAACCGGTGCAGGTATGTCGCCTCGTCGAGCAGGTAGTAGTCGCCGTTCCGGGCGCGGTAAACCTCAAGCACATCGTCCCCGTTCTCGATTTCTTTTTCCTGCAACACGCGGAAGGGATCGACGCCGATCCGGTACAGGACATTGTTTTTTCCCGGCACGACGGCCTCGTTGGCGGGGCAATCGAGGTACAGGTTGTTTCCCACCGAGTCGATCAGCAGTTTTTCCACCTCTGTTTTGCCGTTCCGGGTCTGAGTTCGGATCAACGCAGCGGCTTCTTTTTTTGAGAACCATACCCTCGATCCGAGCAGAAGATAGTCGCCGGTGCAGTCGGGATATATAAACCGGTGCTCGCGCCGCGTGAACAGATTTGCCGCGCGGGAGCCGCTGTCGCCGCCCGCGAAGAGATATTCGACTCCCGGCTGCTCGCGGACCTTCATCGGCGCGGTGCCGGCCGTCCCGTAGTAAAATGATCCTATAAAAAACATTACGACGAACCCGGTGAATCCCATAGTTATGGCTGCCGGGGACAGCCTTTCGAGAATGCCCCCGGCATAGGAGGCGGCGAACACCAGGATAATGGAAACGGAAAGCACGAACAGCAACACGCCCGCGCCCTGACTCAGCATGAACACGAGCAGTTCCAGCGCGATGAACACGTTGATGCCCGTGTCGATTCCCCTGTAGCTGAGATAGAAGTAAATAAACAGCGCGGAAACGGGCAGGATCAGGATTGACCAGCCGTGAAGAAGAATCAGGAATGCGATCCCCGCAATGTTCAGGCCCAGCACCAGCGAGTAATAAATCGATCTCCACCTGTGAAACCTCTTGTTGTTTATGTTCCGGAGTACAATTTCTTCCCTGTTCAGCGTGTACCTGTTGACAAGCACGACAGCGGCGATCGCAAGCAGATCCAGCGGGAGCAGGAATGAAAAAACCATAAGAATAATAACGACGAACGAAAAGTGGGACACATAGATCATCGTTGTCGTAACAAAACTCAGGGGGTAGTCCCAGAATGTAAATTCCGACCGAGGTTTCATTGATGGATCCCGGTTATGAGGGCAAATAAGATATTCCGATTAAGAGAATCCGCCGAAGCGCCTGAAAGCCGGTCTCGAAAGAGATATCCTCAGCTTTGCGGAGGACGGCAGAATATTCTGCGCTTTTAACGGTTCCATGGCGCGAATTCAAAGAACCTTTCAGGAAACGATCTCGCCGTCCCTGAAGATGAATTTCCCTTTACAGATCGTTGCCCTTATTTTTGCGCTTACCTTTCTTCCGTTGAAGGGACAGTTGCGGGATTTAGAGAAAAACCTGCTTGAATCGACGACCCCGTCGCAGCCTGTTTCGACCAGTGCGAAATCGGCGGGCGCGCCCGGTTCGAGCCTGCCCGCGTCTATGCCCAGCGCCGCGCCCGGCCCCGAGGACAGCCTTGCCGTGAACTGTTCCGGCGTCAGCAGCCCGGTCTCGACCAGTTCAGTGTAAAGCACCGGCACGGTTGTTTCGAGCCCGATCAGACCGAACGGCGCGTCCTCGAAAGACGTCTCTTTTTCATGATGCGCGTGCGGCGCGTGGTCCGATGCGATCGCGTCGATCGTGCCGTCGGCTACTCCCTCGATCATCGCCTGCCGGTCATCCTCCGACCTCAGCGGCGGGTTCACCTTCAGGTTGGTATCGAAGGATGGCACCAGATCCTCGGTGAGCGTGAGGTGATGCGGGGTCGTGTCGCAGGTGACATTCAGCCCCCGCGCCCTGGCCCGCTTCACAGCTTCCATCGACTCGCGCGTGCTGATGTGCGTGAGGTGCAGTCTGCCGCCGGTCAGCGCGCACAGCTCGATCTCGCGGACCACCATAACGATCTCGGCGGCCTTCGGTGTCGCGCGCATCCCGATGGTCGTTGAAACCAGCCCCTCGTTCATAACGCCCGCGCCTGCGAGGTTGATATCCTCGCTGTGCGAGAAGTAGGGTATGCCGAACGATTTCGTATATTCGAGAACCCGGCGCGTGAGCTGCGCGTTCATGATCGGGCTGCCGTCGTCCGTCACCGCAACGATGCCCTCTGCCATCATATCGCCGATCTCGGACAGGGTTTCGCCCTGCCTGCCCCTTGTGGCGGCTCCCGCGACGAACAGGCGTCCCAGCCCGGCTGCCGCCGCTTTGTCCAGCAGGTATTTCACGACCGATTGTGTGTCGATCGCCGGTTTGGTGTTCGGCATGCAAACCACCGAGGTGAACCCGCCCGCCGCCGCCGCACGCAGCCCGCTCTCGACTGTTTCCTTGTACTCGTATCCCGGATCACGGAAATGCACATGTATGTCGAGCAGCCCGGGAAAAATCTTGAGCCCCGAAGCGTCGTAAACCTCCGCGCCGCCGGCGTCGATGCCCGGGCCGATTTTCACGATCAGGCCGTCTTCCATCAGAATATCGCCCGCGCCGGACACCGCGCCCGCCGGGTCGATTATCTCTCCGCCTTTAAGCAGTAGTCTCATTATCCGCCTCCGTTCCCTGGTTCAGAAGGTAGAGTACGGCCATCCGCACAACCAGCCCGTTGCGAACCTGTTCCTCGATAAATGTATTCATACCGTCGGCCACATCGTGGGAAATCTCCACGCCCCTGTTGATCGGCCCCGGGTGCATCACGATCACGTCCTTTTTGAACTTTTCCATCATCGCGCCGTTCACGCAGTAGGTCGCGGCGTACTCGCGAAGCGACGGGAACAGGCTGTCCTTCTGGCGTTCGAGCTGAATCCTCAGCAGGTACAGCACATCGGCGACATCGAACACTTCCTCCGGCCTGTAATGCACCTGCACGCCGAGTTCCTCGACGCGGACCGGCAGCAGCGTCGGCGGCGCGACGAGATGGACGTGCGCGCCCATCGTGTTAAGCGCGAAAATGTTCGACCTCGCCACCCGGCTGTGCGCGATGTCGCCCATGATCGCCACGTGTTTACCTTCGAGCGAGCCGAGCTTCCTTCGCATTGTGAAAAGATCCAGCAGCGCCTGCGTCGGGTGCTCCCCGAACCCGTCGCCGCCGTTGATCACCGAGAAATCGCCCTGCTTCGCTATCAGCTCCGGCACGCCGGACTGCGAGTGCCGCACCACTATAATGTTCGCGCCGAGCGCCTTCATCGTGAGGGCGGTGTCCTTGATGGACTCGCCTTTCACGACGCTGCTCGTGCTCGCGGAAAAATTACTCACATCCGCGCTGAGCATCTTCGCCGCCAGCTCGAACGACATCCGCGTTCGCGTGCTCGGCTCGAAGAAAAGGTTAACCACTACCTTGCCTCGCAACGCGGGCACTTTCTTTATCGGCCTGTCCAGAATCTCCAGAAAATTCTCCGACTGATCGAGTATCCCTGTTATGTCTTCTTTGCTCAGGTTCCGGATCCTGATTAGATGCCGGTCCATACGGTGTTTCCTCCCTGCCTATGACTGTTGAAAAACTTCAGCCTCTGCAATTCGTTCATGTTTTCCGTCCCCGCTTCAGGAGGCGGTTTTTATTTTTCAAAACCCTGCCGTTTCAAATCATTCTTCCACGGTGCGGTCCATGTTGCTGCCGAGAACAACCCCGTCCACGCCGTCAACCTCTTCGAGCTTGACGTGGCACCATTCCTGCCGCGACGTGGGAATGTTCTTGCCGACATAATCGGCGCGTATCGGAAGCTCCCGATGCCCCCTGTCGATCAGCACAGCAAGCTGGATCATGTGCGGCCTGCCGAGATCCATTATCGCGTCCATCGCCGCGCGTATCGTCCGCCCGGTGTACAGCACTTCGTCGGTCAGCACGAT
>Ga0116162_10002943_pt1 | contig 10377 bp, 10 predicted proteins | sample AD_UKC105_MetaG_FD_89875 | JGI IMG/M metagenome (GOLD analysis project Ga0116162, IMG submission 89875) | Active sludge microbial communities of municipal wastewater-treating anaerobic digesters from Hong Kong - AD_UKC105_MetaG | ecosystem: Engineered > Bioreactor > Anaerobic > Digestate... | reverse complement strand
TCATGCTATTGGGCTGCGTTGCAAGCTGGGTCGCCTATTCCATGTTCGGCAAGAAGCTCATGTCTGGTCTTTCTCCCATGGCAGCGGTTACCTATTCATCCCTGTTCGGGGCCGGCTTCCTGTTTCTTCCCGCATATATGGAAGGGCTCTCCCGAAGTTTTATCCACTACGGCCTTATGACATGGATGGGCGTCCTCTATCTAGCCCTCTTCGGTACGGTTATCGGTTTCACCTGGTTTTACGAAGGGGTTAAGACCATAGGACCGACAAGATCAGGGGTGTTCATCAATTTTGTACCCATAAGCGCCATTATCCTTGCCTTTATCCTTCTCGGAGAGGAACTGGACAAATCCCTTGTCATCGGGATAACTCTTGTAACAACAGGGGTATTCCTCACAAACAGACCTGAAAAGCCCATCGGTGCAGAAACTGGGACCCCGGGGGACATACCGTAACGGCATCTGGATCTCACAATGACACAGGGACTTCCCTGCTCCTCCCCGGCCTGAAGACGTAAACACAACCAGTGGACATTCTCTCCTGCCTTTGCGGTGAAAACCTGAAACCTTGACTTTGCCTGTTCTTACTCGTACCTTTTCCTGTAGCTAAGATCTTGTATTACCTTTATCAAAGAGGAGGTATGGGGATGAAAAAGTTCTTATGGTTTATTGCCGGGATTATCATTGTTTCAGTTATCGTGCTTATGGTCACACAGAAACAGCCGGAAGAACCGGTATCGGCAGGAAAAACCCTGAAACTGGCCATGGATGCCGATCCGGTATCACTCGATCCTCATGTGCAGCTCTCAGGAGGGATGCTTCAGTACTCTCACATGGTATTCGATCCGCTTGTGAGGTGGACCAAGACCATGGAACTGGAACCAAGACTTGCCACAAGCTGGGAACGTATCGATGAAAACACCATGAGATTCTACCTTCGCCAGGGGGTTACATTCCATTCGGGGAATCCCTTTAGCGCCAAGGACGTGAAATGGACAGTGGAAAGGCTGAAAAAGAGCCAGGACTTCAAGGGTCTGTTCGAACCGTTTGAGGGTGTAACCATCATAGACGACCACACCTGCGACCTCGTTACCAAGAAACCCTATTCCCTGGTCCTCAACATGGCAACCTATATCTTCCCCATGGACAGCGTCTTCTATACCGGGACAGACGAGGCCGGGAACCCCAAGGATGCCATCGTGAAGACAGGTCCTTCCTTTGCACTGAACCATGAGTCAGGGACCGGAAAATACCGGGTGACGGCAAGAGAACAGGGGGTAGAGACCATATTCGAGGCCTTCGAAGAATACTGGGATACCAATTCCCCGGGCAATGTGGACAAGATCGTGCTGACACCCATCAAGAACGATGCGACCAGAGTGGCCGCCCTGCTTTCAGGCGATGTCGACTTCATCATGCCGGTGCCCCCTCAGGATTACGAGAGGGTGGCGGGAAGCGAGGACTCTCAGCTGATAACCATGTCGGGAAGCCGCATCATCACGTTCCAGCTCAACCAGAACAGGAGGGATGAGTTCAAGGACAAGAGGGTGAGGCAGGCAATCGTGTATGCCATCAACAATGAGGGTATCGTTGAGACCATCATGAAGGGCACGGCAACAGCAGCAGCCCAGCAGGCCCCGGTCGGATTCGCCGGGTACAATCCCGATCTGAAACCCCGCTACGATATCGAGAAGGCAAAGGATCTCATGAAACAGGCCGGATTTGCCGACGGTTTCAGCTGTTCCATGATCGCTCCCAACAATCGGTACGTGAACGACGAGAAGATCGCAGAGGCGGTTGTTGCCATGCTCGCAAGGATCAATATCAAGGTGAATCTCAAGACCATGCCCAAAGCCCAGTACTGGGATCAGTTCGACGCCCAGGTTGCCGATATCCAGATGATCGGATGGCATTCCGATACAGAGGACTCTGCCAACTATTCCGAGTTTCTCGTGATGTGCCCGAACAAGGAGACCGGATACGGCCAGTACAACAGCGGAAATTACTGCAATCCCAGGGTCGACGAACTTGTCCTTGCAAGCCAGACAGAGACTGACCCGGCGAAGCGCTCGTCAATACTCAGAGAAGTGGAGCAGATACTCTACGATGATGCTGCCTATGTGCCTCTGCACTGGCAGAATCTTTCCTGGGCAGGCAAGAAGAACCTCAACATCGAGCCCATTGTCAATGTGATGAACTTCCCCTATTTCGGAGATCTGGTGATAGATTAAATCCGCATTCGGCTTCAGAGAGGAACTATGTCATGTGGGAGCGGCTTTAGCCGCGATTATAAGGAAACCGCTAAAATCAAAAATCGCGGCTAAAGCCGCTCCCATATGGTAAGTACATAATAAAGATAACTACATTAGGGACATATGGTTGCATTTACCGTAAGAAGGATCGCGCAGGGCATCTTTGTGATGCTCATCATAAGTTTTCTGTGTTTCACCATCCAGCACGCCATAGGCGATCCTGTACGCGACATCGTGGGCATTTCGGTCTCTGCGGCCGAGCGCGAGGCCCTGCGGGAAAAGATGGGTCTCAACGATCCTTTTCTCACCCAGTATATACGCTTCCTGGGAAAGGCTGCCCAAGGAGATGTGGGCATGTCGTTCTTCTTCAAGAAGCCCGCACTGGAGGTCATCATTTCCAAGGCCCCGGCAACCCTTGAACTCGTATTCGTAAGCTCTGTCATCATCGTCCTCGTTTCCGTGCCCCTGGGTATCTACTGCGCCATAAAACCGAAACACCTCATGACGAGAATCATCATGGGCATAAGTATCGTGGGTGTTTCCATCCCGGTCTTTCTCACCGCCATCATGCTCATCTATATCTTCTCCGTGGAGCTTAACTGGCTTCCGTCTTATGGCAGGGGGGAACTGGTAACCATCGCAGGCTGGAAAAGCGGCCTGTTCACCATAAGCGGCATCAGACATCTCATCCTGCCCAGCATTGCCCTGTCATCCATCATGCTCCCCCTGTTCATCCGGCTCATCCGTTCCCAGATGATGGAGATCCTGGAAACGGAATACATAAAGTTCGCCTGGGCAAAAGGACTCCATAAAAGGCGCATCTGGTTTGTCCATGCATTCAAGAACACGTTGCTGCCGGTAATCACTGTAGGCGGGGTGCAACTCGGGACCATGATCGCATTCACCATCCTGACAGAAACCGTGTTTCAGTGGCAGGGCCTGGGTTTCCTGTTCATCGAGGCAGTCGAACGCGCAGACACGACACTGCTTGTCGCATACCTGATGGTTGTCGGGGTAATCTTCGTTGTGGTCAACACCGTGGTAGATCTCATCTATGGGCTGGTAAATCCCATGGTGCGGATACAGGGAACCAGGTAATGGGGACATTGGCCAGAATAAAGAAGTCTTACCTTCTCTACAGCTTTGTTCGCGACCCTGTAGCCCTTACCTGCTTCATCATCGTGAGCATCCTTTTCCTGATAAGCTTTCTTTCGCCCTTTATCGCCCCCCACAACCCCTACGAATCTGCGACCATCAATGTACTCGATGCCGAGACCCCGCCCATGTGGATGGAAGGGGGCACGGATGTATTCATCCTGGGAACCGACAGCCAGGGAAGAGACCTTTTGAGCACCCTGCTTTTCGGAATGCGCATCTCCATCATCATCGGCTGCTGTGCTGTGCTCCTGCAGGCCTTTCTCGGCGTCATTATCGGTCTTGTCTCTGGGTACATAGGCGGCAGGCTCGATTCGTTTCTCATGCGAATGGCAGACGTACAGCTTTCCTTTTCCACCATGATGGTGGCAATCTTTCTGGGTGCGATCTTTCAGACGGCATTCGGCGTTGCCATGTATGAACGCTTTGCCGTGGTGCTGCTTGTCTTCATCATCGGCCTTGCGGAATGGCCCCAGTACGCACGGACGGTGAGAGCCTCGGTACTGGGGGAAAAGCAGAAGGAATATGTGGAGGCTGCACGGGTAATCGGTTTGAATCCGGCACGTATCATGCTGCGCCATGTCCTGCCGAATACGATCTCTCCGGTCTTGGTGATCTCAACGGTACAGGTGGCAAACGCCATTATGAGCGAAGCTGCCCTGTCCTTTCTGGGCCTGGGCATGCCTGTCACGCGACCATCGCTCGGGTCCCTGATCAATTCAGGCTTTGAGTTTATCTTCTCAGGATCGTGGTGGATCACGCTGTTTCCGGGGATCTTCCTCGTGCTGCTGATCCTGGTGATCAACCTCCTGGGCGACTGGCTGAGGGATGTCCTGAACCCCAAGCTGTATAAGGGATAGCTCATGGAACACCTGCTGGAACTGCAGAACATCGTCGTACGATTCGCCCTTCGCTTCGGCGACCTGACAGCCGTGGACGACGTAAGTTTTACCCTCGACAGGGGAGAGCGTATGGGTCTTGTGGGAGAAAGCGGAGCAGGAAAATCCGTAACCGGATTCTCCATAATCGGTCTCATAAGCAGGCCCGGCTACATCGCATCGGGACGCATCCTCTTCGAAGGTAAAGACCTTGCCCACCTGGATGAAGAGGAACTGAGGAACATACGGGGCAACAGGATAAGCATGATCTTTCAGGACCCCATGATGACCCTGAACCCGGTGCTGACCATCGGCACACAGATGATCGAGACCCTTAAGGCACACAGGGATATCAGCGATAACGATGCAGAGGCCATGGCTGTGGACAGGCTGAAAATGGTTCATATACCTTCACCCGAAAAAAGGCTGAACCAGTACCCCCATGAATTCTCCGGCGGCATGAGGCAGAGGATTGTTATTGCCATAGCCCTGCTCACGGATCCTGCTCTGATTATTGCCGATGAGCCCACAACCGCCCTTGATGTAACCATCCAGGCCGAGATCCTTGATCTGCTGCTGGAATTGTGCGAATCGGCGAAGACTGGCCTTATCCTCATCACCCACGATCTCGCGGTGGTATCACAGGTAACCGAGAAGATCACGGTTCTGTATGCAGGCAAGATTGTCGAAACGGGAAGCACCGGAACAATCATCCGCGATCCGATGCATCCCTATACCCGGGGTCTGATAAATGCCCTGCCGGGTAGCGGACACACAGGCGACAGGCTGAATCAGATACCCGGCATGATGCCGAACCTTTTGAGTATCCCGCCCGGCTGCTCTTTCCATCCGAGGTGCCCTTTCAGGATGGATATCTGCTCGAAACAGAACCCTGTGCTCACGTACCACCAGGGACTTGAACGGCAGGTCGCCTGTTTCCTCATGGAAAACAGGGGCAGAGGGTGCATATGAACAGGAAAACTCCACTTCTTGAGGTAACCAACCTGATAAAGCACTTTGATATCTCCGGCGGATTCCTGGACAGGATCACCCTGGAAAAGATGAGGCTCCGCCTTACAAAAACCGTTGTACATGCACTCAATTCCGTAAGTTTTTCCATCTTCGAGGGAGAAACCTTTTCCGTGGTCGGGGAATCCGGGTGCGGAAAATCAACCCTTGGCAGGGCTATTGTCGGGCTCTTTCCCATAGACAGCGGGAGCATCTCCTACAGAGGAGAGAGGATCGATGTAAAAAACGCCAAAGGTATGCTCCCGTATCGATCAAAGATGCAGATGGTCTTTCAGGACCCGTATGCATCACTCAACCCCCGCATGAGGGTGGAGCAGACCCTGATGGAACCTGTGCTCTTTCACAATCCCTTGATGTCCGTGGGCGAAGCAAAAGACAGGGTGGCCGCTGTCATGGAACAGGTAGGGGTGGACCCAGGGTGGTCTTCGAGATACCCTCATGAATTCTCAGGGGGACAGAGACAGAGGATAAGCATAGCAAGGGCGCTCATGGTTGAACCGGAATTCATTGTTGCTGACGAACCCATCTCTGCACTGGATGTATCGATCCAGGCACAGATCCTCAACCTATTCATGGATGCCCAGGATGAGAGGGGATTGACCTACCTCTTCATAACCCATGATCTGTCCGTCGTGAAACACATCAGTACGCGCGTTGCAGTCATGTATCTGGGCACCATCTGCGAGCTCGCACAAACATCCTCGCTGTTTTCACGCCCCAGACATCCCTATACTCAGGCCCTTTTGAGCGCCATCCCGGTTCTGGGCACAAGAAAACCTCTCCATATCAGACTCAGAGGAGAGGTGCCCACGCCGATAGAACTTCCCTCGGGATGTATCTTTCATAAACGGTGCGCGTTTGCAACCAATCGCTGCATGGAGGAAATACCCGTGCTGCGTGAATATGACTCAGCAGTGCTCGTCGCCTGTCACGGGGTTGAAGAGGGTCGATTGTAACTATTGTTATCTGTTCAGCTCAAGCACACGCTCTATCTTTTCTATCAGGTCTACCTTGCTTATGGGCTTCCCCAGAAATGCATCTGCTCCGCAGAGCCTTGCCTCATCCATACCCTCTGCATCAGCCGCCATACCCGTGAATATGATTATCGGTATGTGAGCCGTGCTTTCGTTTGCCTTGAGCCTCCTGCATGTCTCATATCCGTCAATACCGGGCATCTCCACATCCAGGAGTATCGCATCGGGCAGTTCCCTTTCAGCATACTCAATGCCTTCTTCTCCGTTGTATGCTGAAAAAAAATCACAATCGGGAATCTGTCTTTTCACGATCACATTGATGATCGCATGAACCCCCTGATCATCATCGATTACCAGAACCTTTGTCATCAGAATATCTCCTGTGCTCGGTAGTACATCTATGCGTATACCCTTTTACCATAGCGGATACTGTTCTTGCCATCGGTTTCGAAAAATCATCTCCCCTGCCTGTTGATCAAAACAAAGATCGCATTCCTGAACGGATCGACCTGAAAGTACCGCTTCAAGGTCTGGATATGGTTCTCTTCGAGCTTCACCCCTTTGCTCAGCAGCAGCAATCCGGTTCCGCTCTTTACGTCACGGGAGACCACCCATCCGGGCTGCAGTTCATCAATGCGCAATTCCTTCTCCACCATAGCTTCAAAGGTGTTACTGCGGTATGTTTCCTCCAGGGGGATCCTCAGATACTTGAGCAGAGAAGGATCCAGCGACTTGTTCAGTTCCTCCTCCACGCAGATCAGTGTTGCCTCAATCGGTTTGGCTTCTTGTACGTGAGACATTGTCCTGTCAACAAAGTCAGCCGCGGCAATGATCCTCGAACCGACAGGGATTGTATTTCCTTTGAGTTGGTCCGGGAATCCCTTTCCGTCGAAACGCTCATGATGATGTCTTATCAATGTGCCGGCCCCGCGCAGATCCACGACAGAATCGATCGATGCCTGACCCCTGACAGGATGCATCCGATATTCAGCTGTTTCATCAGGGTTCATCTCATCAGGCTCCTTGACCAGCATGGCGTCTGGGATCCCTATCTTGCCGATATCATGAAGAAGAGCGGCTGTTTTAATGCATTCAACCTCCTCGCGGGAAAGACCCATCTTCCTTGCCATGCGCACAGAGAGGTCAGCAACGTTTCTTGAATGGCTCTGCATGTTCCGGTCGCGCAGCTCAATCAGGCTTGAGAACGACAGGATCATGCTCTCGAAATTCATGTGCTGCCTCGAAGCAAGCTTCCTGAGTTCGTCATTCTGGTCCGAGAGCTCCATGGTCTGTTCCTGGACCATCTTCTCAAGCTCTGCGTTCCAGTTTCTGAGCCGTTTGTTCTGGCTCCGGACGAGCTCATCCAGACGCCTGTTTTCCTGGGTGAGGTTGAATACCTTCATCGCATCCTTAACCGTCAGGATCAGGTCTTCATCGTTCCACGGTTTGGTGATGTATCGGTACGCGCCTCCCTGATTTATGGCATCTACTACGGCATTGATGTCACTGTATCCTGTCAGGAGTATCCGAAGGCAGTCCGGTCTGATCTGCCGTGCCTTTGCCAGAAACTCCACCCCTGTCATTCCCGGCATTTTCTGATCCGATATGACAAGGCCTATCCCATCGTGCTCATCAAGTATCTCAAGCCCGTCGGATCCGGATAAGGCGGTATGTACCTCGAAATCCTCGGCCATGAACATCCTTCTGAGAGACCTCAGGATATTTTCCTCGTCATCAACAAAGAGTATCCCCTTACATTTCCCTGCGTTCTCCCTTTCCATGATTACTAACCTCTGCGCTGCCCTGCGCTCTATAACCGGGATTCGTCCATAAGATCTTCCCTGTCGAGCACAAGGACAATCCCGTTCTGGTCCGGCGTTTGGCGTATGACACTGCCCTTGACGAACACTTCCTTATTGTTGAGGGTCACTCTTTCCCGAGCAAAGCCCCTGGCCGCGATCATATCAATAATACTGTTTATCTCGACAGGCAGCATGTCTCGACGGTTATTGCCGAGCAATGCACCTGCGGCAACATCAAGGACCTTTTCAACGCACCTGTTACTCTGCACGATCAGGCCGTTCATATCCATCCCCACTACCGCCACCGGCAGTGCATCGAGGATATTCTGTGAGATCTGAAGCGCCTTAAGCTGGAACATCACCTCTGCCGTCCTGTTCTGAACCATTGTTTCAAGGTTCTGATTGATGATCTGGAGTTCGTCATTGGCCTCCTGCAGTTTTCTCGTGAGCTGCTGGTTATTCCTTTTGAGGTTATCTTTCAATTGCATTGCAGACATTCACCCTGAGCTCGTTGTCGTTCCAGGGTTTTGAAATGAACTTGTAGATATGTCCCTCGTTGATCGCATCCACCACGGATGCCGTGTCTGCATACCCGGAAAGGACAATCCTGATCGTATCCGGCCAACGCTCATAAACCTTTTTTAAAAACGCCACCCCATCCATACCCGGCATCCGGTAGTCCGAGATAATGAGCTGGATGGCATCATGTTCATGCAGGATCTCGAGGCCTTCCTCACCGGACACCGCAGTGAATATCTCATACTCCTCATCAAGGAAGATCCTTTTGAGACTTTTCAGAACGTTCGGTTCATCATCCACGCACAGTATCCTGATCGTTTCCCGGCTCATTCATCTATCTCCTGTACTGCAGGGATACTTACCTCAAAGGTCGTGCCCTTCCCCTCCTGACTTTGAACATCGATATCTCCCTGGTGCTTTTTTATTATGTCATACACAATGCTCAGTCCGAGGCCGGTACCCTTGCCGACCTCCTTTGTGGTGAAAAAGGGTTCGAATATGCGTGAGATCTTGTCCTTGGAAATACCGCAACCGGTATCAGCTATCCGGATTTTCACCGAGGTATCATCACACCAGGTCCTGATCGTGATCTCTCCATGATTTTCGATCGCCTGGCCGGCATTGACAAGAAGGTTCATGAACACCTGGTTGAGCTGCTGCGGATAACACCTGATCAGGGGGATATCTCCAAGCTCTTTGTGAACCTCCACCTTGTACTTCAGCTCGTTCCATACGATATTGAGGGTGCTTTCGACACACTCATTGATATCCGCCGCCTTATATTCGTCCTCATCCACCCGGGAAAAGCTCTTGAGGTCCCTCACGATCTTTTTCACCCTTGCCGTACCTTCGAGGGATTCCTCTATGAGCTCTCCCATATCCTCCATAATGTAGTCTATCTTGTATCGTTTCCTTTCCGCCTCGATCTTTTCCAGCACACCGGTTGCCCCAAATTCTGAGAGGCTGCCCGTTACAAAGGAATGGTACTCCATGATCTTATCGATGTACTTCCTCAGGGTTCCAAGATTGCTCGTGACAAACCCAACCGGGTTATTGATCTCATGGGCCACACCGGCTGCAAGCTGTCCGATGGATGCCATCTTTTCCGACTGCAGCATCTTGGATTGTGTCGATTTCAGCTCGGAATATGCAGTGATCAGTTCCATATTCATCGTTTCCAGCTTCTTCTGGGTCTCTCTCAATCTCTCTTCTGCCTTTTTCCGTTCAGTGACATCCCTGGTGTATAGAGCGATCTGGGTCACGATGCCGGCGTCATCCTTAACCGGATATACATGATGAACGAGAGAGCTCCCGTTTTGGTCCTCCATAAAACTGACGTCCTTTCGGGTTGAAACAACTTCGCTGAATTTCTCGCGGCTCCTGTCAGAAATCGCTTCAGGCAGAAAATCGAAGAGATTCTGCTGAAAAAGGACATCCCGGCCGCGGCCCAGCATTTGTGCCCCCGCCGTATTTATGGCGAGAATTCTGCCTTTGGTATTCACAAGCATGGCGCTTTCATGAGGTATATCAAGAAGTCCCAGGATAATCTGCTCACTTTGCCGAATCTCGGCGGTCTTTTTTTCGAGCTCTTTTAGCAGATCGTCTTTCTGGCTGAGCAGTTGATCTATCGTATTTTCACCAACGGCAGAATCATGGTCATCCGCCACAAGATTCTGCATGGCCTTGTCACGCTTGATTTTTGAACTGTTCATTATCCTTAACATCCCGGCTCAGGGATTGCCCGCCGGATATTCTTCCGGTAACTATCC
>Ga0116162_10002940_pt1 | contig 10388 bp, 9 predicted proteins | sample AD_UKC105_MetaG_FD_89875 | JGI IMG/M metagenome (GOLD analysis project Ga0116162, IMG submission 89875) | Active sludge microbial communities of municipal wastewater-treating anaerobic digesters from Hong Kong - AD_UKC105_MetaG | ecosystem: Engineered > Bioreactor > Anaerobic > Digestate... | reverse complement strand
TGATTGGCGTTTTCCTATTCAGTTTATCCCCCGACAAGGGGCAGGAATTCGCTCTCCTCCTTCCCGCTCGACGCGGCCAGCTCCGCAACGAGCACTTGCCTTGCCGTTAAGTACATTTTCCGTTCGCCTGCCGAGAGGCCTTTTTCCTGGTCCCTGTGAATCAGGCACTTCACAACGTCCGCAACGCCGAAAATATCGCCCTCGCGAAGCTTGTTGAGGTTGTCGCGGTAGCGTTGGTTCCAGTTGTCGCTCTCGTCCGAACAGCCGTCTTCCTTTAAGAACGCAACGACCTTTTTGCATTCGTCCCTGCAAACGAGCCTTCGAAGACCCACCGACTCCGCCGTTTTGACAGGAACCATCGCAGTCATGCGTCCCATGACGAACCGCAGCATGTAATACTGCGCAGTTTCGCCCAGGACGTTTTGCTCTTCGATGGACTCTACCACGCCGACACCATGCATCGGGTAGCAGACCATATCGCCAATTTGAAACACCGGTGAGACTCCTTCCCAATAAAATCTTATTCTATAATATCATCACAGGTTGCAAAATGTCAACAAAAATTGAAATGATATCACAATGCAACCACGCTGTCAATAGAAATATTTTTGGTTTGCCCGGCGTCTCCACGAAACGAATTTTTCCGCGCGCCGCGCAGGGCGTTTCGGCCGCGCAACCCTATAAAAAAAGCGGAAAACGCTTCGTGTTTCCGCTTTACCCTGCTCTTTCAGCGACAGGTTCAAAATCGGCTCGCCGTATTCCGCCTTTGCCCCGGAACACGCAAAACCGCTTTATTTTTCGTCCGGCTGCCCTTCGAGCAGGGACTGCTGCTCGGCAAAGCTCATGTCCAGCAGGCGTTTGCTGACGCGCTGTTCAAACATCGTGCTCATCGGCGCGCGGTCGTGAATCAGTTTGACCGCCTGCGCGAACATCGGCGCGGCGGAGATGAAACGGATCTTCGGGGACAGGTACGCATACGGGCATTCCAGCGTGTCGGTCGAAACCACGAACTCGATCGGGCTTTCGTCGATCTTTTTGATGCCGTCCGCGCTGAGCACATTGTGCGACAACGCCGCGTAGACCTTCTTTGCGCCCTTGTCCATCAGCGCGTAGCTGACGTTCACAAGCGTTCCGCCGGAGATCGAAAAGTCGTCGATGACGAGGCAGTTCTTACCCCTCACGTCGCCGATGATCTCGAGCACCTTGGCGTTTTCGTCGTGACCCAGACGCATCTTGTCGCCGATGGCGACCGGGCAGTTCAGTTCGGTCGCAAACTCCCGCGTGCGCTTGGCCGAGCCCGCATCAGGTGAAACGACCATCAGGTCGTCGTCCACGATGCCCTGCCTGCGGACGTATTCGCACAAAAGCGCCTTTGCGTAGAGGTGGTCGACCGGCTTTTTGAAGAAGCCCTGCACCTGCGGCGCGTGGAGGTCCATCGTGATCAGGCGGTCGACGCCCGCGGCCTCGATGCAGTCCGCGCAGACGCGCGCGCGGATGGATACGCGCGGCTCGTCCTTTTTATCGCCCTTTGCATAGGAAAAATACGGTATGATCGCGGTCACGGAGTTCGCGCTCGCGCGTTTGAACGCGTCGATCCAGAACAGCAGTTCGACAAACTCGTCGTTCGGCTCCCGGCCGATCGGCTGGACGATGTAAACGTCCTTGTCCCGAATGGATTCGTTCACGCGTACGAAGATATTCCCCTCGCTGAATCGAATGGTGGTCGCATCGCCAAGCTGCGTTCCCAGATAGGCGCACATTCGCTTGGCAAACGGTACCCCCGTCCTCCCGGCGAATATCTTGATAATCCCCGAACCGGTGTACATCTTCTCTCCCCTTTTCGCTCCGTATTGTCGGCTGAAGCTCTCGCAACCACATTATAGCAGACGGAGCCGCGCTTCTCAACACAATATCTGCGTTTTCGCAAGTTTCCTTGCATAATTCGAAGCGGGTGGAGCCCCCACCGCACGGGCGCTTCGGCCAACCTTTGTCAGGAATATATTATATCACGAAAAAGAGCTGAAAAACCGCCCTTTCGCCAATTGTCCTATATAAAAACGGCATAGCACTATAGTCATGTCTTGCAGGATATCCTGCAAATTTTTCTTTTGCGGCGGTCAGCCGCGAACGGGCCGCGACTCGAAAAACGCGCGGCATTCGTTCAGCACGGGCACGTCGCGCCAGGTCTGCCCGATCGCGACGTCCGGGCGGTTTGCGCCGTGATAGTCGCTGCCGCAGGTGACGATCAGCCTGTTTTGCCGCGCGATGCTCACCAGCGTATCGGAGTCGCCCGCGCTGATGGACGGGTGGTACGCTTCCAGCCCCGTTACGCCCATAGACTGCAATTTTTCCGCCAGAGAATGCAAATTCGGGTTCCCGTGCGTCGGGTGCGCCCATACCGCAACGCCGCCCGCGCCGCGGACGAGCGAAATCACCTCTTCCGGCGAAAACCGCTCCACGGTGTAATAGCCCGGCTTGCCGCGCCGCAGGTATTCGCTGAACGCGCCGTGCAGCGAATCGGCGTAACCGCCCCTGACCAGCGCAAGCGCGATATGCAGGCGCGTCGCGACTTCGACGCTGCGGGAGAGATAGGGTTCCACGCTGCAGCCCGCCGCCTCCAGCCGCCGGACGATCTCCGCGTTTCGTTCAACGCGGCGTTTGCGCGCCGTCTCCAGCGCGTTTTGCAGGTCCGCGTCGCCGACGTCCAGATCGAGCCCGAGGATATGCAGCTCGTGCGGCCATTCCGTGTCCATCTCCAGCGACGGGAGCACGCGTACGCCGAGCCGCGCGCCGGCCGCGACCGCTTCCTTCACGCCCGCCACGCCGTCGTGGTCGGTCAGCGCCGCGAGCGTCATGCCACGCGCCGCCGCGGCTTCGATCACACCGGCGGGCGTGTCCGCGCCGTCCGAACAGACGCTGTGCATATGCAGGTCGAAGGGCTGGTGTATTTTCGTTTCAATTTGCTGTGCTGTTATCGTTTCTTGCATTGGTTTCCTTTTTGCCTGAAAACGGGGCGGCCCCGCCGCCCCGTGTCATTTATGTTTCATATTTTGGAAGCTCCGCTTCCAAACCATCGCTCAAGGGATAAATCCCTTGAGAATCCTGCCTTCACAAACACTATGGAAGACCTGTTTGAACGTTATTGCAAGTTCTTTTGCCTGCTTTCCTTTCAAGAAAAGCAGGGTTACACCTCGGTTGTGCCAAGCGGATCGTCCGCCTGCTCACTGCCCGGCAGGTCGTCTTCCGGCAGGCCGGTGTCGGTCTCCTCCGCTTCCGGCGGCTTCTTTTCGGGCGCTTTTTTCCTGAACTTGTCGAGCGCTTCCTTCGGGTCCTCGCCTTTATAGACCGCCGCGAACTCCTCGCCGGAGACGCGTTCGTACTCGATGAGCATCTGCGCCACGCGGTCGAGCGCGTCCATGTCCGCGCTGATGGCCGCCTTCGCGCGGTCGTACTGTTCGTCGAGGATCTTGCGCACCTCGTCGTCCACCGTCGCGGCGAGCGACTCGGAATAGTTGCGCTGGTGGCCCCAGTCCTTGGCGATAAAGACTTCCTCCTGCCCGCCGAGGAACATCGGGCCGACGGAATCGCTCATGCCGTACTCGGTGACCATCTTGTGCGCGATCTCGCTGGAGCGCTGGAGGTCGTTGTACGCGCCGGTCGAAACGTCGTCGAACTTGATCTGCTCGGCAACGCGCCCGCCGAGCGCCATCGCGATGCGGTCGAGCAGCTTGTTCTTGGTCACGTGCATCATGTCTTCCTTCGGCAGGGACATCGTGTAGCCCGCCGCCATGCCGCGCGGCACGATCGAAACCTCGTGCACCGGGTCGCAGCCTTCCAGCGCGAGCGCGACGATCGCGTGGCCCGCCTCGTGATAGGCCGTGATGAGCTTGTCGCTCTCGGTGATAACGCGGCTGCGCTTTTCGGGACCCATCTGCACGCGCGTGATGGCTTCCTCCAGTTCGTCCATGCCGATGGTCTTCTTATTGGAACGCGCGGTCAAAATCGCCGCCTCGTTGAGCACGTTTTCGAGGTCCGCGCCCGTAAAGCCCGGCGTGCGCTTGGCCAGCACGGAGAGCTCCACCTGCTTGGAAAGCGGCTTGTTGCGCGCGTGCACCTTGAGGATTTCCTCGCGGCCCTTCACGTCCGGATAGCCGACCGTGATCCGCCGGTCGAAACGGCCGGGACGCAGCAGCGCGGGGTCCAGGATGTCCGGCCGGTTGGTCGCCGCGATGACGATGATGCCCTCGTTCGGCGCAAAGCCGTCCATTTCGACGAGCAGCTGGTTGAGCGTCTGCTCGCGCTCGTCGTGCCCGCCGCCCATGCCGGCGCCGCGATGGCGGCCGACCGCGTCGATCTCGTCGATGAACACGACCGCGGGGGTCGCGCGCTTGGCGGTCTGGAACAGGTCGCGCACGCGCGAAGCGCCGACGCCGACGAACATCTCGACGAAGTCGGAACCCGAAATCGAGAAGAACGGCACCTTGGCCTCGCCCGCGACGGCTTTCGCCAGCAGGGTTTTACCGGTGCCCGGAGGGCCCACGAGCAAAACGCCCTTGGGGATGCGCGCGCCGATCGCGTTGAAGCGGGACGGGTTTCGCATGAAGTCGACGACTTCCCGGAGCTCCTCCTTCTCCTCGTCCGCGCCCGCAACGTCGGCGAACGTGACCTTCAGCTTATCCCCGGTCTGCAGCCGCGCGCGGGATTTTCCGAAGTTCGTCATCTGCTTGCCGCCGCTCTGCGCGCGGATCAGGAAATAGTAGAACACGCCGAACGCGCCGAAGATGAGGATGTACGGCAAAATAATCGACCAGATCGTCTCCTCGACGATCGTCGATTCGTACGCGAACGAATAGTCCGCGCTGGACACCTCGTCCACGCTCGTGAATTCGTCCGGATGCGCGGCGTAAACGATCGCCGCCATGTCCGCGCGGAACGTGGACTCCGACGGGATGACGACGTAGAAGTCCGCCTTCTTCGGCAGGTCTTCAAAGTCGTAACTGCTGTCGCCGTAGAGTCCGTAGACCTCGCGCTGATCCACCTGGATCGCCTTGATGGTTTCGCCGGACGACGTGCCGCCGCTTTCCGTATTGCGAACGAGCTGCAAAAAGTCCGTGTTGTAGTCCAGCTCGTCCGGCTGGCTGTCGCTCGGGTTCAGTCCCGAAACCATAAAAATGATCGCCGCAAAGAGCATCACCCAAATGACGGCTGTCATGACCTTCTTATTCAAACAATTGTCCTCCATCTGCGGCGGTCGCGTTGTTCCTTTCCGCCGCGCATTGCTTCGCTCCGCCGGGAAAATCCGGCGTAATATTCAAATCTCCCCGCCGGGCCCTTATTCGGAATAGACCGAGGATTTCAAAACGCCGACGAACGGCAGGTTCCGGTAAAATCCCATAAAGTCCAGCCCGTAGCCGACGACGAATTCGTTCGGTATGATGAAGCCGCAGTAGTCCGGCGTGATTTCGCACTCCCTGCGCTCGGGCTTGTCGAGCAGGCAGCAGACCTTCAGGGACGCGGGGTTGCGGCTCATCAGCAGTCGCGTCAGGTGCGAAAGCGTCAGCCCGCTGTCCATGATGTCCTCGGCGATGATGACGTGCTTGCCGGTGATGGACGTGTCGATGTCCTTCGTGATGCGCACGATGCCGGACGTCTTCTGCTCGTTGCCGTAACTGCTGATGCCCATAAACTCCATCTGGACCGGGATGCTCATGGCGCGCGCAAGGTCCGCAAAGAACACGACCGCGCCCTTGAGGATGCACAGAAGCACGACGGCCTCCTCGCTTTCGGCATAGTCCGCCGAAAGCTGTTCGCCGAGCTCCTTCACCCGCTGCTGAATCTCTTCGTCGGTAAGCAGCACCTTCGCAATGTCGTTCCGCATGGATGTCCCTCTCAACCGTCCGTACCCCCTGTAAAAGTAATGTGCAGTATCGTTTTGGTATCCGGCCGGACCTTCGCCCGTTCCGAAACGGTCAGGCCGACCGCGTAATACACTTCGCTCCCCGCGCACAGCAGCGGCATCCCCCGCCTGTGCCGCGGGACCTTTTTGTCGATCAGGACGTCCTTGAGCTTCTTTGCGCCCGGCGCGCCGATCGGGAAAAACCGGTCCCCGCCGCGCCGCGTGCGCACGACGAGGTTCTCCGGCAGGGCGTTTTCGTCCAGATACGCTTCGAATCCGTTGACCGGCGCGCGGTACCGCTCGGCCCGCTCGGAAACCAGCGTCCCCGCGGGCGTGACCGTCTTTCCGGTCCTCCGGAACGGCACTTCGAACGCTTTTTCGGCCGGATACGCGCCGATATACAGCGTCCATGCGTCCGTCCATGCGTTCAGGCCGTATTTGAGCTCGATGCGCGTGCCCGTCTTTGCGCCGCAGAGCGCCAAGATGCGCCTTACGTCCGCTTCCGAAACGTCGCCGCAGAGCGCCGTCAGGCGCTTTTTCACGATACGCGCTTTCAGCGGCGGCGGCTGTTCGCCGAGCCTGCGCCGGTCCAGCCCCGCGCCGCGCAGCATGCGCGCTTCCGCCTCGGCCGCGAGGTCCGACAAAAGGTCTTCGTCCTCGCCGCAGAAAGCCGCCGTTTTATTCAGCGCCTCCACGACGTTCGGGTTGTATCCCTTTAAATAAGGAATCAACTCGTTCCGAACGCGGTTACGGAACGCGTCGTTGACAAAATTCGTCTCGTCCTCGCAGTAATCCTGTCCGCATTCGTCCAGATACGCGAGGATCTCTTCGCGGCTCACGCCGAGCAGCGGCCGGACGATCGTGCCCGTCCGCATCCGCATGCCGGAAAGGCCCTGCGTCCCGCTGCCGCGCACGAGGTGCATCAGCACCGTTTCCGCCTGATCGCCCGCGTGATGCGCGGTCGCGACGCAGTCCGCTCCATACGACTGCCGCACGCGCTCCAGAAACGCATACCGGCACTCGCGCGCCGCCTGTTCCAGCGTCATTCCCGTCCGTTTTGCAAAGGCGGGGACGTCCGCGCGTTCGGCAACGAACTCGACGCCGAGCGTTTCGCACAGCGTCCGGCAAAAGCGCATGTCTCGCTCCGCCGTTTCGCCGCGGATGCCGTGGTTGAGGTGCGCGGCAAGGAGCGTTCCGATCGAGCCCTCTTTCTGCAGCTCGTGCAGCGCCGTCAGCAGCGCCGTCGAATCCGCGCCCCCGGAAAACGCGGCGAGCACGCGGCTGGTACCGTCCAGACCGCAGGCAGCGAGCGCTTCCATTGTCACAAGACGTTTTTGCCCCATTTTCGCCGCCCCTGTCCGCTTGCCGCTTCGTTTCGCGTTTCGTTCCGTCCAAAGACATTGCGGGTCAGTATACCGCATACGTCTCCATGATGAAATATAGTGCTATTCTACCCGCATCCCGGGCTTTTTACAAGAGTTCCGTCAAAAATACCGCGGAGAGTTTCAAACAATTCACCTTGCGGTATCTTTTGACATGATTTTCCGTATCCTCTATACTGGTAAAGCAACGTAGGAGAACGTCTATGTCGGATTCGATTCATTCCGGGCATCGCGAGAGGATTCGCGAACAATATGCGCGCAGCGGCGCGGAGTCGTTCCTGGACCATCAGTTCCTGGAGCTGCTTTTGACTTACGCCATCCCGCGCAGGGACACCAACGCCCTCTCGCACGCGCTGCTGGACCGCTTCGGCACGCTGGAAAACGTCGTTACGGCGGAGATCGCGCAGTTGACGATGGTCGACGGCATCGGCGAAAGCACGGCGGTCTTCCTGCGCATGCAGGGCGACCTGTTCCGCCGCCTGCTGCTGCGCCGCACGGAGGATACGCGCGGCAACACAAAGCTGAACACGCCCGCCGCCGCGGCGCGCTACGCCGTCGCGCTGCTTTCGCTGAGCGGTTACGAAACCGTCGTCGCGGTCTGCCTCAACGCAAAAAAGGTCGTGATCTCCTGCGAGTCCATGCAGAGCGGTTCGCTGAGCGAGGCGCAGATCTATCCGCGCAACATCGCCGAGGCCGCGCTGTTGCGGCGCGCGCACGGCATTTTGCTCCTCCACAACCATCCGTCCGGCGACCCCTCGCCTTCCGAGGAGGACGCGGCGGCGACGGACGCAGTCCGCGCCGCGCTGGAGAGCGTCGGCGTCCAGCTCTGCGACCACCTGATCGTCGGCGGCAACCGCGCGTTCAGCTTTGCGACGAACGCGGTCATCGGCGTAAGCGAAACCGAAATCGAGGTCTATACGCTGGAGGACTTTCAGGCGCACTACGCGTCCAAGGCGCAGCCACGCGAGCTCGTGCGCGTGATGGAACCATACTAGGGTGTGTTTCTGAATGGGAGATACCATAAAGTGGCAGGCTTGCGCCTGCCGCTTTCTGTTGCACTTGCATTGTAAACCTAAGTCAAGAAAAACGAATTCTTCCGGAAAAAGTAGGAATCACGGATTCAGCGAATCCGAAATCAGGTATATCACCGTCACCTGCGCGTTGACGGCGATGGCGCTGCTTTCGAACGCCACGCCGACCAACTGGTCCTCGCCGGGCGCTTCCACCGCGGAAACGATGGTTTTGATCGAAACGCCGCCCGCGGCCGCTATCGCGCTCGCTTTCTGATACGCGTCGTCCATGGCCGCGGCAAGCGCTTCGTTATATGCTGCGCTCGCATCGGTCAGGCTATAGGTGACCTCATAGGACTCCGTGATGCGCGCGTCGATGATCGGCGAGAGCACGGCGTTGACCTTGCTCACGTCGCTCGTGATAATGATCGTGATCGTGTCGGTCGCGACGTATCCCGTAATCGCGCCGTCGCTTTCGCGCTGGTGCGTGCTCAATGTCACGCCCGCAGTAGTCAGGTTTTTCGGCAACACGCCCTGCGCGTTTGCGATCTCGCTGACCTGTTCGGTCAGCGCTTCGCACTTCTGGACGGCCTCCTCGGAAGTTTCGCTCGAACCCTGCACGACGATGGTGATCGTCGAAAAGTCCGGCGCGGCGATGACTTCCCCGTCGCCGACGACGGTGACGGTGTGCTCGTCGGCCTTGACTTCGTTGTTGACGATCACGTCCGGCTCGTCCGGCTGCGCGGTCGGCCCGGGCGTGATCTCGTCCTCGGCCTTGCAGCCCAGCCCGCCGAGCGCAAACACGAGCGCCGCGCCGAGACAGACGGCCGCCTTCCAGTAGAAAATGCTGCGTTTCATAAAATTATGCTCCCTCCAAATCCACGCGGTGGACCGGCGCCCCGTCGAGGAACGCTTTCAGGTTCTCCGCGGAAAGCCGCATGAGCTCTTCGCGTACGGAAAGCGACGCCCAGCCGATGTGCGGGGTCACGATGCAGTTTTTCGCGGACAAAAGCGGATCGCCGCTTCCGATCGGTTCCTCCTCCGCAACGTCCAGCCCTGCCGCGAAGAGCCGGCCGCTGTTGAGCGCGTCCACGAGGGCGCGCGTGTCGACCAGCGCGCCGCGCGCGGTGTTGATGAGGATCGCGCTTTTTTTCATCTTTTCGATTGCGATGCGGTCGATCAGGCCCGCCGTCTGCGCGTTCGCCGCGCAGTGGAGCGAAAGCACGTCGCTGCGGCGGAGCAACTCGTCCTGCGGGACGTATTTGCCGACGAATTCCTTCCGCACGGTGCGGCTGCTGCCGATCACGCGCATGCCGAGCCCCTGCGCCATCTTCGCCGTTGCGCAGCCGATTGCGCCCGTACCGAGCACGCCGAACACCTTGCCGCCCACCCCGACGATCGGGTAATCCCATTCGCAGCCGCCGGGCTTTTGCGTCCAGCGGCCCTTCCGGACCTGTTCGTCGAACAACCGCGCGCTGTTGCAAAGCGTCAGCATCAGCGCGACGGCGTGCTGGGCGACCGCCTCGGTCGCATACCCGGGAACGTTGCTCACGACGACGTTGTGCCTGCGCGCCGCCGCCATGTCGATCTTGTCGTAGCCCGTTGCCAGAAGCCCCAGAAAGCGAAGCTTCGGCGCGGCGGAGAACTCCGCTTCTCCGAGGCGCACCCGGTTTGTGAACGCCACGTCCGCGTCCTTCAGCCGTTCGGCCGCCTGCGCCCGTTCGGTCTGATCGTAAACCGTCAGGCGCCCGTATCGCGCAATCGGTTCCCAGTCGATGTCGCCGGGGTTGAACGAATACGCGTCCAGTACAACAATTTCCATTTCGTTCTCCTGTGTCTCGGGTCGTTAGAGAAAGTATATCGCAATCAAACAGGCCTGACAAGCGGCGCGTTCAAAGCCGTCCGCATCGTGCCTTTCGTTGCGAACGACCGCAACATGTTGTATAATGAATTGATATATTTGGGGAAATAGGCGGATTATGCGCTTTGCTGGCCGCAGCGCGCGAACAGCCGGCTTCCCCGCAAAACAACGCTATTTTACGAAAGGGCTGATTCACTCTTTGGCTTCGAAAACAAGCGGCAGAAAAACCGGCGCAACAC
>Ga0116162_10002936_pt1 | contig 10396 bp, 8 predicted proteins | sample AD_UKC105_MetaG_FD_89875 | JGI IMG/M metagenome (GOLD analysis project Ga0116162, IMG submission 89875) | Active sludge microbial communities of municipal wastewater-treating anaerobic digesters from Hong Kong - AD_UKC105_MetaG | ecosystem: Engineered > Bioreactor > Anaerobic > Digestate... | reverse complement strand
GAGAATCCATCTCCATACCAGTAAACGTAATCAAGGTTAGTAACTGGTTTTGATCTATACCGTACCGATAAAATAAGACTTTTAGCATTCGCATTATATAATGTATCAACAACCGTTATTCTTAAGTTTTGAAAAATTTTGTCAAGTTCGCTGTGAATAAACGGCAACAGACTTATTTCAACATTTGATGGAGCAGAATATCTCAAATTACCACCATCAGGATGAGATGTCAGTAAAATCAATGCCCAATAATAATACCTTAGAGCATCGGCTATTCGATAATCCTGCTCGGCAAGTATAGCTAAATTTACATAGTCGTATATTTTAACTTTTCTGTTTTCAAACATCTCTTCAATGTCCTTTTTATCCATGTATCTCAATACATAAACCGACTTTTTCTTTTTTACAACAATTCTTTGGGCATAATTAAGATATATGTTTGTATAAGTATTTATTGCGGAGCGTGTATATTCATTAATGTCGCTTTCTGTTTCTGTAAGGACATTGGAGTAACTACTTTCAATTTTAACAGATATTTGGCTTATCAGATCTTTCATTGCAAATTGATCGGCCTGTTCAAGGGTTGTTGCAGAGGATTCTCCCCAGATATAATCAGGGTTTTTCTTGATTTTATCAACACTTTGAGCCTGTATTGAAAATGAGATTATTAAAAGTGAGAATATAATTAAATTGAATTTCATAAAACCATTTTAATTTAACCAGCAAAAATTTTACCGTTATTGTCTGTCGAAATATATGTTTTTAGAATTTGCACTTAAGCTGATTGCAATTATGATTTTAAATCTTTCGTCAAAACAATTCAATTCTTTAACAGCCCTACCTGCTGAGAACATTATTCTGTTGTCTGCACGAGAGTCTGCCGCAATGCTTACAGCAGAGCCTATTGCAATACCCAAATCAATAGTGTTAAAAGAGCAGGGAACGTCCGGGTGCAATATTTTCTCCTCACAATTTTGAAATCCACAAAATCCACAATCATTTAATCCCAGAGAATTTATTTCGGTTGCGATAAATAATACTGCATCCGAATTCCTAATATTTCCTGCATCACGGATAAAAAACTTCTGACCATTCTTGTTTCCCAATTCTTCCATTTTATTTGCAATGACCGAAAGGTCTTTACCAAACGCAATTTTTGTTTCGATGGTATTTCGTCCCCAGCCTTTAGGGGCAGTTCTTGCTGCAATAGCCATTTTTTTTGCAATTCCAAGTATTTCTTGAGTTCTAAATTCTGTTTCTGAAATCATAAATTATATTTTTAGAGCGATAATTTTAGATACTAAAACCTCAGCAAGTTTTATCTTTGATTCTACTGTCCATCCGGCAATATGGGGCGACATTATCACTTTATCGGATTCTGCCAAATATCTGAAATCAGAAAATTTTGTCATCTCTTTTGTTTTTTCAAATGAGCTTTCTTCGTATTCGATAACATCCAGTGCTGCTGCTATGATTTTGCCGGTTTTTAATGCCCTGACCAGTGCTTCCGTTTCAACGATCGGACCTCTTGATGTGTTGATGATAATAATTGGTTTATTAAATTTGCTGATAAACACATCGTTAACCAAGTAATTTGTTTCATCTCTCAAAGGAATATGAAAACTTACAATGTCTGCTTCCTTGAATATGTTACTCATTTGAGTTTCAATTGTGTATTTGTCTTCATACCCTGTTTTATACTTATCATAAGAAATTACTTTACAACCAAATCCTGACAGTTTTTTGGCAAAGCAACTGCCCATATTTCCATAACCAATAATTCCTACTGTTTTAGCATTTAATTCAATTCCTCTGTTAGCTTCACGAAGCCATATTCCTGTTTTAACTTCCCTGTCGGCTTTATTTAAGTTATTCATCAATGACAACAGCATACCAATACAATGTTCTCCAACAGCATCTCTGTTTCCTTCAGGTGAGTTAAGACATGATATTCCTTTTGATTCGCAATATTTCGTATCAATACTTTCCATCCCTGCTCCCACACGAGCAACAAAACGCAAATTTACGGCTTTGTCTATTAATTCTTTGTCAATAATAATCCGACTTCTGATGACGATTCCGCAAAACTCATTTATACATGCGAGAATCTCTTTGCGACTTAACTGTACTCCGGAAATAACTTCATAACCATTTGATTCCAGCTTTTCGGGAATAATGTCATGTACGATATCAATAAGCAAGACTTTTCTTGTCATTCTATTTACATTGATTTACAAATATATAAAAAGCTGTTCAGGATAGAAAGAATTCATTCCGTTTCGGATAAAAAAGTTCTTTTTACTTCAACATCCGTAATTTCATCATAAGGGTCAAGACCTCTGATAATAAAAATCAGGTCAAATGCGCTGTCAATACTGACAGAGTCTGCATACAACGAATCTCTGATCTCCTCCGAATAATTATCCAATTCATAGCTTAAAGCTTCTATCTCAGAATATTGCTGTCCTTTGTGAGCATCAACAGAATGCGGAATATATTTTTCAATACAGGATTTTGTTGCAGGTAGAGTATCTATGCCTTCTATGCTTAAATCATAATTATAAATTACCTCACAACTGTTAAAAATCATATAAATAAAACAAAGTATGATCAATAATAATATAATTCTTCTCATCTTACGATTATTTTTTCCGATTGTACTCTTCCGTTTTTGTGAACCATTTTTATTAAATACAAATTAGCAGACTTTAGATTATCTATTTCTATTCTATCTGTATTTATTCCCGATTTAGTTAAAATAATCTTTCCGGTTATATCATAGATATTAAGTTTGGATATTTCGGTGGCAGATTGTATCACAATTCGGTTATCTCTTGTACTTATCACGGGATTTTGCATTTTAATGGTATTTAGGCTTGTCGGGAAGCAATGATCCAGATTTTCAATTATTTCATAAAAAGATATTGATTCGGAAACAAAGTAATCACATATAATAAATATTTGAGGCATGTAAGAAACGTTATACAGTTCAAAAACATCTGCCGCATGACCTGTGGGAAAGCAAGGAAAAGTTACCTGAGTGTCTTCGATGAATTCAATAACATCATCAAGAGACGAGTTTTCTTCTGCAATTCCCCAAACCAATAATTGCTGCTGACCTGAACCGAACTGACGATAAATTGAATCAACTTTTGGGGCTTCAACATGACAACCACCACAATTTGATGAAAAGAAAAACAGCATAACAGTTTTATTGTTTGCCATTTCTTCAAATAGATTTACGGTATCTCCCTCTGTATCTTCAAGAGTAAAGTCCGGAGCAGGTGAATAATCATTTTGTGCATACACTCCTGTTGCTATAAAAACAACTAATATCCCGTATAAAAATTTAATTGTCAAAATACTTTTTTAATTACAACAAATATACTATTTTTTATGTTTATAATTCCCACACAAGAAATTCCACTAAACATTAGCAATAACATACTTAATTATTTTTTTATCTGAAAAATTTTACAGATTTTTGCACCTGATTTTTCAGACATGAAAATATTACTAAAATAAACATAATTAATTAACTAAACTATTTATTATGAGTACAGAAACGATGTTTTGGTTTATTCCTTTCGCTTCGGTTTTAGCTTTAGTGTTTGCTTTCTTTTTCTATAAAAAGATGCTAAAGCTTGATGAAGGGACAGACATGATGAAGAAAATTGCCCTATATGTAAGAAGGGGTGCAATGTCTTATTTAAAACAGCAATATAAAATTGTAACTGTTGTTTTTATTATCATGGCTATATTTTTTGCTATACTAGCTTACGGATTTAATCTTCAGAACCATTGGGTGCCATTTGCCTTTTTAACAGGTGGTTTTTTTAGTGGTTTGGCAGGCTTTTTAGGTATGAAAACAGCAACTTATGCTTCAGCGAGAACCGCAAATGCTTCAAGAGACTCATTAAATTCCGGGTTAAAAGTTGCTTTCAGAGCTGGTGCCGTGATGGGCTTGGTGGTTGTTGGTTTGGCACTACTGGACATTTCCATTTGGTATTTAATCCTTGATGCTTTTGTGGATGATGCTGACCAGAAACATAAAATGATAATGATAACCACGACAATGCTTACTTTTGGAATGGGTGCTTCATTACAGGCATTGTTTGCCAGAGTTGGTGGAGGTATTTATACAAAAGCTGCTGACGTTGGTGCTGACCTTGTTGGTAAGACAGAAGCCGGAATTCCTGAAGATGACCCTCGTAATCCAGCTACAATTGCTGATAATGTTGGCGACAATGTAGGTGATGTTGCCGGTATGGGTGCAGACCTTTACGAATCTTATGTGGGATCAATCTTAGCTACAGCCGCTCTGGGTGCAGCCGCATTTGTCGGCTCTCAATGGTCAACAGAAATTCAGTTAAAGGCTGTTTTTGCTCCTATGCTTATAGCTGCATTAGGAATCGTACTTTCAATAATTGGGATATTCCTCGTAAAAACCAAAGAGGGCGCTTCAATGAAACAATTATTGGGCTCTTTGGGGTTAGGGGTTAATGTTAGCTCTATTTTAATTGCTATAGGCACTTTTGGAATTATGTATATGCTTAATATTCCCAACTGGCAATATATTTCATTTGCAGTTGTCATAGGTCTTATCGTTGGCTTTGTAATTGGTCAGGGAACAGAGTATTACACTTCACACGCATATAAACCTACGAAAAAAATTGCAGAATCTGCAAAAACAGGACCTGCCACGGTTATTATTGCAGGAGTTGGCACAGGCATGATCTCAACGGCTATTTCTGTTGTTGCAATCGTTGTTGGAATTATTTTATCATATCTTTTTGCCGCTAAGTTTGATTTCACAAATTTAAGTGCTGGACTATATGGGGTTGGTATTGCTGCTGTTGGAATGTTGTCAACTTTAGGAATAACTCTTGCAACTGACGCTTATGGTCCTATCGCAGATAATGCCGGAGGAAATGCTGAGATGAGTAAACTCGGACCGGAAGTTCGTAAACGTACTGATGCCCTTGATGCTCTCGGCAACACTACTGCTGCTACCGGAAAAGGTTTTGCTATAGGCTCGGCTGCCTTAACTGCTCTTGCATTATTGGCTTCTTATCTTGAAGAAATTAAAATCGGACTTATCAGAGTTGGCGAAACAACAATTGATGTTGGTGGAGTTATTGTCAATACTGCAGAAGCTTCAATTATGGACTTTATGACACATTACGAAGTTCACCTGATGAATCCAAAAGTGTTAGGGGGTATTTTTATTGGTGCGGTAATGACTTTTGTTTTTTCGGGATTGACTATGAATGCTGTGGGTCGTGCTGCTCAAAAAATGGTTGAAGAGGTTCGTCGTCAGTTTAAAGAAATAAAAGGCATATTGACCGGAGAAGCTGAACCGGATTACGAAAGATGTGTTGCAATATCTACCAAAGGTGCACAAAGAGAAATGATATTTCCTTCTGCTGTAGCTGTTATTGTTCCCATTCTGACAGGTGTTGTTTTCGGTGTCCCCGGAGTAATGGGACTGTTGGTTGGTGGTCTTTCTTCAGGTTTTGTGCTTGCGATATTTATGGCAAATTCAGGTGGTGCCTGGGATAATGCAAAAAAATATATTGAAGAAGATAATCTTGGCGGAAAAGGTAGTGATGTTCATAAAGCAACTGTTGTAGGAGATACTGTTGGCGACCCGTTCAAAGACACCTCAGGACCTAGCCTAAATATTCTTATTAAACTTATGACGATGGTTTCGATAGTGATGGCAGGTTTAACCGCAGTGTATTCGATATTATAAACAATAGATTAAGATAAAAAAGACCGACTTTCGAGCCAGTCTTTTTTATCCAACATTTTTAAATTTCATTACGGCATTTCTATCCAATTTCTTTTCAGCATACTTTTTATCAACTAAAAACTCCTTAACTGATCCTGTTGGCATATCAAACATCGCCTCTAACATAATTGACTCACAAATCGAACGTAATCCTCTCGCTCCTAATTTAAACGAAATTGCCTGATCAACAATATAGTCAAGAGCGTCTTCAGTAAATTCAAGGGTTATTTTATCCATCTTGAACAACTTTTTATACTGCTTTACAATAGAGTTCTTAGGTTCTGTTAAAATTCTTTTTAATGCATCTCTGTCAAGTGGATTTAAATGTGTAAGAACGGGTAAACGACCCACAATTTCGGGAATAAGTCCAAATTTACGTATATCGTCAGGAACAATATACTTTAGCAGGTTTTTCTTATCTATTGACTCCTCTTCCTTTTGTTTACTATAACCAATGATTTGCGTATTAAGTCTTTTGGCTATGTGTTTATCTATTCCGTCAAATGCACCACCGCAAATAAACAGTATGTTTTTAGTGTCAACTGCTATCATTTTCTGCTCGGGATGCTTACGCCCTCCCTGAGGAGGAACATTAACAACCGAGCCTTCCAGTAGTTTTAATAAGCCTTGCTGAACGCCCTCTCCTGAAACGTCTCTTGTAATACTTGGATTGTCTCCTTTTCTTGCTATTTTATCTATTTCGTCAATAAAAACAATTCCTCTTTCAGCTGCCTTAACGTCATAATCAGCATCCTGAAGTAACCGAACTAACAAACTTTCAATATCTTCTCCAACATAGCCGGCTTCGGTAAGAACTGTTGCGTCAACAATAGCAAAAGGAACGTGTAACATTTTGGCAATGGTTCTTGCCAATAAGGTTTTGCCCGTTCCGGTTTCTCCCACCATAATAATATTTGACTTTTCAATCTCAATGTCATCATTCGATATAGGTTGTGATATCCTTTTATAATGATTATATACTGCTACCGAAAGCACTTTTTTTGCATGTTCCTGACCAATAACAAATTGATCTATAAATTCCTTTATCTGTTTTGGTTTTAATAATTTTACATTGTTTACAGAAAATTTAGCTGAAGATTTCTTCTCCTCCATCAAAATCAAATGCCCCCTTTCAATGCACTCATCACAAATGAAACCGTCAACACCCGTAAAAAGCATTCCTACTTCAGATTCTTTTCTTCCACATAGCGAACATTTATCCATTGCCATTCGAAATATTTTTTATTCTCTGATCAAAATTTCATCAATCATACCATAATCTTTAGCCTCTTGTGCCGTCATCCAATAATCTCTATCAGAATCTTTTTCAACCTTTTTAAAAGGATTTCCTGAATGGCGGGCAATAATATCATATAATTCATTACGTAACTTAATGATTTCTCGAGTTGTAATCTCAATGTCCGAGACCTGTCCTTCGGTTCCACCCATAGGTTGATGTATCATAATCCTGCTGTGCTTTAAAGCAGACCTCTTGCCTTTTGCTCCTGCACATAACAAGACTGCCCCCATTGATGCGGCAATACCGGTACAAATAGTTGCCACATCGGAACTTATATACTGAATAGTGTCATATATACCAAGTCCTGCATAAACTGATCCGCCGGGAGTATTAAAATAAATCTGAATATCTTTATTTGGATCTGTACTCTCAAGGAATAGTAACTGTGCCTGAATTATATTTGCAACATAATCATCAATTGGCAAGCCCAACCATATTATCCTATCCATCATTAATCTGGAAAAGACATCCATTGTTGCTATATTTAATGTTCTTTCTTCAATGATTGTCGGAGAAATATAATTGTTGTAAATACTGGTATATTGGTCAAATACCAAACCGTTTATTCCTTTATGTTTGGTGGCAAATTTTCTGAATTCATTATTCATATTTTTTCTTTTTAGTTATCTTCAACAAAAATACATTTTAATTTAATTTCTCAAAAACTTATTAATCGAATAATATTTTTTGTCTATTTATTATAACTTTGACACTTTAAAAAATAAACGTCATTATTGTTTATTGATTTTAAATATTTTGCCAATATAAAAATCTTCATTTTAAGATTTAGGTTTTATGTTTTTTGATTTTTTTGAGCTTTAATAACAAATAAAAAAAAGAATATGGCACTACCCCAAAAAGACGGTTTTAGCAGCAAATTTGGTATAATTGCTGCTGCTGCAGGCTCTGCTGTGGGATTAGGAAATATATGGCGTTTCCCTTATATAACAGGAGAAAATGGTGGAGGAGCATTTTTATTAATTTATATTTTTTTCATTATTGTCATCGGAATACCGGTAATGTTATCAGAATTTGTTATTGGACGCCGTTCACAAAGCAATGCTATGGGGTCATTCAAAAAACTTGCTCCGGGAACGCCATGGTGGTTAATCGGTATGATGGGAATAATTGCTGCATTTGTAATACTATCATTTTACAGTACTGTAGCCGGCTGGACACTTGAATATATCAGACTTGCCTTTCAAAACAGTTTTGATGGTCAAGATGTTACTATGCTGAATCAAAGTTTTGAAGAATTTACATCTGGAAGTTTTTGGCCTGTATTATGGCAGGTGATCTTTATGATCCTGACAGCAGGAGTCGTACTTGCCGGAGTACAAAAAGGGATTGAAAAATATACAAAAATTCTCATGCCTATATTACTTTTTATGATAATCATTGTTTGTTTCAGGAGCCTTACACTTCCGGGATCAATGAAAGGTTTGAGGTTTTTGTTTGAGCCTCATTTTGATAAGATTTCTTTTCAGGGAGTATTAATGGCTCTCGGGCAAGCGGCTTTTTCGCTAAGTATAGGCATGGGTGCACTTATAACGTATGGGTCCTATATTAGAAAAGACACTCCATTGCTTGGAACAGCTGTTCAGGTTGCTAGTGTAGATACCTTGATAGCAATACTTAGCGGAATAATGATATTTCCTGCTTTAATGGCTCTGGGACAAGATCCTGCCGCAGGCCCCGGACTGGTTTTTGTAACATTACCAAGCATTTTTCAATCTATGCCTGGTGGTCAGGTATTTGCTATTATGTTTTTTATTCTCCTTGCCGTAGCGGCTCTCACAAGCACAATATCCGTTCTTGAGGTGGTTGTTGCTTACATGAAAGAAGAGCTTAATATGAGTCGGAAAAAAGCTACCATGATTGGTGGCGTTTCAATAACAATTCTGGGTGTTGCCTGCACTTTGTCGTTTGGTCCTTTAAAAGATTTTCAAATTTGTGGGAAAACAATTTTTGATATTATGAATTACATTTCTGCAAACGTTTTTCTAACCTTCGGAGCCTTGTTTATTGTTCTGTTCACAGGTTGGAAACTTGGAAAAGCAGAATTCTTGGACGAACTCAGACAGGGTGGGAAAATCAATCCTGTATTGGCTAATATCATTGTTTTTATAATAAAATACATTGCACCAATTGCAGTTGGTGCTGTTGCAATTGGCGCTTTTTTTATAGAGGGATTAACTTAATTATATGACAGAAACTTTAAATTCTATTATTAAAGCTTATAACGAATATGTAGGAGGATATGCTATTCTTGCATTGTTAATTCCTACCGGATTGTTTTTTACTTTTTACTTAAAGTTTTTACAAGTATCAAAATTTACACATGCTCTTGGAATAGTTGCGGGCAAATACTCTACAAAAAAAACAAAAGGTGACGTTTCTTCTTTTAAAGCACTAACCACAGCGTTGTCAGCAACAGTGGGCACAGGTAATATCGTTGGTGTTGCTTTAGCTATACACTGGGGTGGTCCGGGTGCAATATTTTGGATCTGGGTGGTTGGTTTTCTCGGAATGATGTTAAAATTGGTCGAATGTACACTTGCTCAAAAATACAGAAAAACAAATGCAGATGGAAGTGTATCGGGTGGACCAATGTATTATATGGAAATTGGTTTAAAAGACAAAGTAGGAAAATTTGGTAAATATCTGGCTATCGTTTTTTCAATTGCAGCGGTTTTATGTTCGTTTGGTACGGGAAATATGGCACAGGCAAATTCTATGGCAGACGCGTTACAATCTAGCTATGGAGTACCAACAATTATCTCCGCAATTGTTATCACTCTTTTGGTTTTATTGATTATTGTTGGAGGATTAAAAAGAATTGCAGAAGTTACTTCAAAACTGGTACCTTTTATGGCGGTTTCGTATTTTGTGGCTGCCATCATTGTTTTAGTAGTTTTTTATCAAGCTGTTCCGGGTGCATTTAAATTAATAATCACAGATGCTTTTACCGGCACAGCAGCTACAGGAGGTTTTGTCGGCTCGACCTTTATTATGACTTTAACCTGGGGTGTAAAACGAGGGCTTTTTTCAAACGAAGCAGGACAAGGCTCTGCTCCAATTGCACATGCTGCAGCTAAAACAGAACATCCCTTGCAGGAAGGTTTAGTTTCTTCTTTAGAGCCTTTGGTTGATACAATAATTATTTGCACGCTTACTGCTTTGGTGATTATTGTTACGGGAGCATGGTCTGCAAACGATACTGCCGGAGTCAATATGACAATTCTTGGCTTTGAATCCGGACTTACAAAAATCGGTCTAGGTTGGATTGCTAAACATGTTGT
>Ga0116162_10002931_pt1 | contig 10403 bp, 5 predicted proteins | sample AD_UKC105_MetaG_FD_89875 | JGI IMG/M metagenome (GOLD analysis project Ga0116162, IMG submission 89875) | Active sludge microbial communities of municipal wastewater-treating anaerobic digesters from Hong Kong - AD_UKC105_MetaG | ecosystem: Engineered > Bioreactor > Anaerobic > Digestate... | reverse complement strand
GAGCGACAGACGTGCGCGAAAAAGAACGTATCTCCGGCAATTGCTCGCTCGGAGCGTATTATTTCAAGAGCGCAATGCTGTACCAAATGACGTACGACCGCCTTTACGGGCAGGGATACGACGGCGTACGCGAGAAGTACATCGCGCCGATGTACAATCTGCTGATTTCCGACGGGATGGACGTCTATATGTCCCTCGTCGACGCGGGCAAAGTCCATGTGCTCGGAACGCCGGAGGAACTGCAGGTTTTTCTGCGGCAGCCGAACGGCCTGGCACGCTGAGGAGGTCCGGCAATCCATGAAAAAAAACTTTCTTTCGGATAAAGCGGCGCGCATCCTTGTTTTCGCTTTGGCGGGCGCGCACATCCTCGCGTCGTTTCTGTACGACTCGGCGCTGTTTTCCGCTCCCGATTTCACGGGCACGCCAATCGACCGGTTCGGCTCGGCGCTGACGTATATCGTCGCCAAGCTGCTCGGCGCACTGCTGATCTATCTGTTCTGGCGGACGCTGGTGCGCGCGCTGCGCGGCGGCTTCCCAAAGTCCGGCGTCGTCGCGTTTCTCGTTTTGTTCGCTGTAACGTTCGTCATCGCCGTCTCGGTCTATCCGGCGATGTACGAGTATGAAATCGACGACCTGATCGTCTACTATAACGCCACGCAGTACGTCCCGCTCTACTGGCATCACTATCTGACCGGCTGCGTCTATGCGGCAAGTTACATGCTTTTCCCGCATCCGCTGATCTTGCCGCTCGTGCAGTGCGCGTTCTTCTGCGGCCTGATCGCGTCGGTTTTCGCGCGGCTGTTCGTGCGCCTCGGCGGAAAACGCGCCTGGCCGGCGCTGCTGCTGTTCGCCGTGCCCGCGTCCTACTATATCGGCCTTTCGCCGTATCGCAACTGCCTGTTTACGATCCTTTGCCTGTTTGTGTTTTCCGAAATTCTGTTTCTTTTCGTCGACGGACGCGCCCCGGATAAAAAGCAGCTCGCGCTGCTGATTCCGGCGTTCGGCGTCATCGCCGTCTGGCGCAGCGAGGGCATCCTGTATCTGCTGCTCCTGCCGATAACGCTGCTCGCGCTTGGAAAAACCAAATGGCTGAAAACCCTCCTGCTGACCGGAATCGCCTGCGTCGTCGCCGTCGCCGTGCTGCTGCCGCAGAATTACGGCATGGCGAACGCGGAAGACGGCATGGGCAAAAACTACAAGCTGATCAGCGCCATGAACGCGCTCCAGGATATCTACCTGGACGAAAACGCAAACTTCAGCTACGACGGCGCGGACGCCGACAGCGCGGTGATCGACAGCTTCGTGCCGCTGAACCTGCTTGAAGAATACGGGCTCGCCGGCTTCCGCTATTACAACATGGAAAACGGCCGGCGCATCAACTATTCCGGCCGGTCGGACGAAGACATCGCCGCCTTTATGAGCGCCTATCAGCGTATCGTCCTTCATAATCTCAGCCCGTTCCTTCGCACGCAGGTCAGCCGCGCGTGCGAAGCGCTCGGCCTGCCCGCGCCGTTTGCGGACAGCGTTTATCAGGGCGAATCCGAGGACATCGACATGAGCGACCTTTACTCGGCGTCACGGGTCCTCTGGGGGCAGGGCCGCGACGCACTTGCGGAAACCACTTTCTGGACGCTCGACACCGCGACCTTCGGCGGAAAGGTGCATTCGCTGCTTCAGCGGGCCGTCAACAAGCTGTTCAGCCTGTACGAATCCGGCACGGCATACCTCTCCGTTGCGGTGCGCGTGCTCGCGCCTCTCGCGGCGCTGTTTTTCGGCATCCGCGCTTCCCTCCGCCGTAAAAACATCTTCCCCGTCCTGTTTGTTCTTGTCCTTCTCGCCGAATTCGCGGCCATTGTCCTCATGGCGCCGGAGGGACGCGCCGCTTACTATTACCCGGTCCTGTACGGACTGTACCTCTTCCTGATCGTCGTACCGGATTTCCGTAAAAAAGCGGCTTTGAAGCGGCCGGACGCATCGCCGGGCCGGGAATAATGCCGCCGCTTCGGCAAACGAAAACAGCATAAAATCGCCCGGGGCCGATTGCTTCTCGTAATCGGCCCTCGTTATGTTGCCATGACGACGCGCGAATACGGACCGGAATCGTGATATCCGGGCCGATTGAATAAATATCGCTGACGCGGGTTTCAAAATCGTTTATAATGGGTAAAAGGGCGTTCCGGTTTCGGCGGGCCCGTGCCGCGCCCGCCATGCGCGGCGGGAACGGAGCGGACGATGTCGTTTTCCAGCAACGCAAAGGAAAATCTTGTTAAAATCCGCGTGAAATCGCGTTCGCAGCGGCTTGCGCAGCTTTCGGGGCTGACCCACACCTGCGGCGCGCTGTATGTCGGCCGCGGGCGGGGCGCGGTCTATTCGACCGAAACGCTCGCCGTCGGCAGGCACATCCTGTCGCTTGCCTCCTCGCTGTTCGAGCTGGAATCCGTCATTGAGCTCAGCGAGCGCGAGCACCGGCGGCCGCTGACGGTCGTTACGCTGCTTGGCGACCAGGCGGAAATGCTGCTGTACGAAACCGGGATGCTTTGCGCCGGGGACGGCGGGACCGGCCTCGGCGACGTCGCGCCGGAAGCGCTGCTTGCCGGCGAGGATACGCGGCGCGCATTTTTACGCGGGGCGTTCCTCGGCAGCGGCTCCTGCGCAAACCCGTATCGCGGCTATCATCTGGAGATCGTCGCGCGCTCCGCCGCGTTCGCCGCGCAGGTGCAGGGCGCGATCGAAGGGTTCGGCCCGGACGCAAAGACCATGCGGCGCAAGGACCGCTTCGTCGTCTATCTCAAAGGCGACGACGTTTCCGGCTTTCTCGCGCTCATCGGCGCTTCCATGTCCGCGCTCAGGTTCGAAAACGTCCGCGCCGAGCGCGATTTCCGAAACTACGTCAACCGCACCAACAACTGCGACACCGCCAACATCGGCAAAACCGTCAACGCGTCCGCCCTTCAGCGGCAGGCGATCGGGATCATCGAGGAGCACATGGGGCTGAACCGCCTGCCAGGGACGCTCTACGAAGCTGCCATGCTTCGAATGAACCATCCGGACGCGACGCTTCAGGAACTCGCCGATCTGGCGGAAATCGGCAAAAGCGGCATGAACCACCGTCTGACGCGGTTGATCCGCATTGCAAGGGAGATTCAAAATGGGTGAATTCACACATCTGCACGTGCACACGCAATACAGCCTGCTCGACGGAGCAGCGCGCATACCCGATCTGGTCCGGCGTGCAAAGTCGCTCGGGCAGACGTCGCTCGCCGTCACCGACCACGGTGCGATGTACGGCGTGATCGATTTCTATAAAGCCTGTAAAAAGGAGGGGATCAAGCCGATCATCGGCATGGAAACCTATGTGGCCCCGCGCTCTATGACCGACCGCGAAGGCTCGCAGGACCGCGACCTCGGGCACCTTATCCTGCTCTGCAAAAACCACACGGGTTATAAAAACCTGATGTATCTCTCCAGCGAGGCATTTTTGCACGGATTCTATTACAGGCCGCGCATCGATTACGATCTTTTGAGCGAACACGCAGAAGGGCTCGTCTGCATGTCGGCGTGTCTTGCGGGCGACATCCCGCAGGCGCTGCTCGCCGGGCGGTACGACGACGCGCTCGCCATCGCAAAGCGATTAAAGGGCATGTTCGGCGAAGATTTTTATATCGAACTGCAAAACCACGGCATCCCGGAGCAATTGCAGGTTTTACCGGGGCTTAGGAAGATCGCGAACGAAATCGGCGCCAAATGCGTCGCGACAAACGACGTCCACTACGTCAGCCCGGACGACGCGGAAGCGCAGGACGTGCTTCTCTGCATCCAGACGCAGCGTTTCGTGGACGAAACCGACCGCATGAAGATGCAGGGCAACCAGTTTTACCTGAAGTCCGAAGAGGAGATGTTAAAAGCATTGCCGGACGACGGCGACGCGCTGAAAAACACCGCCGAGGTCGCGGAAAAATGCAATCTCGAAATCGAGTTCGGCGTGCGCAGGATGCCCGCGTTCACCGCGCCCGACAACATGGACAACGCGGCATTCCTCCGCAAGCTATGCGACGAGGGCCTGGAAAAGAAGCTCCCCGGCGCGGACGAAAGCGTCCGCGAGCGGCTGGAATATGAGCTCGGCGTCGTCGAGCAGATGGGCTTTGTGGACTACTTCCTCATCGTCTGGGATTTCATCCATTTTGCAAAGACCCGCGGCATCCAGGTCGGGCCCGGTCGCGGCAGCGGCGCGGGCAGCCTCGCGGCGTATTGCCTCGACATCACGGACGTCGATCCGCTCAAATACAACCTGCTGTTCGAACGGTTCCTGAACCCGGAGCGCGTCAGCATGCCGGACTTCGACATCGACTTCTGCTACGAACGGCGGCAGGAAGTGATCGACTACGTCACGGAAAAATACGGCGAAGGCCACGTCAGCCAGATCATCACCTTCGGCACGATGGCAGCGCGCGCGGTCATCCGTGACGTCGGCCGGGTGCTCCGTATGCCGTATGCGGACGTGGACCGGCTTTCCAAAATGGTGCCCGCCGAACTGAACATGACGCTTGAACGGGCGCTGAGCATTTCTCCCGATTTGCGAACCGCCTACGAATCGAACCCGGACGTAAAGAAGATCATCGACCTGTGCCTCAAGCTGGAGGGTCTGCCCCGCCACAGCTCCACGCATGCGGCGGGCGTCGTGATCTCCAGCGTGCCGATCACGGATGTCGTTCCGCTGCAGATGAACGATTCCGTCGTTACGACCCAGTTCCCCATGACCACGCTGGAAGAACTCGGCCTGCTCAAGATGGACTTCCTCGGACTCAGAACGCTGACGGTCATCCGCGATACGCTCACGTTCATCGAGGAGGACGGCAAAAGCGCGCCCGATTTTCAAAAGCTCGAATTCAACGACCCCGCCGTGTACGAAATGATCGCCTCGGGAGACACGGACGGCGTGTTCCAGCTTGAATCCACCGGCATGCGGCAGTTTTTGCAGAAGCTCAAGCCGGACTGTTTCGAGGACCTGATCGCCGGGATATCGCTCTACCGGCCCGGCCCGATGGACCAGATCCCGCGCTATGTCAAGGGCAAGCACGATCCGACCAGCGTCGTTTATGCGCATCCGCTGCTGGAACCTATCCTGAAAACCACCTACGGCTGTATGGTGTATCAGGAGCAGGTCATGGAGATCGTGCGCGCGCTCGCGGGTTATTCCTACGGGCGCAGCGACCTCGTGCGCCGCGCGATGGCGAAAAAGAAACACAAGATCATGGCGCAGGAACGCGAGTATTTCATCCACGGCACGGAGGGCGTCGTCGGCGCGGTGAAAAACGGCGTGCCGGAGCCGGTCGCCAACCGGATTTTCGACGAAATGATGGACTTTGCGTCCTATGCGTTCAACAAATCGCACGCGGCGGCCTACGCCGTGCTCGCCTATCGGACGGCATATCTGAAATACTATTACCCGGTGGAGTTTTTAACCGCGCTGATCAACAGCTTTTTAAGCTCCTCCGACAAGGTCGCGGAGTACGTCTATTCCGCGCGGCGGCACGGCATATCGGTGCTGCCGCCGGACGTAAACAACTCCCGCGCGCGTTTCTCGACGGAAAACGGCGCCATCCGCTTCGGCCTTTCCGCCGTGAAAAACGTCGGCAGCGCCGCAATGGAGGCCATGGTCGCCGAGCGGACGGAGAACGGGCCGTTCACGAGCTTTTTCAACTTCTGCGACCGTGTCGATGGGCTGAACAAGCGCATGCTCGAAGGTCTGATCTACGCAGGGTGTTTCGACTCCATGGGCGGCAAACGCGCGCAATATATGATGGTCTACGAGCACGCGCTCGACGCTTCCGCCGCCGCAAGAAAAGCGCGCGGAACGGGCCAGCTCTCGCTGTTCGACATGGACCTCGGCGGCGAATCGCTCGAAACCGTTGAAACGCCGCTGCCCGACACGCCGGAGTGGAGCCACCCGATCATGCTCGCCAAGGAACGCGAATCGACCGGGCTGTACCTCTCCGGGCATCCGCTGGACAATTTTGAGAAGCAGCTCAAAAAACTCCCGTACACCGTCGCCGACCTCATGGAGGCGGACGGCACGACCGAAATCCGGGACGAAATGCAGGTCACCGTCGGCGGGATGCTCACCCAGTGCAAGCAGCGCCCGACGCGTTCCGGAAACGGCCTTATGGGATATGCCACGCTCGAAGGTGTCACCGGCAGCGTGGAAGCGGTGCTCTTCCCGCGGACGCTCCAGCAGGTCGGCGACCTGTTTGTCGACGACACGCCGGTACTGGCCAAGGGCAAGCTGAACATCCGCGAGGACCGCGCAAACTCCCTGCTTATCGATCGGCTGACTCCGCTGAGAGACGCGGACCGCAGCGTCTATATCAAGTTCGGCATGCTCGACGAGGAAACGATGCGCCGCGCCTGTAACTTTTTAAAGCGATATCCCGGCCGGACGCCGGTCGTCCTGTACGACGCGTCGAAAAAGATTGCAAAAGGCGTGCCGAAGGATTATTATATCGACCTTGACGGAATGTTCCCCGAGGAAGCGAAGGAACGCTTCGGGACGGATTCCGTCGTCATCAAATAGAATCGTCGCGCGGTCAAACGCGCGGAAAGGTAAAAATTTTATGTCTCCTTCCTCTCGCCCTCCCGTGAAAAAGAACGAAGAACGAATCCTCGAAGTAACCGCCCTGTCCAGCGAAGGCCAGGGCGTCGCCCGCGTGGACGGATACGCCGTGTTCGTCGTCGGCGCGCTCGCAAACGAAACGGTCAGAGCGCACGTTATCAAGGTCACGCCGTCCTATGCAATCGCAAAGACGCTTGAAGTCCTCACGCCCTCGCCCGAGCGCGTCCGGCCGGGTTGCCCCGTGTTCGCACAGTGCGGCGGATGCACGCTCTGGCACCTCGACTACTCCGCCCAGCTCGCGCAAAAGCAGCAGTGGGTGCGGGACGCACTGGAGCGGCTCGGCGGGTTCCAAAGCGTCACCATGCAGCCCATCGTCGGCATGGAGGAACCGAAGCGTTACCGCAACAAGGGCAGTTTCCCGTTCGGCATGCTCGGCAATGCCGTCGTGTTCGGCTTTTATGCGCCGCGCAGCCACCGGCTCGTCCCATTTTCCGACTGTCCGATTCAGGAAGAATCCGTTGTGGAAGCGGCGCGTCGCGTCGCCGCCTGGGCGAACGATTTTGGCGTCCCCGTCTATGACGAAACGACCGGCAAAGGCCAGCTTCGGCATGTCGTCGCGCGCGCAACGGCGGAAGGCGGACGCATGGCGGTCGTGGTCACGCGCGGCCCGCTCAAACACCGGGACGACCTGCTCGCCTATCTGGAAGATTTCGACAGCGTCTGGCACAACGAAAACCCGAAGGACACCAACGTTGTCTTCGGGGATCGCTTTACCCTGCTTTCCGGCAAACCCGCGCTGACCGAAACCATCGGGGACAGGCGCTTCTCCGTCGGCCCGCAGTCGTTTTTGCAGGTCAACCGCATCCAGACGCAGGCGCTGTACGAAGCCGCGAAAGAATTCCTGTCCCCAAGGCCGGACGAGACCGTCGTGGACGCATACTGCGGCGTCGGCACGATCTCGCTGTTTGTCGCGGACGGCTGCCATCGCGTCGTCGGCATCGAACAGGTCGCGCCCGCAGTCGGAGACGCAAAGCGCAACGCGGACGAAAACAGCGTGACAAACGCTTCGTTCGTCTGCGGCAACGTTGAGGACGTCCTGCCGAAGATGGTCGCCGCCGGGGAAAAAATCGACGCGGTCGTGCTCGACCCCCCGCGCAGGGGCTGCGACGCCGCCGCGCTGGAGGCGATTGCAAACAGCGGCGCAAACCGCGTGGTTTACGTTTCCTGTAACCCCGCGACGCTCGCGCGCGACTGCAAGCTTCTTGCCGAACGCGGGTTTTCGCTTTCCGCCGTCCGTCCTGTGGACATGTTCCCGCAAACGTGTCACGTCGAGACGGTCGTATTGATGTCAAGGGTGGAAAAGCAGGCGTGAGAAAGGCTTTGAAATAAGGAATTTTATGGGTTTATACGATAACTCATTTGTAAGAATATCGGTAAATATCATTTCATGGGAATATGTCGAAATAGGCTCAAACACCTGTAACAGAGCGATTTAGATGTCTATGCATGGCGTGTGGTTGATTTGGATGTTTTTTGGCTTTGGCGGGGTTGTGCGGTCAGGTTGAATGCACAAGTCGTATTGACTTAATCTGAAGAATGAATCAAGACTGGAAAACGGCTGCGATTGCTTGAATTTATAAATCTGACTGAACTCCGTATTTCAAGACATGGCTTTATATCATACAGTTACTTTATAATACTGCTTGAAAGGGGGACGGCCTATGAACTGGATACAATGCCTGTCGAAAACCATTCAATACATCGAAGACCATTTGACCGACGAGATCAGCATAGACGAAATATCAAACCAATCCTATGCATCAAGCTCTCATTTTCAGCTTGTTTTTCATTTGGTGATGGGTGTGACCGTAGGCGAATACATCCGCAACAGACGGCTGAGTTTGGCCGCGCAGGATTTGTTGCAGCCAAACAGCAGAATCATTGATATAGCCATGCGGTATCAATACGATACGCAAGAGAGCTTTTCCAAGGCATTTACGCGGTTTCACGGCGTTCCTCCCTCGAAAGCGCAGCAGGGGAAAATCAAATTATTTCATCCGCTTTCCATTAACGTTACCATTCAAGGAGGATTTGATATGCCACGCAACCTGATTGATGAGTTTTATTGGAGCGATATCGAACAGCAAAAGAGCGAGGCACTGAGCGATGAAGAGAAATATAAAAGCATCGTTAGCTGGGCGGCTAAAGCAAGAGGGCAAAATCCGAGCGTTTTTGATGCGCTGACCGAATGGGTGCTGGACGATTCTGAGTGGACGGAAGAAAAACTTGCGGAAAACGAACAAGTATTAGTACAGGGAGTATTCGCACGGTTTAAGGAGCAAAATGACAAGCTTCGGGTATATTTGTCAGAATTAGAGCCGTCCGGCGTGGTTAGCGCGGCGGTGTTTAAAGCACTCGACCAATTTGACGAAGAGCTTTCCGGGCATCCACATGATAAGAGGCTGCAAGAAGTGGTGACCCGTGTGTTTGCTGACTTTTCCGCCATGCGGGAGCGCGGCATACGGGAGCAAATTGCAGGAAATAAAACAGGACCTGCAGGTACGGATAGTGTAGATTTATTTGGATATATCAATTACTTAAAGGAGTGTGATGCGGAGGTACAGTGGGCGCTGTTTATGCCGGATCTGGTTGAGAAACAGCAAAAAGGATTCAAAGTAGACAGCTTTGAATACAAAAAAATGCCCGCCATGTGCTTTATTGGGAAAGAGTGTATTGAACATGACGCTGCAGATATGAGTTGGGAACTCGACATAATGCGTACACTTGATTCCATGTCCGAATATAAATCGGACTTTGATTATGATGTTTTGTTTATGCACCATTACGGGTTAGGCGTGGATGTTGGCCCGTGGCATGGTGTTTGGGGACGGTTTATGGGGGCGGAAACCCCTGTGCCGGAAGGATTTCTCCATTTCGACTTCGTGCCGTATAACGATGGCAAGGCGGGGGCGCCGTACATTTCCCAGTTCGCGTATGCCACTTTCTCCGGCGATATGGACGCTATGCACAGACGCGAGGGCTATGACAGCGATGCCATGTACGATGTCACCAGAAACATTATGCTTGGTCAAGGTGTAAACATTCCGTACCCGAACAAGTATTGGACCGCGGAAGTATTTCTTGACGGATGCGACAAATACAGTACTGCTTACATGTTTAGCGCGGAGCTGTAAAAGGTACAATTCAATGAGAGTGCATCCATGATTGTGTAAACCTCAATTTTTGAAATGTTTTACAATTCCACGGGGTTTCCCTTGTGTTGATATATATTTCATTCAAGAAAGGATGTCATTTAATGAATATGATCGCAAATCTCAAAAACGCACGGAGAGCGACTATACTTTAGCTCTCCGTAATAAGGAGAGAGTTATGATTCGCAACCAGGTAATAAAAATTGCAGACACATATTTACTTTCGATAATAGCGAAGAAATATGAGTTAAGTGACTGTAAAATCAATGCTGTAAAAACCCATGATGGGGGAAGAAATGTCATTTACTCCTGTGAGCGCGAAGGCACAGACGATAAAATCATCCGAATTGCCTTCTTGCCGGACAGAAATAAAGAAGATTTCCTCGGTGAATTAGAATACATCCGGTATCTTAACGATCATGGCGGCAGTGTTTCCGATGTTGTCAGTTCTCGAAATGGGCGTCTATTGGAAGAAGTAGTTTATGAAGGTCACAGCTTTTTTATATGCGTATTTGAAAAAGCTAAAGGTAAACAGCTTGCGGAAAACGGGTATCGGTATCGTGAGGGTGTTCCTTTGACTG
>Ga0116162_10002930_pt1 | contig 10404 bp, 10 predicted proteins | sample AD_UKC105_MetaG_FD_89875 | JGI IMG/M metagenome (GOLD analysis project Ga0116162, IMG submission 89875) | Active sludge microbial communities of municipal wastewater-treating anaerobic digesters from Hong Kong - AD_UKC105_MetaG | ecosystem: Engineered > Bioreactor > Anaerobic > Digestate... | reverse complement strand
CGGCTTAGGCCATTGATGGTGGTTTTGGCCCGGAGTTTTCTACCGGGTTTTCAGGTAGGGATTCGTCCGGATCGGTGAAGGTATCGTAAGCATTGTTTGCCAGTTCGAACGCGCCTTCGGCAATTTCCCGCAGACCGGATTTTTCGATTTCTGCGAATTCTTCTCCGGCGGCTTCTATAAAGAGTTTTCGTGTCCCCTCGCGTGCGGCGTCGCCTAATCCAAAACCAACAACATTTCCAGCTGTTTCGGCAAGGCCTGTGGTTAGCACTGCGCCGGCCATTTCGAAGTCGCCTTTCAGAGCATGTTTTCCTGTTTCGGCGAGTGTGAAGGCGGCGGTGACGAAAGCGCCGATGACCGGGATGCGTTTGCCGACAAATTTTGCGGCGTGGGCAAGTTTATCGGATTGTTTTGTTAGCCAGCTTGTCCAGCTTTTGCGTTTAAGTTCGGTGTGCTTTGCGATCATCGTGTCGGGGTTAATGCCGGAGACTTCTACGAATTCTTTGAAATATTGCTTTGCTTTGGGTTTTAACTCTCCCGGAGTGGGGGCATTGTTGCCTGCTTTTTGTGCGGCCCATTGCGAGAGGCCAAAAGATTTTTGAAAAAGCTGGGTGATCATTTGGTTATAGGAAATTTTGTCATATCCCAGACTTCCCAATAGCGTGTTCAATGATTGTGGGTTGTGAGCGTAGCTTATGCCTTTTGCGATTGCCTTTGTTGAGGGCATCGTCAGAAGTTTTTCAGCTGGGAATTTGTTTTGGAAAGCCTCGACGGCTTTTTTTATTTGTTCTTCAGTACCGCTGTTTGCATAGATGACGATTTTGTCGTATCTGCGTGGTTCATCAGTAAATTTGAAGTAAATGTCGCGTTGTGTCCCAGTTTCGAACAGAGCGTCTTTCCATGCGCGCATTGCGTCGGCCGCATATTCGGGCTTTGGCGAGATGTAAATTCTCGAATGGGTAGGGTGCGCTTGGCGGGCATTGAAGAAGTCGTGAGCACTACCTTCCGCTGAGGGGATGTGTCGCATGACATCTTGTTTTGCCGCTAAATACGCATCGCCTAACATCTTTATGTGGTCTTGGGGGATTTTGACCGGTATGGCTATGGCATTGTTGTATAATGTTGTTGTGGCTTTGAAACTGTCGTTTTTAATTATGCCAAGGAAAATGCGGGCGACATCTTCGGAGACTTTTCCAGAGGCTTTAAGTTTTTGAACATGGGTTTTAAGAGCTTTTACTGTAGCGGGATCTGCGGACGAGTTTTCGAGTTCTTCAAGCAGTTGTTCTGATGTTTTTTGATAGAACTTTGCATTGATTTTGGTGTAGTTAATGAAGTTTGCAGCTCTTTCTTCAACGGATGTTTTTCTCACAGGTGAATGAAGGTTGCTGACGATATTTTTGTATAGTTGTTCAAATATGAGTTCTGCAGACATTTTTTTGTTTTTCCTGTTGTCCGTTGGTTCAGGATAGCTGCAGCTATTTAAGATTGGATTAACAGCTACTTACATTACGGAAAATATTGCCGGGCGGCAGGATTTGCGGCAAAAATGGCCGGGTGCGGGGTGGTGTGACGGTCTGTTTATCTCACTGAAAATGAAGAGTTATTACCAGATTCGTGATTTTTTCTTTTTTGCAAAACTGTAAAAACTCGAAACCCCGCACTTGATGCGGGGTCCATGGAATATTACAAAAGTCTATATGGACCCCGTTTTAAAAACGGGGTTTCGTGTTTCTTTGTTTTTTAGATTCTTGTAGATACCATTTATTATCAAATACTTACCTGTCATTCTGAGCAGTAGAGGAATCTTATTCATCGGAGAAATATAGCCAAGCTTACATAAAATGATCCCCCCACCCAAACCCTCCCCCTGGTCAGGGGGAGGGTTTGGGTGGGGGGCGTTTTTTATGGGGTAACGAAATTTCCCCTCTCCTAACCCCCCCCCTTGAAAGGGGGTGATTGCATTATGTAAATTTTGGCATAGGGGTTGCAACGCTTTCTTACAGGATGAAGCGGGTAAGTATGATGGCTTGCTCACAACGCATAAAAAGGAAGAATGAGATGTTTAATTATATATATGGAATGATTACAAGTACTTATGTTTACAGCATGGTTTGGTTGATTGATGATACGGCATTTAGTCGATTGTTTGAGCATGTTCAATCTGCTTTGCCATTTTAGAGTAAAGTTTTAAGCAAGCACTGGAAGTAAGGAGATACGGTTTTATGGGAGGTCCATGTGGCTTTGTCAGTCCCCGCACCCCCCCCCCCCCTACCCCCTAACCCCCCCCCCCCCCCAAAGGGGTACCATGGCCGGGCTTTTCCAAAAACCGTATTTCCCTCTTTGATGCTCCTCAGGTTTCGTTGTAGACTTAAGAAATAAGCTACGGCGGAGCCGGGGAGCCTTTTTATTATGAGCGTTTTGGATCAGTTGAGCGCGCAACAGCGCACCTTGATTGTCAGTCTGCCCTATCGGGCCGGGCTTTGGGTGAGTTACAGCGATGACGAAGGTGGGGAAGAGGCGCATCAGAAGGAGCTGACGGCGCTGGCGAATTTGATTGATGGTTTTTCCCAGCAGGTTTTTGGTTCCGAGCTTTTGCAATATATTATGTGTGAGACCTTAAAACGCAAAGATGAGTGGGTGAACTGGTCTGGTGATCTTGAAAAAATTCCGGGAGAATGTGCCGAGGCTTTACAGGTTTTGAGTGCTCATGTTGATGAGAAGGATGTGAAAGTTTATGCGATGCGTCTGATGGAGTTGGGGGAAGCGGTTGCTGTGGCGTTTCGTGAGCATGACAAGCCTTCCGGCGCTGAGAAGTTTAAGCTTTTTCTGGCCTATGCTTTGACTGTCCTTAAAGCTCGGCTTAAGAAAAAACCGGTTAAATCTTTTGAGCAGTTTTTGAATATCAGTACGGATGAGCGCAGGGCATTAGACCGTTTGGCCAGCGCTTTGAAGGTAGATTACAGCATATAGGGAATTCATTATGAGTAGCCTTTCAGATTTTTCGGATACGGATCGCGCGTTGCTGGTGTGCTTGCCTTATAAGGTCGGCGTGTTTGTCAGCTATGCCGATGATGAGGGTGGTGAGCGTGATGATAAACAGGAAATGGATAGATTGGAAGAATGCATCATGGCTATTGCTGGTCTGCATATTTCTAAACCTTTTACTGCAGAGATTATGCGTGAAACTGTCGAAATGCGAGAACAATGGTCGCAGTGGGCGGCACAAAGTTGGCATGTTCCTGAAGAGGCCGAGCAGGCAGTTAAGGTGTTGAAGTCGCGTGTTTCAGACGAAGAACTTAAAAATTATAGAGCGGCGTTGATGGAGATTGCGACGACTGTAGCGCAGGCCTATGGAGAATTTGGTGAGTTTGACGACCCGGATGAAGGGGGTGGTATTTTTGGCAGTATCTTGGCAAAAGTTACCAAGAATCTGTCGTCTTTGACCCAAGACGATGCAGATCATCCGATGAATATCAGTGCGGCTGAAGATAGCGCGATTTCACAACTTCGCACGGCGTTAACGCTGTAGTTTTCTTGTCTGTTTCTGTGTAGTAGAATATTCGGCTCATATTGATAGAATTTCTAAGCGGCTAGGAGGCCTAAATTTGTGACACAATCATCTGAAAACCGTACGTTCCTGTCCGGTCCGAACAGCGAGTATATTGCGCATCTTTACGGGCAGTTTCTGGCCGATCCGCATATGGTAGATGCGAGCTGGCGGGATTTTTTCGACGGTCTTGATGATAGCGAGACGGCTCTTTTGCAGGAGCTGGGCGGGGCAAGCTGGACGCCGCCGGAAAATTCAAAAGCGGCGCGGCGGTTTGGCGTTGCGGTAGAGGATCCGGCGAATGATTCTGATGCGCCGCGGCGCCGCGCTGGTGACAGGCCTTCGCATGAGGAATCAAAGCAGGCTGCGAGCGATTCCATTCGTGCTTTGATGTTGATCCGCTCTTATCGCATGCGTGGGCATTTGATGGCCGATCTCGATCCGTTGGAAATGCGGGAGAAAACATTCCATCCGGAGCTTGAACCTTCGCATTACGGTTTTACGCCATCTGATATGAACCGGCCGATTTATATCGGCGGGGTTTTGGGGCTGGAGTATGCGTCTATCAATGAAATTGTTGGGGTGTTGCAGGAAACCTATTGCGGGAAAATCGGTGTTGAATTTTTGCATCTTTCTGATCCGAATGAAAAGCAATGGGTGCAAGAGCGCATTGAGGCGCCGCATAACCGCACTGAATTTACGGTGAATGGTAAGCGCGCGATTTTACAGCGTTTGATTGCGGCGGAGCATTTTGAGCAATTCCTGCATAAAAAATATCCTGGCACGAAGCGCTTTGGGGTTGATGGCGGAGAGGCTTTGATTCCGTTGATGGAACAGATTATGAAGCGCGGCGGGCAGCTTGGTCTGGAGGAAATCGTGATCGGGATGGCACACCGGGGTCGTTTGAATGTGCTGGCCAATGTGATGGGAAAACCGTTTACAACAATTTTTGCCGAGTTTCAGGGGCATTCTTCAACGCCCGGCGATGTGCTTGGTTCCGGTGATGTGAAATACCACCTTGGGACTTCTAGCGATCGCGATTTTGACGGTAATAATATTCACCTGTCCTTGACGGCGAATCCGTCGCACCTTGAGTTTGTAAACCCGGTGGTGATTGGCAAGGCGCGCGCGAAGCAAATTCAACGCGGCGGGGTAGAGTCTACGAGTGTGTTGCCGCTTGTTTTGCACGGCGATGCCGCGTTTGCGGGGCAAGGCGTGACGGCGGAAACGCTGATGATTTCAGAGCTTTCCGGTTACCGCGTGGGGGGGACAATTCACATTGTGATTAACAACCAGATCGGTTTTACGACGATGCCGAAATTTTCGCGCTCCGGTCCGTATTGCACAGATGTGGCGAAGATGCTCTCGGTGCCGATTTTCCATGTGAATGGCGATGATCCGGAAGCTGTGGTGCATGTGGCGCGGATCGCGACCGAGTTTCGTCAGAAATTCAAGCGTGATGTGGTGATCGATATGTATTGCTATCGCCGCTATGGTCACAATGAAGGCGATGAGCCGGCCTTTACTCAGCCTTTGATGTACAAAAAAATTGCCGACCAGGTGCCCACACGTAAGAAATATGCCAATCAGCTTGTTGAGGAGCGCGTTATCACTGAGGAGGAGGGCGAGGCTATGGTGAACGAGTTTGACGCCTATCTCGAAGAGGCGTTTCAAGCTACGAAAGATTATGCGCCGAATGCGGCTGATTTTCTCGGCGGTGCCTGGGAGGGTCTAAAAGTGGCGTCTGGGGATGCGCGTCGTGGAGAAACGGGGATTTCTGCAGAGGAATTACAGGCGATTGGAAAGACGCTGATAACCGTGCCGGAGGGGTTTGCAATTAACCGCAAATTGCAACGTGTGCTCGATGCTAAGACCAAGATGCTGGAAACTGGTGAAGGGTTTGACTGGGCGACGGCCGAAGCGCTGGCGTTTGGTTCATTGCTTGAGGATGGTTATGCCGTGCGTTTATCCGGTCAGGATGTCGGGCGCGGGACGTTCTCGCACCGCCATGCGATCTGGTATGATCAGGAAAACGAGGAAAAGCATATTCCGTTGAAACATATTGCGCCGGACCAGCCGCGTTTTGAGGCGCATGATTCACCTTTGTCCGAAATGGCTGTGCTGGGGTTTGAATATGGGTATTCGCTGGCCGATCCGAAAACCCTGACATTGTGGGAAGCGCAGTTTGGTGATTTTGCGAATGGCGCGCAGGTGATGATCGACCAGTTTATTTCCTCCGGGGAGAGTAAATGGCTGCGCATGTCGGGTCTTGTTTTGCTTTTGCCGCACGGGTTCGAAGGGCAGGGGCCCGAGCATTCCTCGGCGCGGCCTGAGCGGTTCTTACAAATGGCGTCGGAAGATAACTGGCAGGTGTGTAACTGCACCACGCCGGCGAATTATTTTCATGCGCTGCGCCGACAAATGCTGCGTGATTTCCGCAAGCCTTTGATTATGATGACGCCGAAATCCTTGTTGCGGCATAAGCTGGCGGTGTCGGATATCGATATGTTTACCGACGGCAGCACTTTCCACCGCTTCTTGTGGGATAGTGATCAGGATAAACTGGTTCCGCCGGAAAAAATCAAGCGCGTTATTTTATGCACCGGGAAGGTTTATTATGACTTGCTGGTTGAGCGGCGGGACCGGGAGATCGACGATGTTTTGCTTTTGCGTCTGGAGCAGATTTATCCGTTCCCGCAAAGCGCGCTGGCCGAAGAGCTTAAGCCTTACAAAAATGCCGATGTGGTATGGTGTCAGGAAGAGCCGGAAAACCAGGGTTATTGGTTCTTTGTTGACCGGCGGATTGAAAAAGCTCTGGGTGAGGCTGGTGGCAAGGCGAAGCGGCCAAGCTATGTCGGGCGTAAGTCTGCGTCCGCGCCGGCAACGGGGTTGATGAGCCGGCATATGCAAGAGCAGGCGAAGCTGGTCGATGAGGCGCTAAGCGTTTAGTTTGCAATTACCCTATTGATGCGTTATTTTTCATAATCTTAGCTTAAGGATTGTGAAATGAAGCTTGAATTCGAAGTGACGGATGGTTGTAGGGCGCTACTTCCCTATGGTGTAAGTGTCGTTGTTCCTTGTTTTAATGCCGGAGACTATCTTGAGAGTGCTGTGAGTTCGGTTCTTCGGCAGAATTTGGCGCATGATGAGTTTGAAGTCATTATTATTAATGATGGCTCTACTGACGAAGAAACCCTGAAATGTTTGGATAGAATTGAAGCTCGTAACAACGCGAATGTGAGGGGTTTACATCAGGAAAACAAGGGGCAATCTGCTACGCGTAATCGGGGCATACGGGAGGCGAACTTCGCATATATAGCAGGGCTGGATGCTGATGACATGTATGCAAGTGATCCGAAATTTTTGGGGAAATATGGATTATATCTCCAAAGGGCTGCGCAGATAGGCGTTGATGAGCACGTTATTCGCCGTTATGTAGAACGTCAAGGACACCGGGATTCAGGTCAATTCCGCGAGGAATTGTAATGCACAAAGCGCGGCGCAGCCCCATAGAACCACGGGTTTACCCGTGGGTATCTATGAACATCTTTATGGAGATACAAATCCCGACCAATCGTTTGATCGATTGCATAACCAATTTTGTGGTCGAATGCGTCAGAAGCGTGCCCTTCATGAAAGGGGGCAACGCCAAAAAGGTGGATGTCTTACTTTGCGCGACCGTTTTAATTTTGGTTTGGACTGGTTACACTGGCGATTAGAATCGCTTAACTCTTCTTCTGTCAGAAAACCGGACTTGGATTTGCAAGCGACATATATCGATCCAGATTAAGTTCTGCTGTTTGTGTCTTACTATTATTATAGCTTACACCATGGTGAAACCTTTCAACCCCTCCATCTATTTTGTGGCTGATCCGTTGTTATGTGCGGGGCGGGATATTGTTGATGTCGTGGCTGCGGCTTTGCGCGGGGGCGTTACGATGGTGCAGTATCGCAACAAGTTTGATCCGATGCCGGATATTCTGGCTGAGGCGGCGATGTTACAGGAATGGATGACGCCGGGCGTTGCTTTTATTATCAATGATCATATCGATGTGGCTCAGGCTGTGGGTGCGGCTGGGGTGCATCTGGGGCAGGGGGACAGTTCGCCGGAAGAGGCGCGGGCGAAACTGGGCGCGGCGGCAATTATCGGCCAGACGGCGTTTACACCCGAACATATGGCGGCGATTGATCCGGGCGTGGTTGATTATGTCGGCACGGGGCCGTTTTATGAAACCCAAACTGATAAGGGCAAGCCGGTTTTGGGAGCGGAAAGGTTTGCGGCGCTGGTTGAATTATCGCCTGTGCTTGTTGTGGGGATCGGCGGGATTGCGCCGGAAAATGCGCGGGCCGTTCTGGAGGCCGGGGCGCACGGCGTGGCGATGATGCGCAGCATCAGTGAAGCGCCGGACGTGGAAGCGGCTGCGCGGGCGTTTCAATTGTCATTGCGAGGAGGCTGAAAGCCGACGGGGCAATCTATAGAATTGTTTTTCTGGATTGCTTCGCGCAAAGGAAATCGCAGGTTTGTTTGTTTATAAAAATGCGAACAAATGCTATGCATTTGCTTCGCGCTCGCAATGACAGGAGTAGAAATGGCTGAATTTGATCTCATAGAAAAATATTTTGCGCCGCTGTCGATGGACGGGTTGAAGAACGATACTGCGGTGCTGGACATTCCGGCCGGGCATCAATTGGTGGTGAGTAGTGATACTTCTAACCGCGGGGATCATTTCGTTGAGGAGATGAGCGCGTTTGATGCGGGGCGGAAATGTTTGCGCTCTAACGTTTCAGATTTGGTGTCCAGCGGTGCAGATCCTCTGGCTTATCAGCTCAATCTGGCTTTGCCGAAAGATCTGGATGAAGATTGGCTAGCCGGGTTTGCCGATGGTTTGGCGGCGGATCAAGCGCTTTATAATATCGCGCTGTCCGGCGGGGATACGACGGGGATGCGCGCGGGGGGCTTAAGCGTTTCGATTACGGCGATGGGCTTGGTGCCGACGGGCAGGGCTGTTTTGCGATCGGGTGCGCGCGCCGGCGATGTGGTGGTGATTACCGGCATACTGGGGGATGCGTATTTAAGCCGTTTGCATATGCCTTCGCCGCCGGTGGTGCTGGCGCCTTTGGTGCGGAAATATGCGAAGGCCGCGGTGGATATTTCTGATGGAATTTTGGCTGATCTTGGGCATATTTGCAGTGTTTCCGGGCTGGGGGCGCGGCTGGAATTCGATAAAATTCCGCTATCCGATAAGGGGCGCGCTGCGCTTAGGGATGGAAAGGCCAGTTCCGAAGACCTTCTGACATGGGGGGAGGATTATGAATTGGCTATGGCTGTTTCTCCTTCAGATGTTGAAGCGTTCCAAAAACAGGCGGGGGCTTTGGGTGTGGCGTTGTCTGTGGTCGGTGTTTTTGAGGCTGTGGCGGGTGTGAAGGTTTTTGATCAGGATGGTCATGAAATGTCTTTTTCCAAAACAGGCTGGCAACATTTTTAGCTGTATTTATCGGTGTTCATGCTTGCCTTTGGTACGACCTCAGCGTAGATTTTTAAGAGCATATTTATAAACACGAGCAGGATACTCATGACCCAGATTGTTGTTCCCACATTAGGTGAATCCGTTAGCGAAGCGACTGTCGCGCAATGGTTGAAAAAAGAAGGCGAAGCGGTGAAGGCCGATGAGCCGATTGTTGAGCTGGAAACTGACAAGGTGACGCTGGAAGTGAATGCTCCGGCTGATGGCGTGATTGTCAAGATTACTGTGGGTGAAGGCGAAACCGTTGAGGTTGGAGCTTTGCTCGGTGAGATGGGTGAGGGGGCGGCTGCCAATGATACGCCTGCGGCTCCGGCAAAAGATGAGGCTCCGAAAGAGGAAGCGCCTAAAACTGTTGAAGCGGCTCCTGCACCTGCGAAGGAAGAGGTCGCATCGGCGCCGGAAGCTTCAGCAGATGCCAAGACGTCTCCTTCTGTACGCAAGATGCTGTCTGATAACAATCTTGAGGCGGCGCAAGTTCCGGCCAGTGGTGAGCGCTTGAGCAAAGAAGATGTGCAGAAATTTATTGCTGATAACAAGGGGGCGAAGGCTGCGTCATTGAGTCCACCGCCAAGTGCGCCCGCCCCGGCTTCAGATGCTCATCCCCCGCGCACTGAAACGGGCCCGCGTGAGGAGCGTGTGCGTATGACCAAGCTGCGTCAGGTGATCGCAACGCGTTTGAAAGAGGCGCAAAACAATGCGGCGATGCTGACCACCTTTAACGAGGTGGATATGGGCCCAGTGATGGAACTGCGAAAAGCTTATCAGGACCAATTTGTAAAGAAGCACGGTATTAAGCTGGGCTTTATGTCGTTCTTCGTGAAGGCGGCGATTAATGCGCTGAAAGAATTCCCGGCGGTAAATGCCGAAATTGACGGTACAGACATCGTTTATAAAAATTATTATGATATCGGCGTGGCTGTCTCAACGCCGCAGGGTTTGGTTGTGCCTGTGATACGCGATGCGGACCAGATGAGCATGGCCGAGATTGAGGCCAAGATTGTTGATCTGGGCGTGCGGGCGCGTGACGGGAAGTTGTCGATTGACGAGATGACCGGCGGGACGTTTACCATTACCAATGGCGGAATTTTCGGTTCGATGCTGTCTACGCCGATTTTGAACGCGCCGCAGTCGGCGATTCTCGGGATGCATAATATTGTGCAGCGTCCGATGGTTATGCCGAATGGGGCTATTGAGGCGCGTCCGATCATGTATCTGGCCCATTCTTACGATCACCGGATTATAGATGGGCGCGAAGCGGTCAGTTTCCTCGTGCGGATCAAACAGGCGATTGAAGACCCTGCGCGTCTGGTTCTGGATGTTTAACGCTCCATATTT
>Ga0116162_10002922_pt1 | contig 10415 bp, 11 predicted proteins | sample AD_UKC105_MetaG_FD_89875 | JGI IMG/M metagenome (GOLD analysis project Ga0116162, IMG submission 89875) | Active sludge microbial communities of municipal wastewater-treating anaerobic digesters from Hong Kong - AD_UKC105_MetaG | ecosystem: Engineered > Bioreactor > Anaerobic > Digestate... | reverse complement strand
TTAGGTGAACCCATTTTTGCTAAAATTGATAAAGAAGGGATATAAAATGCAATTTAAGAGATAGCTTCATAAAATTGAAGGCAAATAATCGCTTCCTAATACAAAACACGGAAACTCAACGATAATATTAATGAAAATACGACTTTTATAACATAAATATGAGTAATATATATGCGAGAACTAAAAACACCTCTATTCCATTGATAATTGCATATGATATAATTGAAAGAGAAATTGTTGTTGGTAAAGGAAAAAAATGAAAAAATCAAAATATAGATGGATATATATTATTGCTTTTATATTAGTCGCACTGATTACAGTGTTCTTTATTTTTGGAGCGGAAAGATCTTCTTACTTTGAAGCTTTAGATGCGACACATCCAGATGCCAAATGGCTTATTAACCAGCCTATAGCACACAGAGGTTATCATAACGAAAAAACTGCTCCTGAAAATTCCCTAGAAGCTTTTTCTGAAGCTATCAAGAAAGGATATGCAATCGAACTTGATGTTCTATTGTCAAAAGACGATTATGTTATCGTTGTTCATGACAAAAACCTGGAAAGACTTACAGGGGCAGATATAGATGTTTCAGATATGACATTAGATCAGATAAAACATTTAACTTTACTTGATACGCAAATATCAATACCAACTTTAGAGGAAGCGCTAGAGCTCATAAACGGGAAGGTTCCTATACTTTTGGAAATTAAATCAACAGGTCTCAATCATCAGCTGGATGAACTTACCTATTCTATAATCAAAGGCTATGAAGGAGAAATTGCTGTTCAATCTTTTAATGCCGCAAGCATACGATGGTTCATGAAAAATGCTCCGGATATTACAAGAGGATTGATTTTATCTGGTAACATAAAGTTTGATATTGCAAATAAGTTTATAGATAACTTATATATGCTGTATTCTAATCCTAACTTTGTATCATACAAATACAATAATCTTTTAAAAACTGACTTTTCGGAACTTAGAAAAGATGGGTTAATAGTACTTGGATGGACAGTGAATGAAAGCATGCTAAATACTCGTGAGTTCGTTCAATACTGTGATAATATAATTCTGGAGGCAAATAAGTGATGGTAAAGGGGAGAATCCTTTTAGGCTATGACGATAAACCTAAAGACAAAAAGAAAGTAAAATACTCTGACTGGTTAATAATCCTCATGTCAACATCACCTATATGGCTTTCTATACTTTTAATAATTGTAGTGGCAGTATCAGTTTTCTTTGTGGCTTTGGTAATTGCATTTATAGCTGTTGGTTTCAGTTCTGTTATGTTATTCGTATATTCAGCTTTTCTTCTTCTAGATGATCTATGGCCATCGGTTCTTAAAATGGGAGCATGCCTTTTTGCTTCAGGTATAACTATAATCATTGTCTCATTCCTGTTTAGAGGATTTAAGGAGTTCTTCATTCTAATTAAGAAAAGTTATTTAAAGATAAAGAAGTTTTTAATGCTGAAGAAATTGGAGGGACAAAAAGATGAGCAGAACGCTTAAAGCCCTCATAATCGGCGGCATATTCTGTGTTTTAGGACTTGTAACTTTTTTTATAGGCTATCACTTCAACGGATACAGATTAGACAATATATTCGCATATGAGGCTCCTGTTGAAGATCCTCTTGTAAAAAAAAGTTATGAATTAACTGACCCAGATGATCTTGTTTTAATAAGTATATCAACAAAAAGAATGCCAATTACCATTAAAGCTCATGATGAAGATCAAATAATAATAGAATACCTTGAAAATCAGGATCAGCTTTTCGAAATAACTGACAATAACGGAAAACTTTTTTTCAAAAAACAAGATACAGGTTTTTTTGAAGAATACATATCATCCAATATTATGGCTTATTTGAAAAAGGAAGAACCGGAAGGAATTGTTTTATACATACCGAAAACATATGATGGAGAGCTTTATGCATCTACTTCGTTTGGAGACATATCTATTCCTGATGCTTTATCATTCAGCCTGATTAAGAAAATTGATTTTAAAAATTCTTTTGCAGATGTAAATATTAATTCTTTATCAGGCAACATACTAAATCTGAAGGTTGCAAGAGGAAACATCAACTGCTCCGATATTAAGTTTAAAAGCATTACCTTTATATGCACATCTTGTAATGTGCAAGCTGATTACATAAGTTCTGAAAATTTAGATATTATTGCGAAAAATGGCAGTATTGATGCTTCAAATATAATGTCAGACAACATTGATGTTGATGCAGATGGAGCAGATATTCACCTTAGATTACTTGCATATTCAAATCAGTATAATATTAAAATCAATGAAGATCATAAATCTATATTGAATTTCGAGCAGACAAGTGATTTTCAGACAGATAAAGAGATAGTTATAAAAACAAATGGTTCTATGATAAATATTACCTTTACATTAGACAAATAAGATAAATGAAATATAAATAAACACTGTTTGATTGAAAATGACCTTTTTCAGTGTTATTATTTATTGAGTACTAATAGAATGGTGGTGCTTTAAATGTATAAAATACTGGAAAAGAAAGATTTAAACAATGAAGTCGTATATATGAAAGTTGATGCCCCAGCTGTAGCAAAGAAATGCGAACCGGGGCAGTTTATTATTCTTCGAGTAAATGAGCAAGGTGAAAGAATTCCTCTCACTATTGAAGATTATGACCGTGAAGAAGGCTGGGTAAGCATAATATTCCAAAAAGTTGGGAAAACAACTTATCTTCTTGGAACACTGAATGAACAAGATTACATACTGGATTTTGTAGGTCCTTTGGGCACGGCCTCTCATACAGATGGAATGAAAAGGGTTTGTGTAATTGGAGGAGGATTAGGATGCGCTATCGCTTTTCCTCAGGCAAAAAAACTTTACAATAACGGTGCTCATGTAGATATTATTGCTGGTTTCAGAAACAAAGATTTAGTAATTCTACAGGAAGAGATGAAAAAAGTAAGTACAAATTACTACCTCATGACTGATGACGGATCAGCTGGAGAAAAAGGACTTGTTACTGAAAAACTAAAAAAACTGATTGAACAGGGTTCAAATTATGATACCGTAATTGCCATTGGGCCAGTTATAATGATGAAATTCGTTTCATTACTAACTAAAGAATATGGTATCAAAACAATAGTGAGTATGAATCCTATTATGATAGACGGTACTGGTATGTGTGGAGGATGCAGGCTTACAGTTGGAGGAGAAACAAAATTTGCATGCGTAGACGGACCGGATTTTGACGGGCATCTTGTAGATTTTGACAGTGTTCTTCAGAGACTTTCAATGTATAAAGAAGAAGAAAATCATAAATGTAATTTATTTAGAGGTATTGAATAATGGCAAAAATCAATATGACTTTAGTAAAAACTCCTATGCCTGAACAGGACCCTATGGTCCGTAACTGCAATTTTTCTGAAGTTTCAACCGGTTATACTCATCAGATGGCTGTTGAAGAAGCTAATAGATGTTTAAACTGTAAACACAAACCCTGTGTTGCAGGATGTCCTGTAAATATAGATATTCCGAATTTTATTAAATCCATAGTTAATGAGAATATCGAGGAAGCATATAACATTATTACAAAAACAAATTCTCTGCCAGCTATCTGCGGAAGAGTATGTCCGCAGGAATCCCAGTGTGAGCTTCCCTGTGTCAGAGGTATAAAAGGTGAGCCTGTAGCCATTGGCAGACTGGAAAGATATGTGGCCGACTATATGATGGCGAAAGAAACCTTTACAACTGACGTCCAAAAGCCCTCTGTAAAGAAGAATAAAAAAGTAGCAATAGTCGGAAGCGGTCCTGCAGGTCTTGCAGCGGCATCTGACCTTTGCGACATGGGATATGATGTAACTATATTTGAAGCGCTTCATAAAGCTGGCGGTGTTTTAGTATATGGAATACCGGAATTCCGACTGCCTAAAGAAATAGTAAGCAAAGAAATTGAAAGACTTAAAACAAAAGGTGTAAAGATATTGTTGAATATGGTTATCGGAAAGACTATATCCATTGCTGAATTGCATGACGAGGAAGGTTTTGACGCCATATTCGTTGGAACAGGAGCAGGATTGCCTAATTTCATGAATATCCCTGGAGAAAACCTTAATGGCGTATACTCTGCTAACGAATTTTTAACAAGAGTCAATCTTATGAAAGCATATGATCCTGCTTATGATACTCCTGTTTATTTTGGAAAACATGTTGCTGTAGTAGGTGGCGGAAACGTTGCGATGGACGCAGCAAGAGCAGCAAAGAGGCTTGGAGCTGAGCATGTAAGCATAGTATACAGAAGAAGTGAAAAAGAAATGCCTGCAAGAATTGAGGAAGTTCATCACGCAAAGCAAGAAGGGATAGACTTTCATCTTTTAACAAATCCTACAAAGATACTTGGAGAAAAAGGATGGGTAAAAGGAATGGAATGCGTTAAGATGCAGCTTTCAGAACCAGGACCCGATGGAAGAAGAAGACCTGAGGTTATACCTGGTTCAGAGTATATTCTGGATGTATCTTCTGTAATTATCGCTATAGGAACAAGCCCCAACCCCTTAATAAAAAATACCACATCAGGATTAGAAACAAACAAATGGGGCTGCATTATTGCAGACCAGGAAACTGGTCAGACAACCATCCCTTATATATTTGCTGGTGGAGATGTAGTGACTGGAGCAGCGACTGTAATTTTAGCAATGGGAGCTGGCAAGAAGGCGGCCTCAGCTATTGATAAATACCTAGACAAGTGATATCATTATCAAAGCTTAAAAGGAAGGGTGAAATTTATGGACCAGCTATTTGAAACCGTGCTTCCCTTGGGGGAGTTATCTATAATTGGGATGCATGGATGCGAAGAAATTACTAAGAAAATCGATTGGTATCTAAAACAGTGGACATGCGATAAAGATCCTGATCATACATTTATTATTGATGCTATATGTCCCAGATTCGGAACAGGAGAAGCAAAAGGAGTTATCTTACAATCAGTAAGAGGACATGACCTTTTCATAATATGCGATGCTTTCAATTACGGAGTAAGTTTTGAGATGTATGGAATGCAGGTACCAATGAGTCCTGATGACCATTTTGCCGATTTGAAAAGACTTATCGCTGCAACAAATGGAAAAGCAAGAAGAATAACAGTTATAATGCCAATGCTTTATGAAGGCAGACAACATAAAAGAAAGTACCGTGAATCATTAGATTGCGCTATCGCATTACAAGAGCTCGTGGACATGGGTGTTGATAACATTATTACATTTGATGCACATGACCCTCGAATACAGAACGCAATACCTCTAAACGGATTTGAATCGGTTCCGGTAGCATATCAGATGCTTAAAAGACTGACAAATACTTTTCCAGATATTATTTTTGACAAAGAACATACTATGGTTATTTCTCCTGATGAAGGCGGAATGAACAGAGCTATAGCATTTGCTTCCATGATTGGCTTGGATTTAGGCATGTTCTACAAAAGAAGAGATTACTCTATTGTAGAGCATGGAAGAAACCCAATAGTATCTCATGAATTTCTAGGAGACAATGTTGAAGGTAAAGACGTGATAGTTGTTGAAGACATTATAGCCTCTGGTGAATCAGCACTTGATATCTTTTATCAGCTTTATGAAAAGAAAGCAAGAAGAGTCTTTATGTGCTGCTCTTTCGGCTTATTCTGCAATGGATTCGACGAATTTGACAAAGCTTATGAACAAGGAGCGGTTACTGCTGTGCTTACAACCAATCTTGTATACAGAAGTCCTGAACTATTAAAAAGAGAATGGTTCAAAGAAGTTGATATGTCAAAATATATGTCGTACATAATTGATACTCTTCACCACGATGCATCAATGTCCAATCTCTTAAATCCTGTTGACAGAATTGACAAGCTTCTTGAAAAAATTAAAGAAAAGCAAGAAGAAGATGGATTAATAAAATAGTCAGTAAATTACTAAATTACAGATGCGTAATATAAAATATACACAGAATTACAAAAAACAGCGCTTATGCGCTGTTTCTTTTTATATGCCTTACTATCTATAATATGCCTTTCAGTCTTTCCACTGCTTCAATTGTATTTTCCCTGCTTCCAAAAGAGGTAAGCCTGAAGTATCCTTCTCCGTTAGTTCCAAAACCGCTTCCTGGTGTTCCTACAACACTAATCTTATTTAATAAAAGATCAAAGAATTCCCATGATTTCATATTGTTCGGACATTGCAGCCAGATATATGGTGAATTAGTTCCTCCGGTGTGATATATTCCCTTTTCTTTGAGTAATGCAGATATGAGTTTTGCGTTATCAAGGTAATATTTAATGTTATTCTTACACTGAGCCATTCCTTCATCAGTAAATACAGCCTCAGCTGCTCTTTGAATTACATAAGACACTCCGTTTAGCTTAGTGCTCTGTCTTCTTACCCACATGTCATGTAATAAGAAACCATCAAGTTTTAATTCTTTTTTAATAATTGTATACGCACATCTTGTTCCGGTAAATCCTGCCAGTTTGGAAAAACTGCAGAATTCTATCGCACATTTCTCTGCTCCGTCTATTTCAAAGATACTGCGAGGAAGCTTTTCATTTGTTATGAAAGCTTCATATGCTGCGTCGAACAAAATAACCGCATCATTTTTAATTGCATAATCTACCCATTTTTTAAGCTGTTCTTTGGTATATACGCTTCCACATGGATTATTAGGAGAACAGATATATATCATATCGGCATGCCTTTCATCCGGCATTGCTAAAAAATCGTTATCTGCATTCGCATCTGAAAAAATTATTTTTCTTCCATCCATTACATTTGTATCCATATATACTGGATAAACCGGATCAGGAATTAAAACAGTATTATCTCTTGAAAAAATCTCTGTAATATTTCCTACATCACTTTTTGCTCCATCTGATACAAATATTTCACTTATGTCTAAATCAACATTTCTCTTTTTGTAATGTAAAGCAATTTTCTCTCTTAAGAAATCATAACCCTGATCGGGTGCATAACCTTTAAATGTCTCTGCATTCCCCATTTCATCAGATGCTTTCTTCAAAGCTTCAACTACCTTTTTGGCTAAAGGAAGCGTAACATCCCCTATTCCAAGGCTTATAACCTTCTTATCTGGATTGGCTTTTTTATATGCTGCTACCTTTGTTGCTATATCCTTGAAAAGATAACTCTGTTTCAGGTTGTTGTAATTTACATTTATTTTTGACATCTAATTCTCCTTTTCTTTTGTTATATATTTATCTCTGTATCAAATACATGAACGGCTTCGCCTTTCATAATAACTCTTCCATCATCAAGATATGCTATCTCAAGTGTTCCGCCTTTTAAAATTACTGTTACTGTCTTGTTCCTATCACATATGCCATTAAGAACTGCAGCAACAACTGTTGCACAGGCACCTGTTCCGCAGGCCATGGTTTCACCTGAGCCTCTTTCATAAACTCTCATTTTCAGAGTGGTTTTATCTATAACTTCAACAAACTCTGTATTAACCCTGTCAGGAAATATGCTGTTATTTTCAAAATCAGGTCCGATTCTATCAAGGTCCAGTAATTCCAGTTGATTTTTCAAATTATCCGTATTCTTTTTATCATTCATGAATATGACACAATGAGGATTACCCATTGATACACAGGTCACATTATATTCTTTTTTTGTTACAGTAATGGGTTTGTTAACATATGTCTCATCTTTGTTTGTTTCATCACAAATCATGGGTATTTGTTCTCTTTTAAGATAAGCCAACCCCATATCCACTTGTGCAGAATCCACTAAGCCTTCCTTATCAAGAAAAAGCTTTAGGTGCTTTATCCCGCTTTTCGTCTCTATATCCAGATTTAACTTGTCTGTAAGCTTATTATCATACACATACTTTGCAACACATCTTATTGCATTCCCGCACATCGCGCCTTCTGATCCGTCTGCATTAAACATTCTCATGTAGAAGTCTGCATTTACTGATGGCTGAATAAGCACCAGACCATCTGAACCTATACCTTTGTGCCTGTCGCTTACTTTTACTGCTAAAGAGGAAGGATTATCAATTTTACAATCCATACAGTTTACGTATATATAGTCATTTCCTGCACCATGCATTTTAGTGAATCTCATTGTTGTTCTCCCTTTGACCTATTATACATAAAAATACAGGTTGGGTAAATAACTTAACCATTATCTTAAAGTTTTGCGATTTGATTATTCTAATATTTTTAGTGCTTTTTCGAAGGAGCACCCTATTATCCTAAAGAATCATTGTCTAAACTCTTGGTTTCTCTATAATTTTATGATTTACTAATATTCAATGTTAGTTTATCATAAGTCGAAGGAATTTCCATGTATATAAAGAGACATATATAGAAAGAGATGTAGGTATAAGCGAACCAACAGCAAAGCACTGGCTTTCAATTTTAGAAACAAGCGGAATTGTATATTTATTGAAACCATATTCAAATAACTCAATAAAAAGAGTTTTTAAAACTCCCAAACTTTACTTTCTGGATTCAAGCCTTGTTGCATATTTAACTCGCTGGCTTACACCCGATACTCTTGTGGAAGGTACAATGAATGGACATTTCTTCGAAACTTTTGTTGTTGCGGAGCTGTTAAAAAGTTATACAAACGCAGGAAAGGAAGAAAATTTCTATTTTCTTTACGATAGTAACGGCAGAGAAATTGATTTACTAATATTTCAGGATAACACATTATTTCCTATTGAAATTAAAAAACACACTTGTCCTACTTTGAAGGATATAAAGAATTTCGAAATACTAGACTCTATAAAAGGTATAAATATCTCAGAAGGTGGTGTAATATGCCTTTCACAAGAGTTATTACCTTTAACAGATAAACATAGAATCATACCATTATGGGCAATATAGCAACTATAAGTAGATTGAAATAATATTTGAATAAGACATCAGTATTACTTTTATCAGCGCAAAAAAAGAAATACACTGCTTCGCATTAAGTTATACCTTGTATGCTTTATGTATACTGTTAAATTGCGAACTTACTTTGCTCTGAAACTTACTTTTTGACCAGAAACAAGATATAATTAGGAAAGGAGGATTTATGAGAGCCCTTTTTGAACTATATTGGATTTTCTTAAAAGTTGGACTTTTTACTTTTGGTGGCGGTTACACGATGCTGCCTATTCTTCAAAAGGAAATAGTCGAAAAGAGAAAATGGCTTGCTACAGAACAGCTTATAGATTTCTATTCCTTAAGCCAGTGTTCACCTGGCGTAATAGCTGTAAATGTTTCTACATACATAGGTTATAACAGGAAAAAATATTTAGGCGGTATTTTCTGCGCACTTGGAGTAATAACTCCCTCAATTATTATCATCACCATTATTGCAACAGTGCTTACTAACTTTTTACACATTGAAGCTGTTAATCATGCATTCGCTGGTATAAGAGCAGCTGTTGCAGCTCTTGTAATTGTAACTATAATAGATATGTATAAAAAATCTATTGTTGACTGGGTCTGCATAATTTTGTATATAGGCTCGTTTGTTATTTCTGTGTTTACTTCAATATCTCCTGTATTCATAGTTCTTGTTTCTGCAGTAGTAGGACTTCTGCTTGGAACACGAATGAGTGAAAGAAAGAAGAGGGACAAATGATATATCTTGAACTCTTCTGGGAATTTTTTAAAACAGGCCTTTTCTCCATAGGCGGAGGATTAGCAACTATTCCTTTCCTATATGACATAGGCGAAAGATATGACTGGCTTGATACCTCAATTATTCCTGATATGATAGCCATCTCAGAATCTACTCCAGGACCAATCGGTATTAATATGGCTACATATACCGGTTATATGGCTGCTGGAATGCTTGGATCTTTAATTGCTTCTCTTTCCGTAATATTACCCTCTGTAATAATTGTTATCCTGCTATCAAAGCTTTTAGTTTCGTATAGTCAGGATAAAAGAGTACTCAATGCAATGTATGGACTGAGACCAGCTTCATTAGGACTTATAACCGCAGCAGCTTTTGCTCTATTGAAAGTTTCTGTTTTTACATTTGAAACATTTGTTGAAACACGCAATATTCTTGATATAATTGACATAAAGGCGCTTATATTATTTGTTTGTCTTCTTGTAGCAAGAATATTTTATAGAAGAATACATCCAATCATATTTATTGTCTTTGCAGGAATTGTGGGAATAATCTTCAAGTTTTAGGGGGGCCTGATGACTGATATTATTAGAATAATTTTTTCTGCACTATCACCAGTCGCTGCACTTATTATACTTCTTCTGGTAGTTGACAGACATGACAAAGAACCTGCTAAACTTCTTATTAAGCAGTTTATAGCAGGGTGTTTAATCAGTATACCGGCTATCCTGATAGAAGGATTTCTAGAAAGATTCAACATTTTTCCAGAAACTCTGATAGGAATAGCATATACA
>Ga0116162_10002920_pt1 | contig 10420 bp, 10 predicted proteins | sample AD_UKC105_MetaG_FD_89875 | JGI IMG/M metagenome (GOLD analysis project Ga0116162, IMG submission 89875) | Active sludge microbial communities of municipal wastewater-treating anaerobic digesters from Hong Kong - AD_UKC105_MetaG | ecosystem: Engineered > Bioreactor > Anaerobic > Digestate... | reverse complement strand
ATAAAAACAAAAACAGAACTATATCATTACCTTAAAACACAGAATGGCAAAGTATTTTATAACCGTGACAATGAAATTTTAGATGAATATGTCCAGCGTTTGGAGTTAGATTCAATTTCGTATGGGCGCAAAAGCAATCATTTGTATGGAGAATTATTGAGTTCGGAGAAATTCCTGGAAGCTGATATTTTTGTGGATGGATTAATAAAACGGATTTGTACAAATTTGGTAGGCGGGTATAATTTAGAAAATGTATTGGCTGCCATTTCTATAGGAAAATATTTTAAAGTTGATTTGGAATATTTAATTAGTGCAATTGAGGATTATAAACCCAAAAATAATCGGTCGCAGTTTGTGGATACTGATAAAAACAGCCTTATTCTGGATGCCTATAATGCAAACCCCACAAGTGTTGATGCCGCATTAAGGAATTTCGAATCTTTACATTTAGATCATAAATGCGTGATATTGGGTGATATGAAAGAGCTTGGCAGTGAAAGCCTTGTTGAGCACGAAAAAATTATAAAATACCTGGAAAATACCAATTTTGATATTAAAGTGCTGATAGGCGAGATTTACTCGTCGTTAAAAACGGCTACAGATATACTCAGGTTTAAGGATGTTAATGAGTTTAATGGTTGGCTATCTGAAAATCCAATTATTAATTCAACCATATTAATTAAAGGGTCAAGGGCTGTTAAATTAGAAGAAATTGTTAAAAATTTATAAGGATTATTCAATGTAATTAATTCCATAAAGTCCCTTTGTTACAGGGGGCTTATGAGAGAGAAGTATTACATATCTCCCAATCTATGTGATATGAAATGGTAATTCAATAAATTTTTGTTTCCTTCTGATGTAAAAATCTATAACAATACTCTTATGATATATTTGTGTATGATAACAAGGCTTTATTCCTAAGGTAGCCATATTATTTCTTTTTACCCTTAATTTTTTTATTGATTTATAAAAATGAATATGTGCTTTAAATACCGCATTAAATCCCGAAAATGAGAATTTTGCAAGAAACATCAATGCTGATATCCCATCGAGAGCCATTCGCGCAAAAAGTATGCTGTAAAGCTTATGAGGAGGTAAGTTTTTATAAAGCAGAAACAGGTTATTTCGAAAATTAAGATATAGTTTAAAAGGGCTGTTATTAGGTAATGTTCCACCACCAACATGGAAAACTTCCGACTGCGGATTAACCATTATTTTATATCCAAGGTTTTTTAATCGCCAACACAAGTCTATTTCTTCCATGTGGGCAAAAAAATCATCGTCAAAACCCCCGGCTTTATGAAATAAATCGGCTTTTACAGCTATACATGCCCCTGTTGCCCAAAATACTTCTTTTATATCATCATATTGCTCCTTGTCCATTTCGAGATTATTCAAAATTCTTCCCCTGCAAAAAGGATATCCGAATTTATCAATAAAACCTCCTGAAGCACCTGCGTATTCGAAGAAATCTCTCTGGTGGTAAGATTTTATTTTAGGCTGGCATGCCGCAATTTGTTCGTCGGAATCCAGTGTCTCAATCAAAGGTTTTGTCCAGTTGGGAGTAACCTCAATATCTGAATTAATTAAAATATAATATTTTGCTTCTATCTGAGCTAATGCCCTGTTATAACCGCCTGTAAATCCATAGTTTTTATCTAAAATAACAAGGCGCAATGTGGGGTAATGTGTTTTTAAAAAAGAAATAGAATCATCGGTTGAAGCATTATCTGCAATTATTACGTCAGTATCATCACCAGATGAATAATTAAGTAATGCGGGTAAAAATTTTTCTAGAAAGTGTTTACCGTTCCAATTCAGGATAACAACAGCGGTTTTAATCATAGTAAACTAATTGTATTAATTTTCAATTTCTCGTTTGTATTTCCATCGTTTATGCGACCACAACCAAAGTTCAGGCTTTTGGCGAATTTTTTCTTCCAGAATCTGCACATGCCGTTCTGTAATTTCATATTCCTTGCAATCCTTTGGGTTTTCATATAATAAAGTAAATTCAACCAAATATTTTCCTCTTTTTATCTTATCGATATGTGTATAAAATACAGCCGAATTAAACTTTCGGGCAATTTTATCGGGGCCTAAAAAAACTGCCGTTTCCTGGTTTAAAAATGTTGTCCAATAGCTTGATCTTCCTTTTTGCGGGCGTTGGTCGGCTATAAGCCCTAATATATACAATTTTTTTTCGCGCTCATAACTGATTATTGTTTTAAAGGTATCGTTCATGGATACAGGTGTACTGCCCAAACGCCTCCTCATCTTAAAAAATTCATGGTCGAAAAACTTATTGCTTAAAGGTTTATATACGCTTAAAACTTCATATTGGGTAAAAAACGAAATTGCAGGTAATATTTCCCAATTGCCATAATGTCCTATTATTCCAACAATACTTTTATTCTTCGAGTATAAGTCGTTTAATAATTCGGTATTTTTATATTCAACCATGCTTAAGAATCTTTTCTTGGACATTCTTATGATGGCCATATTCTCGACAAATAAATCACTTAAATGATGAAAAAATTTCCTGGTAATTTCAATAATTTCGTCTTCCGATTTTTCAGGAAACGAATGGGTAAGGTTTTTAATAACTACTTTTTTACGATATTTAATCACCTTATAAAGAATAAAATAAATGAAATCAGCAACTCCATATAAAATAAATTTAGGCGAATGAGCTAAAAGCCAACTTGCCGCTATATATAGATAAGCTCCTATTCGTCTCATTTACTCATATGTTGATTTACGATGTTAAAAAACTCATTATAACATGCACTGTTTGATGCTATAATCTCTTTACCATAAATATAATTATTTTTTCCTGAAAAATCGGAAACTTTACCTCCGGCTTGTTCAACAATAAGAGCTCCGGCAGCTACATCCCAAGGACTAAGGCTATATTCGTAGAATGACTCGAACCGGCCACAGGCAACATAGGCAAGGTCGGTTGCTGCAGAACCTAAACGGCGCACACCATGTGAGTTAGTCATAAAATATTCAAGCGATAATAAAAAAGGCTTAATCCTTTTATAATCGTAGTACGGAAAACCTGTAGCAATCAAGCTGTCTTTAATCTCCTTTTTATCAGACACTTGTATTCTTTCTCCATTCAAATAAGCTCCACCATTTTCCCATGCATAAAAGCATTCGTTTAGGCTGATTTCGTATACTACTCCGATAATGATTTTGTCTTTATCGGTTAATGCAATGCTAATGGCAAAAGGCGAAAGACCATGAATAAAATTTGTAGTGCCATCCAGGGGGTCAATAATCCAGTTGTATTTCTCCCCTTTTTTGTTTGATGTCCCTTCTTCTGCAATAAACCCTGCCTCGGGTAATATTTGCAAAAGCCCGTTGACAATCTTTTGTTCCGATGTTTTATCAACATAAGTCACAAAGTCGTGCAGCCCTTTGGTTTCGACATGTATATTTTTGTTTGATTTTCGTTCGTTAATTATAAATGCTCCAACTTCTTTAGCCAGTACGCACACTTCATTGCATATATTTTCCAGATTCATAGCTGTATTTTTAACAAATGTATATAACGGTAAATCAAAATCTTAATTTTATTAATCTCTATAGAAATTCAATTTCAATATTCCCGGATTCTTTTACCGATAACAACTTAACTTTTCTAATTTGCCCAACCAGCGATTTGTTATAGTTTGTTTCCACCTTAATGTAATTACCTGTAAATCCGTACATCAGTCTATCTTTTTTATGAGCTTCAAAAAGTACTTCTGCAGTATTTCCTAAATTAAGTTTATAAAACAGGCTTTGTTTCTGATTTGCCAGCTCCTGTATTTTTTTGCTTCTATTATGGATAATATTTTTAGGAACCTTATGCTCAAAACCCGCGGCTTTTGTATTTGGCCTTTCCGAATAAGAGAAAACATGATAAAACGTTGTATCCAGTTTATCTAAAAAGGTGTAAGTATCTTCAAAATCTTCATCTGTTTCACCCGGGAAACCAACAATTACATCAACGCCAATAAAAGCATCGGGCATTAATTGCTTAATTTTGTTTACTCTCGATAAAAATAACTCCCTGTTATAGCGGCGTTGCATTTTTGCCAGAATTTTATTGCATCCCGACTGCAGCGGTATATGAAAATGATTAAGTATCTTTTTCGACTGAGCCACATGTTCAATAATTTCGTCCTTTAAAAGGTTAGGCTCAACCGACGAAATGCGTATACGCTCAATCCCTTCCACTTGCTCTAAAGCCTTTATCAGGTCCATAAAATTTTCGTGGGTTGATTTGCCAAAATCACCAATATTAACTCCGGTTAAAATGATTTCTTTAATTCCCGATAGTGCTATTTTGTTAGCTTCAGCAACTAACTCCGCTATGCTTTTATTCCGGCTTTTGCCTCGGGCAAGGGGAATAGTACAGTATGTGCACGAATAATCGCATCCATCCTGAACCTTTAGAAAGGAGCGCGTTCGGCCTGCTTCTGAATGCGACGAATCAAAATGATCAACCTTGTTAATTTCGCAGGAATATACCTGTGGTGTATCGGTTTTCTTTAAATCATTTAGATGATCTAAAATATTAAATTTTTCTTTTGTTCCTAAAACAAGGTCAACGCCAAGATTTTGTGCTATTTCTTCAGGTTTAAGCTGGGCATAACATCCAACAACGGCTATATAAGCTTCCGGGTATTTATGTTGTATTTTTCTGATAGCCTGCTTGCATTTTTTATCGGCATGTTCGGTTACCGAGCAGGTATTAATTACATATATGTCGGCCTCGTTATTAAAGCCAACAATTTCAAAACCATTGTCTTTAAACTTACCCGAAATGGTCGATGTTTCTGAAAAATTAAGCTTGCAGCCTAATGTATGAAATGCTACTTTTTTGTTTTTACCCCCTGATTTCCCCATATAAAAAACCTTTTTCAGGGTGCAAATTTAATTGATTTTAGCTGAAAAATTGTTTTCTTCGAGGTATTCCTTGTAGATTTGTTTTATAATACCATCGGCAATACCAATTTTGGGTACAATAATTTCTTTGGCTCCCGACCATTTTACAATTTTAAACAGCAGGTCGGAGGCAGGAATAATAACATCGGCGCGGTCGGGGTTTAATCCTAAAATCTTAATCCTGTCTTCGTAATTATACGATTTAATGTATTCGTATACGTCTTTTAATGTTTTAATCGGTAAGGGTTTAAGCTCTTTTTTGCCAGATATCTTTAGAAGTTTATTTATGTTTCCTCCCGATCCAATGATTTTTAAATCGGGATAGGAATTTTTAATGTCCGATAACCATTCTTTTAACAAGTCTGTTTCGCTGGGTGCTACTAATTCGTTTAAAAGCCTTATTGTTCCAATATTAAATGAATAGGATTTAATAACTTTTGGACCTGAAAATAAAGTTACTTCAGTACTACCACCACCAATATCAACATAAAGGTAAGGGTAATTATGGTCTAAGGCATCAACAATCCGGTTATTGTAAATTATTTCGGCTTCAGTTTTGCCATCAATAACATCAATTTCAATCCCCGATTTGTTTTTTACCGAACGGATAATTTTTTTAGCGTTGCTTGCTTCGCGCATCGCCGATGTTGCACAGGCTTTATATTTTACTACATCATGCACACTCATCAAATGCTTAAAGGCAATCATGGCATGTGTGAGTTTTTCGGCTTGTTTATCGCTTATTTTACCTGTAGTAAAAACATCAGTACCTAAACGGATAGGTACCCTGGTAATAGATGATTTTTTAAAAATTGCTCCATCGCCATTCTCTATTATATTAGTAAATAAAAGTCGAATAGCATTGGTTCCAATGTCGATGGCTGCAAACCTGAGAATTTTCAAAACAACTTATTTTAATTATTCTTTGGATAATCGAAATCAGATTCAGTACATTTTTTAGGATGAATCTCTTCCCACGAATTTAGTTCAAATTTTAAAGTTACTATCCCTGTTGTTGGTAAATTATCGATTTTGTTAATTAAAAAATAGTTTGCTAAATCAGTAAATCCAGGGTTGTGCCCGAATTTCATTAATGAGCTTACATTATCATTGGTCTTTCTTATTGTATCAATAATATTCGTTTTGCCGCTCATATACAAATCGTTTCTGATTTCTAATTTTCTTTCATCAAGATCGAACTCCCGTGCAAAAATAGTTGCAGTATGCAATGCTCTTATTGCCGGGCTCGATAATAAAAGATCAGGGATTTGATTTCTTGCACGTAATCTGATGGCCATAGTATAGCTGTCATTTATTCCGCGTTCCTTTAATGGGCGGTCAATATCGGATATATTTCCATAATCCCACGAAGCCTTCCCATGCCGGATTATGTATAAGTTTTTTATTGATTTCATCGCAAATAATTTAAGAACAAAAAATCAAATCCCTAATAATGAAATTGATGTTATAACAGGTTGCTTGCTAATTCGGCAAGATAGCTTCGTTCTCCTTTTACCAGATTAACATGGGCAAATAAATCCTGCCCTTTCATCCGGTCGGCTAAATAACTTAAACCATTCGATTTCATATCCAGGTAAGGGGAGTCTATCTGGTGGATGTCGCCGGTGAATATCATTTTAGTACCTTCGCCTGCTCGTGTAATAATAGTTTTAACCTCGTGTGGAGTCAGGTTTTGTGCTTCATCAACAATAAAAAATACATTCGACAAACTACGCCCTCGAATATAGGCTAAGGGGCTAATAACCAGCCTGTCGGTTTTTTGCATTTCTTCAATATATAGATATTCCTTACTTTGAGCTTTAAACTGGTTTTTAATTACCGATAAATTGTCGAATAGGGGTTGCATGTAAGGTCCTATTTTTTCGTTCACATCGCCGGGTAAAAATCCTAAATCCCTGTTAGCGAGAGGAACAATAGGGCGTGCCAATAAAATCTGGTTAAATTTCTTTTCCTGATGTAAGGCAGCCGCAAGAGCAAGTAAAGTTTTTCCTGTTCCGGCCTTTCCTGTTAAGGCAACAAGTTGTATATCAGGGCGAAGTAGTGCGTCTATAGAAAAAGTTTGTTCGGCATTGCGTGGTTCAATACCATAAGTTCGGTGTTTTTCCACACGCTGTAAGGTTTGTGTCGAAGGTTCGAAATGTGCCAGTGCCGACGATTTATTGCCTTTTAAAATGTAGTACTGGTGAGGCAGTGGTTTTAACTTTACCTCCTTGGGGCTTATGCCGTCTTGCGATTCATATAATTTTGAAATTAATGCATCGTCAATGTTTTCAACCATTTCAATGTCTTTGTGTATTCTCTCAACATCACTTATTTGGTCGTTTTTATAATCCTGGGCTACAATTCCTAAAGATTTAGCTTTCATCCTCAGGTTTATGTCTTTACTAACTAAAATTACTTCCTGACCTTTTTTCTTTTCTTTCACATTTTCGGCAATAGCTAAAATCCTGTGGTCTGGTGTAGGTTCAGGGAACGATTCGGCTAATTTGGCTGAGTAAGGTTTTCCGGTTTCTATGGATAGTTTACCTAATCCTTTTCCTAATGAAATACCTCCGTTAAATAAATTATCGCCAGAAAGTTTATCCAACTCCCGGGTAAACTCACGAGCATGGAAATTAATCTGGCTTTCGCCCTTTTTCAGATGATCCAGTTCCTCTAAAACAACGATGGGGATCACAATATCATTTTCCTGAAATTTGTATAAACAGTTGTAATCGTGTAATATAACATTTGTGTCGATAACAAATACTTTTTTATTTTTTTTCATAACAATCGGGTATTTATGTAATTAATAATTTTGATCTTTGTGCAATATATTATGTGCACTACTAAAATACATTTAATTTTGGATAAACTAAATAAATGGCCCATTTATTATGGAAATCATTGAAGGAATTTTTACACGAAGGAGTATCAGGAAATATAAGGATAAAAAAATACCAGTCGAACAGGTTAATATACTTATAAAAGCTGCCATGTACGCCCCATCAGCGCGTAATCAGCAACCCTGGCATTTTGTGGTGGTTACCGAACGAGATATATTGGAGAAAATAACTAAGGTGCATCCTTATGCTAAAATGTTGGCTGAAGCTCAGTTGGCTATTTTGGTATGTGGTGATGAAACGCTGGAATTAAGTCAGGGATATTGGGTTGTTGATTGTTCTGCGGCAACTGAAAATATTTTGTTAGCAGCACACGGAATAGGTTTGGGTGCAGTGTGGTTGGGATTGCATCCGCGAGAGGAAAGGAAACAAGCTATTCGGGATTTATTCAAATTACCTGAAAATATTCAGCCTTTGTCTTTAATTTCTATTGGTTATCCCGATGAGGTAAAGGAAACCCCCGAAAGATTCAAACCAGAAAGAATCCATTATAATAAATGGTAAAAAATAATTAGCAATAAAATGAATTACCAGGAAACGCTACATTGGCTTTTTAGCCAGTTGCCCATGTATCAAAGGCAAGGAAAAGCTGCTTATAAAGCCGATTTAAATAATACGCTTGAGTTAGATAAATACTTTAATCATCCGCACCACAAATTTAGAAGCATACATATTGCAGGTACCAATGGGAAAGGGTCTGTTTCCCATATGTTAGCTTCTGTTTTGCAGGAATCAGGGTATAAAGTAGGTTTATATACTTCGCCACACCTAAAAGATTTTAGAGAAAGAATTAAAATAGATGGTAAAATGGTTTCAGAGCAATATGTTGTTGATTTTGTGCAGAAACATCAACAAATATTCGAAAAAATTAAACCATCTTTTTTTGAAATGACAGTAGCTATGGCTTTTGATTATTTTGCACAGGAAAATATTGATGTGGCAGTTGTAGAAGTTGGAATGGGAGGGAGGCTAGACTCAACCAATATAATAAATCCGGATTTGTCAATTATTACAAATATTGGATTTGACCATATGGCATTTTTGGGGAATACCCTTGCCGAAATAGCAGGAGAAAAAGCAGGTATTATAAAAGAAAATGTTCCGGTTGTAATTGGGGAAACGCATCCCGAAACCAAGAAAGTTTTTATTCATAAAGCTATTGATGTAAATACACAAATATATTTTGCCGATGAGCATTATACTGTAGATTATAGTATGATTTCTTTAGATAATAAACAGGTTTTTAATATCAGGAACCAAGATAAATTAGTTTATCCCGATTTAAAAATTGATTTATTGGGAAGTTATCAGAAGAGAAATATTGTAACCGTATTAAAATCAATTGAGATACTTCGTGAATATAATTATACAATTAATGATAATACAATATACAACGCATTGAGTAAAGTTGTAGCAAACACTGGATTATTGGGGCGTTGGCAAATCTTAAATCAAAAACCTTTGACAGTTTGTGACACAGGGCATAATCTGGAAGGGATTAATTATGTAATAGAACAGATTAATAATACACCGCATAAAAACCTTCATTTTGTATTTGGAGTTGTGGATGATAAGAGCATTGATAAGATTTTGGATATATTACCCAGGAATGCAACATATTATTTTACAAAAGCAGATATCCCCAGGGCACTTAACCAGGAAATTTTAAAAGAAAAAGCTAAAAAATATAATTTAAATGGTGAAACATATAAAAGTGTACACGAAGCTTTACAAAATGCAAAAAAAAATGCTGATGATAATGATTTGATTTTCATAGGTGGAAGTACGTTTATAGTGGCTGAGGCCTTATAATTTTTAAAAAAAGTTTAAAAATATTTTTGTAGTTATAAAAAGAGATTTATATTTGCAATCGCTTTTGAAAACAAAAGGAGTTCTTAAAATAAAGGGAGATTAGCTCATCCCGATAATTATCGGGAGGTTCAGAGCATCCCGACTAAAAAGTCGGGAGGGTCATTAGCCAAGAGTTCTTAAAAATAAAAAGGGAGATTAGCTCAGTTGGTTCAGAGCATCCCGACTAAAAAGTCGGGAGGGTCATTAGCCAAGAGTTCTTAAAAATAAAAAGGGAGATTAGCTCAGTTGGTTCAGAGCACCTGCCTTACAAGCAGGGGGTCACTGGTTCGAACCCAGTATCTCCCACAAAAAAAAGGTTAGCACATGGCTAACCTTTTTTATTTTACTCCAAAAGTAAACTATGAATAATTTTTACTTCTACATACTTTATTCGCAAGTTTTAGATAAATTTTATATTGGTTTTACTTCTGAAATAGAGGAACGATTAAGGAAACATAATACGAATCATAAAGGGTTTACAGGAAAGACAAATGACTGGGTAGTTGTTTATACAGAAACCTATCCGTCAAAGGAATTAGCTTATGCAAGAGAGCGTGAGGTAAAGAAATGGAAAAGTAAAATACGAATTAAGGATTTAATATCGAAGAAAGGTTCAGAGCATCCCGACTTATCAGTCGGGAGGGTCACTGGTTCGCACCGATATTAATCATCGGGGCCAGTATCTCCCACCAAAAAGGTTAGCACGCTGCTAGCCTTTTTTGTTT
>Ga0116162_10002919_pt1 | contig 10422 bp, 12 predicted proteins | sample AD_UKC105_MetaG_FD_89875 | JGI IMG/M metagenome (GOLD analysis project Ga0116162, IMG submission 89875) | Active sludge microbial communities of municipal wastewater-treating anaerobic digesters from Hong Kong - AD_UKC105_MetaG | ecosystem: Engineered > Bioreactor > Anaerobic > Digestate... | reverse complement strand
CGCCAGAGGGGCCGCCGGCGAAGGTCTACACCACCGAGACCCTTTTGGGCAAAAAGGTCTGGCTGGACATTGATAACAAGTCAAAGAACGGGCGGGATATGTACGGTCGGATTCTCGCAGTAGTCTACCTGGAGGACCTCAATACCACGGCCTGGATCTCGACCAATATCACGGTTGTGGAGAAGGAGGCGGCGATCGATTATTATGAACGTCTCTCAGGTGGGCGAGAGCTGGAGATGGAGCGCGAGGACCTCAACGGGACCATTAACACCACTCACCCCTTCAACCGGATGCTGGTCGATGCTGGCTTCGCCGTGGTTAAGGACTTCACCAACAACGAATTTGACCCGGCGGCGTGGTGGACTGAGGGGATACCAGAGCCCGACCCTATCCCAGCGCCAGCCCTCACCACCGCAACGACGGCCACAGGAGGGCAGTTCGTGGGCTCTCTGGAGTCGGATAAATACCATTATCCGAGTTGCAGGTGGGCGAAAAAGATCCTGCCTGAAAATGAGATCTGGTTCTCCAGCTCGGAGGTGGCCAGAGCTGCGGGATACGTCCCCTGCGGGGTATGCCACCCACCATGAAGATCCATGTCGTCGGCCCCAGGGCCGAAATAGGCCGACTTGACCCAGAGGCGAGAGTGGTTCATCTGACCTACCATCCAACCGCCCTCGTCTTCCTGGAGTTGATTAAAAGATGCCCACGACTAGAGGCGGTCCAGGTCCCTCCGTCGAGGATCAATAATGTATCGAAACCGTCTATGTGCCTTCTTAAAGTACAGAAAGTGAAGATCTTCGAGGGCCTGATCTTGGGACATAGGACGGACTTGATCGAATACTACACCGTCGACGAGGGCTTGATCCTCCAGAGGGCGGAGGAGCTCCAGGCCGAGGGGCTGGATTCCGAGGAGGTCGTGGCGAAGGTGTCCGAAGAGGTGAAGGTCTCGCCGGGGCTGGTGGGATTCATAATAGAGCAATAATATAGAAAGATTTTTCATGTGATAATGTCATCTCTTTCACCTGGTGGGTGACTGATATGAGATTGAAACTGATGGTCTTGTTAGTGCTGGCAGCGCTGACGATACCAGTTGTAGCGGACGAGGTAGATGCTCTCCCTGATAACGTTATAGGCGGTGCTCCTCGCGACGATGTGGTGAGCGATACTTCCCGTGACGATATGATAGAGATTGTAGGCAGTGAGAATATGACGTCGGGGGATTGGTTCAACGCCGGCAATGTGTACTATTTCGATGGAAAGTACGATGAGGCTCTACAGTGTTTTGACGAGGCCATCCGGCTCGATCCCAATCTTACCGAGGCCTGGTATAACAGGGGTATTGTACTCAATGATCTGGGGAGGTACTACGAGGCATTCACGGCTTTCGATGAGTGTACGCGGTTGAATCGCCTGAATACCGATGCATGGTATAACAAAGGAAATGCTCTCTGTCATCTAGGAAAGTATAGTGGAGCCATCAATGCTTACCACCAAGTCACCTGGCTCGAACCAGGATATGAGAATGCATGGTTCAACTTAGGAGTAGCTTACTACCAACTCCAGAAGTACCGAGAAGCCTTCGACGCGTTCGATAGGGTAGTACGTCTAAATCCAGGCCGTACCGACGCCAGGGAAAATCGAGAAATTGCAAGGCAGTCGTACCAAGAGACCGTTGATGCTCCAATCGTTGGAGGCTACATTATCCCACCGGCTAGCAGTTACAGAGGAGGCAAACTCTACATATCAAAAAATCTCATCGAGCAATCGGCACAAACGGGAATGCCAATAAAGGCATTTTGAGGTTCGCTTTATCTTTAAGGCAATATAGCTGATCACCGCCAACCTATATTTATTATTTAATTTGATAATAAGAGGGATCGATTAACGGCTGTCTTTGCTCCGATGCCTTGGACTACGCCCTCCCACCGCCAAGAAAGGGGAGGATCATCTAAGCCCCACGAGGGTGTTAGGTCAGCTTATTTGCCCTTCCCCCTTTCTTTGTTCTTCGAGCGCTTTGAGCTTACACTGACAACTTTTTTCCTGCCCCCAGACTCGGATCAGGTAGCATGCCACGATGGCGGCGGCGAGGAGGGCCACGTTTATATTAAAATTCCAGCGGAAGTCGTGGGTTCTGGGAGCAGCGGGCGGAGCGGGGATATCAGGGCCGGGCATATTTGGAGGCATGATTTACGCCACCCCACGTACTAGCTCTTCGTCGTCATCTGCGATCCTGAGTACGGGCTCCTCGTCTCCGGTGTCATCTTCGACCACAAAGAAGGGCTCTTCGTCATCGTCTTCGTCCCTCACCACAGTGATCTTCTTGTCCTCGTCGTCCTCCACCCGGTGGGATGCCCAGTAGCTATCCCGGACCGAGGTGAGGTCGTCGATCATTTGGTCCAACTCGGACGGGTAGAGTTCTCGGACACGGGTAGATCGGCATTTTCTATTCGAACATCGAGGATGGTCTGAGCGCGGTATCCAAACCCGCCCGCAACCCAGACATCGAACGGCCTTGTGTTTTTCTGACATTATTATAGATATTAGCCTAACCATATATTTATAATTATTGATTTCAAACAATGTATGAAACTATGCCGATAATGGTTTTTTCGAGCTCTTTTCGAATGGAAATCAGAGATCGTTCAATGTGGAGCACATTTCGCCCGGATTGTCGACCGTAGATTGGTACATATTTTACCATAACAGATGGTAGGCGAGAAAACGTACCAATTATGCGCGACCGGTCCAGATTGCCTTGATCCAAAAATGGGACACTAATAACGGTCCTCCAGCGCTTGGAGGTCGAATTAGCGACCTTTTTCTCGAAACCCGGACGTTTCGTTGGTGTACCAGAAATGGTATTTACTAAAACCAGGGCTTCCGCTATACCATGTAGATTCCAAAACCAGGAGCTGGCGGAGGTACGAGCAAAGTCACTGGTGGAATGGGCCAGAAATGCCGCTCTCAGTTCATAGTGGTGGGGTACTCATGGGGAAGTGCGGGCAAGTCACCGAGGAGAAGTGCGGGCTGAATAGGCCAGATGAAGGTATTTCTTTTCAATATGTGGAGTAGGTTAAGAAGACAATTTGTCCTTTGGGTGATGCGTTCAGGGGAGAAATTGCGTTTCGCTTAATATCCAGCACTGATGAAATATTGAGCTAATATAGTTTCATAATTGCGTTATATATAACAACTTGAATGGAGAAAATCGAGGCCTGATCGCTAGAAAGGTACATATATTGACGAGCTAAAAAGATAATATCATGGACTCAAGATTCGAAATGAAACCTGGAATCTGGTCGAGAAAAAACGATGTAAGAAATGGTGGGGGCGGCAGAGAATGATCGATCGGGTCTATCATCTCAAGGATTTGGAGGAAGTTGTCGGGACCCTCTCCGGCCTCATAGTTGACGAAGGTCATCTTATAGCCACGGTATGGAAGCTCAGGCTCCTTTTACCGATCGAGATGGAACCGATTTTACTCCCACTATTAAATCAAAAAGTGGCCATCGTCAGGATAGATTCAGATTATCGGTCACGTGTCATAAACTCCCCTCGGCCTAACGAACAGAACAATGCAACATCACTACAGGGCCACGGTGGGGTGGTTTAGTGACCGCAAGTGTAGAATGGGTTGGGCGCGGTAACGCCCGTATCCCAGAAGTTCGAAACGCAATATATGGTTGGATACGATCGTATATAAGCGTTGCCTTCTCCGATGCGCATTTTGGTCGAGAATATTTCTCCGGCTTGACGGGGTGCGGTAATGTCCAAATTGCCGAAACCTTCGAAAGGGAAACGTTCCATATCTCCACCACTGGCTTTTGAGCTAGCGATCGAATGGGCCTGTGGCGGTGACAGACAAGTCCTAGAATCCTTCCCTGTAGCTAAGAGCTTCACTCGGCCCTACGTGATCGGCGAGTTCTGGCCGATAATATTTCCTCACGATATGCAAGTCGAAGTCAGACGGGTTAGGGTCGCAGGTCTGAGGGCAAGAATACCCATGCCGCACCGAGAGGTGAATGACCTCGACCGCCAGATAATGGAATCGATGGCCGGTGGCGAGAACATTGCTATTCTAATTGACTACGACAAGATAGATTTTGCCGAGATGAGCATCGAGGAGCTGCCGAAGGGGGTTTGGTGACTATCCGCCCAAAAATAAAGCCGAAGGCTGCCCGGATCATCGGCAAGGATGGAAAAATCATCGAGCCCAAGCCCAATCTCAGGATTGAGCATTACAGACGCCCGGAAGTAAAGGAGCTTATCCTTCGGTTATGTCATTGTAATGGGGGTAGCCGAGCACTCAACGGCGATGACGGATGGTATAAAACCCTCAAGGATGGAAAAGTAAGGCTCCGAGGCCCAAAAGACTACGATTCCACGGTCTTCAGATCCCGAAGTCTATACATAACTGCCGACGTGTTCGATCCTTCAGTATTCAATATATCAGAGAAATGGGAAGACGGGCAAAGAGGGGAGGGTCGGCCCGCAAATCCCATAGGAACGAGGGGCGACCTTATAGCTTACACCCTCTTTGCTGACATCGACGCAACGGAAGATCCCAACGACCCCAGCGACGAGAATGGAAAGCCACGATCAAAGGTTTTCCACCAGGGACGTAAGGAGGCTCTGGAGGCCGCGGCGTCGTTCATGGTGAATTATCTGAGGGAGCGCGGCATCTCTGGATCGGTACGGGTGGCATTCTCAGGCCAAGGTGTCTACGTATTTTTGCATCCGGGGCTCTCGGATATGTCGTCTGAGAGGGCTCGGCCGGACTTCGACCGGGACATGCTCGATCGAGATTTCAAAATCTGGCTTGAGGCATTCAACGCGCTTCTGACCGACATCGAGCGATCGTTTTTTGAGGCTCATCCTGAGCATGCCGGAAAAATCAAATTTGATAAATTGAATAACCAGAAGCGTAAGGTCAAATGCCTCCTTAGCCTTCATCGCCAGCTACCTTTTGCGGTAGTTCCTCTCGATAATGACCATATAGAGATCGACTTTGAGGCGGCCCGGATACCCCTTTCCTCAGAGATGCTGAAGAAGGCACGTGAATGGCTGGATACGTGGGAAAGCTCTGAGTCTGAGAGGCACGATTTAACTGTTCTGCTGAAGCCTTATAAAACTAAAGCAGTTGAGGAGATAACTGCTAAGGCGAATACTTCAGGCGAGATCAGACGGAGTTCCGAGCATATCCCTGTCGAAAGATGGTGCCCCTTTTACAAGGCCTTGCTTAACTTTCCGGGCGGTACGGGAGCTAATCGAGTTTGCGGAGCTCTTGCTACCTGGCTTTATCAGGCCGGGTGGCAAGAAGAACCGGCCTTTGAGATCTGGGAAACCGTAGCGGACCGCTGTAACGTTGAAAGTAGGATATTCTATACGTCATATGGTGTCATCAACAGCCCGTCGTGCAAAACGATTCAAAAGACGAGCGCGGGTTATCCATCTCTCGGTTTTGGCGGACTGGGCCTCTGCACACCTGACGAAAAATGCAAGAAATGTGGATGGCCGGGGGATTACTGCGGCGAGCCGGTTAGGACTCTTGCCGACGTCATGCAAGATATAGAGAAACTGGTCGAGACCTTCAATGCCGATCCCGTTGCCGGAGCTAAAAACGAGTCGATCCTAAAAGATCTCCGTATTATTCAGGTCCAGGAACCCGTTCTCTTCGATCAGATCATAGAGAGGATAACTGCCAACAAATCTGTCAAGAAAAGTTCGATCAAAGCGGTTCTCAAGACGTTCTCAGAGAAGGAGCAGCAAAAGTGGGCAGAGGAACGGAGGAATACGAGAGAGGACGAAGTGGAGGCTCAGCGGGTCACCGTGCAAGATGCGATAATGGCATTGGCGGCTCAATGCGATGGAGCAAAGACTTGCGATAGTGTGGGTTATAATAACATCGACCCTGAATTCTTCCGCCCTCTTATCGGGATGATCCAAGCCGGCGAGGAGATCCCTGACGACAGGCTCCTGATTGCCTACGGAAAACTTAAGAAATATTCAAAACAGCTCGCTGCTTTGGGAATCGACTATGACATGATATCGATCCCAGGTGCCGACAGCGCCGCAGAATTTACCCTTGAAGATTTTTGTTATGATGCAAACGGTAAAGGAAAATATCAATTCTCAAGAGCTCAGGCAGCAGAAGCCCTGTTGGCTAAACTGGATTTGGCAATACCTGCTGGCAGAAGTGTTATTTATTGGTTCAATGGCCAAATCTACCAGCCGACGGGGGCCAACCTTGTGTCGTACCACATGTACAACACGGCCCGTGACCTAGTAAACCGCCAAAATGTCACCGAAGTGGTCGACCGGATTACGAAGAAGCTGCTGCTGAACCCTGTTACGTTCGATCCCGATCCATACCTCCTCGGAGTGCGTAACGGTGTCGTCGATCTAAGAACTGGCAAGTTCAGAGAGTACCGTTCTGAAGATCTCATTACCGACCAAATCGACGTCGCATATGACCCCGAAGCAAGGTGTCCAAGGTTCCTTAAGTTCCTGGAGGAGATCCAGCCCAATGTCGTGGATCGGATGAACCTGGTCGATTGGTATGTAATCACAGCGATACGTAAACCTCTCCCTTACGTTTTATTTTTACTTGGAATAGGCAGGAACGGCAAGGGCGTTTATGAAAAGGTAATAATGAGGTTCTTTGGCCGGGATTCCTTCAGCACTATGGCTCTCGACGAGATTAATAAGTCGGTCTTCGCAGCATCTTCCCTTGATGGTAAGAGGGGGTGGATAGCTTCAGAGCAGGGAAGTAAAAAGCGATTTTCCATCGGGACGAACTTCATTAAACTGATATCTGGCGCAGACGGTGTTGACGCAGACGTCAAATACGAAGAAAGACGCCGCTTCCAGCCAATACTTCAGATCGTCGTCGACACAAACGCCATGCCGGTTATCGAAGATACTTCACGTGGCTGGATGGAACGATTTTGTAAGCAGAGCTTTCCCTACTTCTACGTCGATGATCCTGACCCCGATAACTCCCTGGAGAGAAAAAAAGACCCTCGTCTCTATGATAAGCTGACCACTGACGAGGAGCTTTCGGGAATCTTGAACCTCCTCATATACCGTGCGCAGGAGATATCCAAGACAGAGATCATCATAAAGCGCCCTGCACGCGAGCTTTTCGATGAGTACTCGAAGCAGAGCTCCAGCCTGACGACGTTTTGGGACGAGTTCTGCGAGTACGACGACACGGCCTCAGGCGTGGAGATCCCCACAGACAAGATCTACGATGCATACAGGCGGTGGTGTCCACATATTGTTGGGGAGGTTGTTGACGACAAGCGGTTCGGCGCCTTCTTGAAGAGGCAATGCGGGGGGATCGATCCCCGGCGAAAGACGGTTGACGGCAAGAAAATCCGATTTTATCCGGGGCTGCTATTCGACGAAGATAAACTAAACGCCGCTATTGAGGCAATAGATAGTGACAGGACCATTAAGGACCAATATGGACCATTAAAAGACCATAACAAATCTCTTAATTCCGATATCAGTAGAGACACAGGACCATTAGGACCATTAAATCTGTGGGAACTACTCATAGAGAGGTTTAGTAAAAGAGAGAATACCGCAGATGAGCCTCAAACTAATAATGATCCCTATAAGGAGAAAAATTCCAAAATTAATGGTCCTAATGGTCCACTCGATAGCCTGCGACCTCATTCTGAGGACCCTGGTGACAACCCAATGGTCCATAACGGTTCATCTAATGGTCCACTCGATAGCCTGCGACACGATTCTCGTAACTCTGACGCCTCTGTGGGGGGCGAGCGTGAGCCTGAGCCCTACGAGACCATAGCCGAGAACCTGGTGTCGGCTTGTAAACGAGAGGCTGAGCATCTGGAGAAGTTTGCGACCCCATTACCGAAACCGAAGAAACAGACGTTGAAGGACTCCAGCACCCCAACTCAGGAGGAGCTGGTTGAGAGGGTGGCGATGCTACAGCAGGGCAGTCAGAGAATGATGGGGGAACTAGAGAAGCTTCGCCAGAGGAGACAAGCCGAAAAGGGTAATGGTAACGCAGAGTCACATGGTACTGGGAACCCAGGGACACCCAAGATTCCGCCTCCGGACCCAAAGATGCCGAAAGCTTCCGAGGATGAGGGTCCGGTCTTCGGTCTGAGCATGCCCTTCTGGCGAAAGCTGGCGCGGCAGCATAACGGACTGAATTCCCGAGTTATAATGACCGAAACGGGTTATGATGAATCGAAAGCCGACATATCCCTAAACGGCCTTCGAGACCGTGGATGGATAGAGGACGAGTCGGGTCGGCTACACCCACCTTCTAGGGAGGCGACGGCATGATGCAGGCAGATCTCACGACTTTTGCTTATGGCCGTTCCCCAAGTTTCCGAGACCACGACGATCCCGGCTATGCTGGCCGCGGTCAGCCTGTCGATCACATACGGCGATGCGCTAAATGCGGCTGCCCTCTCGGTCGTGGCGGGCTATTGGTCATGGGCCTCGGGCTCTGCTGCTGGTCTTGCTTTCAAGAGGGGAACCGGTGATGGTATCCCAGGACGAGGTTCTGGCCGTAGTCACCGTAGGGGAGAAACTCACCAAGGCGGAGATCGGAGCACGCCTGGGATTGAGTTAAGAGGAGTCTACGAGGCAGCTCGCTGCACCCCTGAGTCGCCTCCGGAAATGGGGCCAATTCTCGAAAGACAGGCGTGAGGGGACCTCTATCCACGTTTACCCGCGCGTTTGGTGAGCCCCAAAATAATTTCATTTGGATTGTTGAATTGAATAAAAGGAGATAGCAATATGGAACCTGTAGTAGCAAAGAACAGCAGCCCGGTCCACGAGGCCGGTGGAATCGCGGTAAATGAGACCAGTGGAAGCAAGAAGACCGCGCTCCCAGTCGGTGACGCGAGGGGAGGCTCGTCTAGCGAGAAGCTCCGCTACCCTAACTTCATCAGCCCGATTCGCGGTATGAAAGTAATGGCCCGGATGAACGACGGGCGCCCCATCAACGCGACTTTGGAGGCCTTCAATGCTTACGAGCTGCTCTTCGACTTAGGACACGGCAAAAAAATGATCTGTTTCAAGCACGCTATCGCTAGCATTGAATACGTAGACGCTGCCAATACTAAAGTCAAGCCTCGAGGAAAGGCCACCAAGCAGAGGTGGTAGGGGACATGTTTAGAGCCCCCTACCTCCGACCTCCACCTGATCCACACCTCAAGAAGGGTAACCTGTGGTGAATCCCACTGCCTCCTGCATAGAGTCACTGCCGGAGCTCCTGAACCGTGGTCATCAGTTACTGTTGGAGCTGGACAGGCAGCACCAAATGATACGTGAAAGCGTCGAGAGAGCCCTACGACCCGAGCCCCAGGCATGGAGAGGGGCGAGATTAGCCAAAGGCAACTACGACGCATCCTACGCCGAACTGCTGGCTCTATCCAAGCGGATCAACACGCTCCTGGCGGAGGACCACCCTGAGTTGCTAAGATGTGACCCGGAACAGGCTGGAAGCTTCGGGTTGGTGTCTGGTGGAGGTCAGCGGAAAAGACACTCTCGCAACCGCGACGATCCAGCGCCGAAACGACCCGGTATGCAAAATTAATTACTGATACAATATCTTTATAATATCTTGAGTTTGCTCTCGAGAAGCCATGCCCTAGGATGTATGGCTGAGATGTTCGAGCCGATTTCACCCTGATTTTTACCATTTCGATTCATGTAAACCATATTTGATAGTATCTGCCTATTTCTATGAATTGATGTTTATGCCTGGTTTGCCCAAATCCCTCTGTAAAATCGCTATCTATAGGCATTATGTCTCTTTTGTGGCAGAAAAGGGACAAGGTATAAGTAGGATAACCTACATCGTATAATATTGTGAATAAAGATAATGAAACAATAAAATATCTTGAAAGTGATGAAATTAACACTCTTATCGAAGCCGCCGAAACAGATCGCGACCACCTAATTCTATGGCTGCTCTTCGATTCCGGCATGAGGGTAAACGAGCTTGTAACCACCAGAGTTGCTGATGTGGATCTGGCTCAGCGATTCATAAGGATTCAGGCCTCACGATCTAAGACCAAGAGGGCGAGATCCCCGAGGATATCTGATTACACGCAAGAACTGCTGAAGACGTACATCGAGGAGCATGGACTTCCCAAGGATGGATGGCTATTCCCCGGCCAGAAGTCTGGGCAGCACTTGAGCACTAAGACCGTCCGCAGGATAGTCGATCGGGCAGCGGAGAAGGCCGGTTTGCAGGTTATTGAACCCAGGAGTAAGGTCAACAGGCGGAAGATCGGCCCCCACACGTTGAGGCATTCCCATGCGGTCGCCGCCCTGACCGAAGGTATCCCCCTCCACGATCTCCAGCGCCAGCTGGGGCATAGCAAGATGAGCACTACCGAGATCTATACCAGGGTCGCACCGGTGCAT
>Ga0116162_10002917_pt1 | contig 10428 bp, 11 predicted proteins | sample AD_UKC105_MetaG_FD_89875 | JGI IMG/M metagenome (GOLD analysis project Ga0116162, IMG submission 89875) | Active sludge microbial communities of municipal wastewater-treating anaerobic digesters from Hong Kong - AD_UKC105_MetaG | ecosystem: Engineered > Bioreactor > Anaerobic > Digestate... | reverse complement strand
CCATGCACAACCCGGTATGATATCCATTTCGCAGGTTAGTGAAATGGGCACCCTGTATTCTGTTGATGAGATTAAACAACTTGCCAATTTGGCTCATCAGCACAATATGTTTCTGCACATGGATGGCGCACGAATTGCCAATGCAGCTGTTGCCCTGGGCTTACCTTTTGAGGAGTTCACAAAAAATGCTGGAGTTGACGTACTTTCGTTTGGTGGCACTAAAAATGGGATGATGATGGGAGAAGCAGTTTTGATATTCAACAACGAACTGGCAAAAAATGCCAAATACCTTAGAAAACAATCGGCCCAACTTTTTTCAAAAATGCGCTTTGTTTCAGCCCAATTCCTCGCCTATTTCGAAAATGATTTGTGGAAACAAAATGCGCAACATGCCAACGATATGGCTAAAATTCTGGCCGAAAAAGTTTCTGCTTTGGGCGTAAAAATCACTCAAAAGGTTCAAGCCAATGGCGTTTTTGCCATTATCGACGATCGGGTTAGGGACAAGCTACAAAAAGAATACTTCTTCTATCCCTGGGATGAAAATAAACACGAAGTCCGATGGATGGCTGCATTTGATACTACACACGAAGATATTGAAGGATTTTGCAAAACACTTGAACATTTATTAAATGAGTAGATTTACATTTCGATATTATCCGCAGCCCTTATCTCCCGAGCAAATCGAAATGGAGAAAAAGATTTTCAAGTACAGTTTATTTGTGCCAATAATATTCTTGTTAATTATTTGGCTGATAAAACTGGCCGAAATTACTTTCGACACCAGTTTTCACGAGCTGGGCATGTTTCCTCGTAACCTCAAAGGCATTGCCGGTATCTTGTTTTCGCCCTTGTTGCACGGTAGCTTTAAACATTTAATTGGCAATTCATCAACATTCCTTGTATTGGGAACAGCCTTGTTTTTCTTTTATCGAAATTTAGCAATGCGTATTTTTTTGCTGAATTATTTCATGTCAGGAATATTTTTATGGCTTGGTGGCCGCGAAGTTTGGCACATAGGCGCCAGCGGAATAATTTATGGTTTAACTGCATTTCTGTTTTTGTCGGGCATTTTGCGCAACGATGTGCGTTTATTAACCATTTCGTTAATTGTAACCTTTTTATACGGAAGTTTTTTTTGGGGCCTATTTCCAACTGAAGAGGGCATTTCGTGGGACGGGCATTTAATGGGCGCATTATCGGGAACCATGCTTGCTCTGGCTTACTATAAGCAAGGTCCGCCCCGAAAAAAATACGAATGGGAAAACGATGAAGATGAGGATGACGAAGAAACATCTAACATTACAGATTATCAAAACATTACCAACGAAAACTTAATTGAGAACAGTAAAAGCAGAATTGATCAGCCATCCCCAATTTCCGATAAAATTGATATTTTCAAACTCGATTAGATATATTTATTTAACATTTCATAAAACAATAAGAATTTATCGGCACAGGTTTTAAAAATTAGTTATTTTTGCCAAAAACATTAAAACAGTTCTTTTAAATGATAAGTCGACGAATAATAAGAATTAAGGTAATGCAGTCGTTATATGCATTCCACACATCACCCGATCAGACAATTAATTTAGCTGAAAAAGAGTTATTTCACAGCATTAATAAATCGTACGATTTATATCACCTCATGCTACTCTTGCTTGTTAACGTTCAAGAATTTGCATCTGAGCAAATTGAAATGCGAAAGCACAAAAATTTCCCTACCGAGGATGACCTGAATCCAAATACCCGTTTTGTCAACAATATAATCATTCAAAAAGTTAGCGAAAACATTGCACTGCAAGAATATGTAAATAAGCAAAAATTAAGCTGGCACGATCATGACGAAATGATCAGAAAGCTTTTTACCATGCTTAGCGAATCCGATGAATACAAAAATTACATGCTGAACGAAAATCACAGCATTAATAACGACAGGTTAATTGTTGAATTCTTTTATGCCAACATTGTTGCAGAAATTGACGATATACATCAACTTTTAGAAGAAAAAAGCATATATTGGAACGATGATTTAGAATTTGTTATAAGCATGATTATTAAAACATTAAGCAAATTCAAAGCATCAACTCCCGATTTCAAAAGCCTTATGCCGTTGTTTAAAGACGACGACGACATCAATTTTACAAAAACATTGTTCCGCAAAGCTGTTTTAAACAGTACCGAACATCGTGAAATAATTAAAAACCACCTCCGAAACTGGGATCTCGACAGGGTTGCTTTTATTGACGTACTGATTATGGAAATGGCAATATGCGAATTTTTGTATTTCCCTTCTGTTCCAACTAAAGTTTCAATGAACGAGTACATCGATTTAGCAAAATATTACAGTACACCCAAAAGCCAAACATTTATTAACGGTGTATTAGACAAGATTTACAACTCGCTTAAAAAAGAAGGTAAAATTTTAAAAACAGGGCGAGGACTAATTGGCGAAAACAAATAAAATTGAATATTAATATTTTAATACAGAATTATATGAATTATTACAGCATTATTTTAATGGCAGCACCAGCCGAAGGTGCTGAATCGGGAAATCCGCTGGGAATGTTTTTACCTTTAATTGCTATTTTGGTAATTTTCTGGTTTTTCATGATTCGCCCACAGGCTAAGAGGCAAAAAGAATTGCGTAAGTTTCGTGAATCGTTACAAAAAGGCGATAAAGTTATTACTACCGGTGGAATTTATGGGAAAATTTCTTCGCTGAAAGATACCGTAGTGGTTATACAAGTTGACGAAAACACAAAGCTTACTGTTGATAAAAACAGCATCATTAAAGATCCAACCGACATTCAACAAGCACAAAAATAAAAAGAGGGGGAAACCCTTCTTTTTTTTCTTTAAATATCCCAAATTGCTAACTTTACTGCCTAAATACTGAGGCATTGTGATTAAACATTGGTATCAAAAAATTAGAAAGCAAATTAAGGTATTCAACCTTAAAAAGGATAACCGTCCGGTAATATTCCTTTTATGTGTTATTGTTTCTTCTGTTCTTTGGTTGGTAAGTGTTTTAGGAAAAAGTTACGAAGTTGAGGTTGGTATTCCCATACGCTACACCAACCTTCCTAAAGATAAAGTACTCATCAACCAGCCTCCACGTAAAATTAATGTAATGCTTAAATCGTATGGTTTTACATTATTACGTCATAAAATCCAGCTTACAATCAACCCAATCAATTTCAATGTAAAACAATTTACGCTGAACATGATGGATAATGTTAATCAAAACGAATTTGCTTTAAATTTAAATCAATACCTTCCGCAAATTTCGAAACAAGTAAGCTCCGAGATTACCTTATTAAAAATATCTCCCGAAATTATAAATTTCAAATTCGACCATATTGTAAATGCAACGAAAAAAGTGAAGCACAATTTTGAAATGCATTTTGATACACATTATTTTTTAAGCGACTCAATAAGCTTTAGCCCTGATTCGATAAACGTTAGCGGCCCAAAATCTATTGTCGATTCAATTAATTGTATCGAAACCAAATACATGGTTTTCAACAAAATAAACGCAACAGTAAACAAAAATAACATAAGACTTCAGGAAATAGATCAGGTTGAATTCGACCGTAAAAAAATTGCTGTTAATATTCCTGTTTCGTTATATACCGAATACAATGCTGAAATAAGCATCGAAAAACTTAACGTTCCCGATAGTATAAACATGATTATTTTACCACCAAAAGTAAAAGTAAAATGCTTAGTGCCTGTCGAAAAATATGCAAATATCAACAATTCATCGTTTATTTTCAGTGTCAATTTCGAACAGCCTAATTCTCAAAACAAAAAATACAGTGTAAATGCTACAAGAGTGCCTCAATACATTAAATCACTAAACTACTCACCACTTGAGGTTGATTATCTTCTTCAAAAAAAATAAATATGCTTAAAATAGGGATTACAGGTGGAATTGGCTCAGGCAAATCGCTTGTTTGCGATATTTTTAGAAATTTAGGGATTCCGGTTTTCAATGCCGACTTAGCAGCTAAGCACCTGATGAACAACGCATCAGACATAAAGCAAAAAATTACAGTCACATTCGGAGCCAGTATTTACCGAAAAGATAATACGCTTGACCGAAAAAAATTAGCATCAATAATATTTAATGATCAAATTGCGCTCGAAAAAATCAACGCTATTGTACATCCGGCGGTTAGAGATTATTTTGAAACATGGGCTCAGCAACAAAAAACAGCATACGTAATTCAAGAAGCAGCCATACTATTCGAGACCGGGCAAATTGAACAATTTGATAAAATAATATTGGTAACTGCCCCATTGGAGCTTAAAATTGAAAGAGTTATGCAGCGCGACAATATTTCGCGCGAATTGGTTGTTGAACGCATAAAAAATCAACTACCCGACAATGAAAAAACAAGCAGAAGCGATTTTGTGATCCTTAACGACGGGCAGCAAATGCTTTTGCCACAAATATTAAACATACATACGAAATTATTATAAAAGATGGCAAAATTCGGAAAATGGATTGGAGCTGGTTTGGGCGCTTTTGCCGGCGGCCCAATTGGAGCAATAATTGGATTTGTTGTTGGATCAGCTTTCGACAAAGGCACTGGTACTTCGGCACATTATAATCAACAATACCAACAATCAGGTACAGCATATTCACGTAGGCCAACTACCGGAGGATATGCAATGAGTCTTTTGGTTTTGGTTGCAGCTGTAATGAAAGCCGATGGCAAAACAATGAAATCGGAGTTAAATTACGTACGGGAATTTTTTGTACGCAATTTTGGTGTCGATTCGGCCAACGAAGCCATTAAACTTTTGCACGATTTGCTCCAACAAAACATACCGGTTACCGATGTATGTAACCAAATAAGACGCAACATGGACCATGCTTCGCGCCTACAACTTATGCACTTTTTATTTGGGATTGCACAGTCCGACGGGCAAATTCACGAGTCGGAGCTTAAGCTGATAGCACACATTAGTGTTCACTTGGGCATTAGTAGCACCGACTACGAATCGATTAAATCGATGTTCATAAAAAACACCGATTCAGCTTACAAGATACTTGAAATACAACCGGATGCTAGCGATGAAGATGTGAAAAAAGCCTACAGGAAAATGGCACTTAAATATCACCCCGATAAAGTAAGCTACCTTGGCGAAGAATTTCAGACAGCAGCAAAAGAAAAATTTCAAAAAGTTCAGGAAGCATACAACGATATCAAAAAACAGCGCAATATTGCATAGAACTTATTTCTCCATATTTTTCAGATGAAGGTCGAGCGCTTTAACCGAAATTTGGATTTCCCATACCGAAATCCCCAACGAAACGATTAACAGCAATAAACCGATGCCGAAAACCCAGCTTGCCGAAATCATAAAATCGATGTAAATAAGAAACATTGAAGCAACACAAAAGAACAGACTCAATACACCTAAAATTTGCATAAACTTGGTTAGATAAAGGCGCTTTCGCAGGTTTTTGATCTGCGCCAATAATACAGCATCGGGGTTTTGAGTAAATTTTTCGTATAAATTACGAACCAACTGGGCGTATCCCAAAAAACGGTTGGTATAAGCCAACAGTATTAACGATACAGCCGAAAATAACAATGCAGGTGTAGTTAATGTCAAATGTTCCATTTTTTTACTAATTTTCTAACAAAAATCAAAGTTAGCAGTTTATATTATTACAATACAATTCATAATAATAAATTAATGCTGAATTTTATTACAGGTACTTATTATATCTATTTTTGCACGCTTTAAAAATGAGAACAGAAAACAGATTTCACAAAATGAAGAAAACAAAAATTGTGGCCACAATTTCGGATTGGAATTGTGACCCAAAATATATTAAAGCCTTATACGATAACGGCATGAACGTGGTTAGGATGAACACCGCCCACATTAATCGCGATGGTGCAAAAAAAATAATGAACAATGTGCGTTCGGTATCCGATAAAATTGCCATTTTAATCGACACAAAGGGTCCCGAAGTGCGCACGGCCGAACTTGAAGCTGATCTTATTGTAGAATATGGCGATAAAATAAAGGTTACCGGTGATTTGTCTCAAACTGATTGTTTAAAAGTAAATTACCCCGGATTTGTAGCCGATATTCATGTCGGAGCCAAATTATTGGTCGATGATGGTGAAATTGAACTGGAAGTAAAATCGAAAGATGAAACTTTTCTGTACACCGAAGTTACCAACAATGGTGTTATAAAAAACCGTAAAAGCATTAATGTGCCAGGTGTTAGCATTAAACTACCATCGTTAACAGCAAAGGACAAGGATTTTATTTTGTTTGCCATTGAGAACAACATTGAGTTTATTGCGCACTCGTTTGTACGTAACAAAACCGACGTATTGGATATTCAAAAAATTCTCGACGAACATCAAAGCCCTATACGCATAATTGCTAAAGTCGAGAATCAGGAAGGTGTCGATAAAATTGACGAAATTCTCGATGTTGCTTACGGGGTGATGATTGCCCGTGGTGACCTTGGCATTGAAATTCCGGCCGAAAAAATTCCCGTTGTTTCGCGTATGCTCATTAAAAAGTGTGTTGAACGAAAACGCCCAGTAATAATGGCTACCCAAATGCTTCACTCAATGATTGAACACCCACGCCCTACCCGTGCCGAAGTGAGCGATATAGCGAATGCTGTATATAACCGTACCGATGCAATTATGCTCAGTGGCGAAACGGCTTACGGGAAATATGGTATCGAAGCGGTAAAGGTAATGAATAAAGTATGTATCGAAGTTGAAGAGCACAAAGACCGACGCAACGACATTGAACCTCCAATTAATTTCGATACTTCATCGTTTTTGGCCGAAATTGCCAACAAAGCTGCAAGCGAAATGAATACTACGGCCATTGTAACCGACACACTTTCGGGACACAATGCAAGGCATATATCGGCTTTTAGAAGCGAAATGCCTGTATTTGCAAAATGCTATCGCCCCAGGGTAATGCGCGAGCTGGCCCTGTCATACGGTATATTCCCATCGTTAATCGAACCTAAAACAACTCGCGATGAAACCATCCAGGCTTCGTTAAAAGGGTTAGTCGATGCTAATTGCATTACTACCAACGACACTATCGTGTATGTAGGTAGTAGTTACGGCATTAGGGGGCAAGCATCCTTTCTCGAGATAATTAATGTAGGCATTGGCATAAGCCCAAAAGCCGAAGAAAATTTATTCGACTTAATTGGCCCAAAAGATAAATAAGCTATCTTTTTTCGAGTAAAACCACGTTTTCGACATGATGTGTATGCGGAAACATATCAACTGGTTGAACTCTTGTTACCCGGTAATCCTGATCGAGCAATTCCAAATCGCGCGCCTGGGTTGCCGGGTTGCAACTTACATATACAATCCGTTTAGGAGCAGCAAGTAATATACTCTCAATAACATTTGGTTCCATACCTGCCCTTGGTGGATCGGTTATAACAACATCGGGTTGGCCATGCTGAGCAAAAAATTCGGCATTAAGTACCTTTTTCATGTCGCCAGCATAAAAAAGTGTGTTTTGAATATTGTTAATCTCAGCGTTAACTTTTGCATCTTCAATCGCTTCGGGGACATATTCGATACCAATTACTTTTTGGGCGCTACCTGCAATGAAGTTAGCAATTGTTCCGGTTCCGGTGTAAAGATCGTAAACCACCTCACTCCCACTTAATTCAGCAAAATCGCGAGCAATTTTATAAAGATTATAAGCTTGCTGCGAATTGGTTTGGTAGAACGACTTTGGCCCAATCTTAAATTTGAGCCCTTCCATTTCTTCAATTATATGATCGTTACCTTTGTAAACTAAAATATCCTGATCGAGAATGGTATCGTTACCTTTGCTGTTTACAACATACAATAACGATGTAATTTGCTTGAACTTTTGTGCCAACATTTCCATTACACCATTAATCAATTCGGTTTTGTTCTCAAAAAACGAAACAATCACCATCAATTGGCCTGTACTTGTTGTGCGTATAATTACATTGCGCAAAAAACCACGTTGTTGTTTGATGTCGAAAAATTCGAGTCCATTGGCAATTGCGTATGCCCGCAATTCATTTCTGATGTCATTTGATGGATCGTCTTGTAACCAACATTTATTAATGTCAACTACTTTATCAAAAAGCCCAGGCACATGAAAACCAAGTGCATTCGACTGATCAATTTCAGCATTGCTTTCAATTTCGGTGTTTAAAAGCCAGCGTTTGTTCGAAAATGTGAATTCGAGCTTATTGCGGTAAAATGTTGTTTGTTCTGAACCTAAAATAGGACTGGTTTCGGGCAATTCAACTTTACCAATTCGGGTAAGCTGATCAACAACCTGTTTTTGCTTATAATACAGCTGCTTTTCGTAGGGTAAGTACTGCCATTTACATCCACCGCAAATGCCAAAATGTTCACAAAAAGCATCAATCCTATCGCTCGAATATTCGTGATAAGCCACAACCCTGCCTTCGCGGAAACGCTTTCTTTTCTTGGTTACTTGAACATCAACCACATCGCCCGGGATAGCGTGCGGCACAAATACTACAACATCGTCAACCTTGGCAATAGCTTTGCCCTCGGCACCAATATCAATTATTTTTACTTCGTTATATATTTGTTTTACATTTTTATTTCGTCGAGCCATTGTATTTTTAATTTTGCGTGCAAAAGTAATCAATTATAAAAACTAATTTGATTCACTTTTGTTAATCTGAATTGAAATCAATTGATAAAAATATGACTGAGAGCTATCATTTAATCGAAGTGTCGAAGAAAAAAGATAAAATTGAGTTCAATCCGACATCCAACAAAACAATCAATAACAGAGCAGTTAGTATTGAAGATGTTTTGGAAATCAAGAATTTAGAAGAAATTATTGATTCGTTTTACTCTTTTACAGGTTTAGGAGTTGCCATTTTTAGTCCACAACATAAAGTTTTGCTAAAGCAGGGTTGGCAAAAAATATGCACTAACTTTCACAAAAATAACAATAGTGCTTCGAAGAGTTGTTTTGAAAGTGAAGCATTTTTCCTGAACAACTATCAACCAAATCAAGTAATTAGCTATAAATGTTCAAATGGGCTCTGGGACATTGCTTATCCGTTTTATATTAGTGATGTTTTTGTGGGCAGCATACATTTCGGGCAATGTTTTTTCGACGATGACGAAATTGATAAATCATTTTTCATTCAACAAGCTCATAAATTTGATTTTGATGAGGATCAGTACATTAACTCTTTAAAAGAAGTGCCAATTTTGAACTACGATAAAGTTCTGTTTGGCATAAAGCTGTTGATAAAAGTTATTGAGAAATTGATAAAATAGCCTATGCTTCAGCATTCATTATATCTAATAAATTAGTGCTTTTAAAGTGCTCCAAAACAATTTCATTTAAACCTTTCCAAAACTTTTGGGATTTACATTTACCCGATTTTTTGCACGATGAATTCAAATCGATACACTCAATAACGCAAATTCCGTTTTCGAAAGCATTGTGGATATCGAACATTGAAATTTCAGCTGCCGGACGAGATAAAACGTAACCACTTTTTTTCCCTTTCAGGTTTTGTATTAAGCCCGCTGCTTTTAATGCAGCAATAATATGATCGAGATATTTAACCGACAAACCTTGTTTTGATGCAATATCTTTTTGTAATACCCCGCACCCACTATTGTCGGATGCAATTTCGAGCATTGTCCTTATTGCGTAACGTGTTTTTGTACTAAACTTCAATGTAGCAGCTTTTGTAAAATTATAGTTCAAAATTAGTTACTTTTATTCAGCAACAAAAAAAGAATAGCACCTTTTATTTACCTTTGATTGAAAAATTATAAAAAAATGAACTATTACAAATACAACATTATTTTAACACCCGACAATCAAGAATTTAGGGAAATTATTATTGCATCGTTCGGCGATTTAGGTTTTGAGAGTTTTATTGAGCAAGAAGATAAAATAGAAGCTTATTTGCCCGAAAACAACAAAGATGTAAGCGATGATTTAATCAATGGCATATCGTTTTCTCCCATGTTTGAATACACTTATTCAAAAGAGTTGATAAAAGATCAAAACTGGAACGAAGAATGGGAAAAAAACTACTTTAAACCACTGCTAATTGCCAATAAATGTTTAGTACGTGCACCTTTTCATGTCGAGTTTCCGAAAGCCGAATACGAGATTATAATTGAACCCAATATGGCATTTGGAACTGGCAACCACGAAACCACATCATTAATGATTGAGCATTTATTGGAAATGGATTTGAAAGGAAAAAGCTTGCTCGATATGGGATGCGGTACCGGTATTCTGTCAATTATTGCATCGTTGAAAGGTTGTTCGACGATAGTTGCAGTTGACATTGACAAATGGGCATACGAAGGAACAATTGAAAACAGCAAGCTTAACAACATCAACAACATT
>Ga0116162_10002910_pt1 | contig 10443 bp, 10 predicted proteins | sample AD_UKC105_MetaG_FD_89875 | JGI IMG/M metagenome (GOLD analysis project Ga0116162, IMG submission 89875) | Active sludge microbial communities of municipal wastewater-treating anaerobic digesters from Hong Kong - AD_UKC105_MetaG | ecosystem: Engineered > Bioreactor > Anaerobic > Digestate... | reverse complement strand
CGATGGAACTTTTGTCTTCCAAACAGGAAGCTACGGTGGAGAAAATCAAGGTGACAGAGAAGAATCTGGAGCATTATCTTGGGAAAATCCGGTATCCTAAAGATCACATTAATCACAAGGATGAAATCGGAATCGTCAGAGGACTTGCATGGACTTGTGTTGGCGGAGATACTCTGGAGATTGAGGTCAATATTATGCCGGGTAAGGGAGAACTGTTGCTGACCGGACAACTTGGAGATGTTATGAAAGAATCTGCGATGGCTGGAATAAGTTATATTCGTTCGATAAGTGAGCGTTATGATATTGCACCGGAATACTATCAGAAGAATGATATTCATATTCATATTCCGGAAGGTGCTGTTCCCAAAGATGGGCCGAGTGCAGGTATCACCATGGCAACAGCGGTTTTATCGGCCATATTGAAGAAGAAAGTGAGAAAAGAACTGGCCATGACGGGAGAAATTTCGTTACGCGGCAAGGTAATGCCGGTAGGTGGTCTAAAAGAAAAGATACTTGCAGCTAGAATGGCAGGAATTCAGCAGATTCTTGTCCCTGCAGAGAATAGAAAAGATATTGAAGAGATTAATCCTGAGATTAAAGAAGGTGTAAAAATCTGTTATGTAAGCAGGATGGACGAGGTAATAGCGCAGGCGTTTTGCTAGACTGCGGGAAATGAGGTGCTATGAAAATTAAGTCAGTTAATTTGGAAACGGTATGTGGAATTACGAGTACGCTACCCACAAACAGTTTGCCGGAATTTGCATTTGCCGGTAAGAGTAATGTTGGTAAATCTTCCCTGATTAATGCACTGATGCAGCGTAAGTCTTTAGCAAGGACAAGCGCTCAGCCTGGAAAGACACAGACAATTAACTTCTATAATATTAATGAAGAAATGTATTTTGTTGATTTGCCAGGATATGGATATGCCAAGGTAGGAAAGGAAACAACGGAAAAGTGGGGCAAGATGATTGAAAGATATCTTCATCAATCCATGCAGTTAAAGGCAGTATTTTTGCTGATTGATATTCGGCATGAGCCATCACAGAATGATCAGTTGATGTATCATTGGATCCTGCATCAGGGATTTGAACCGGTTATTATTGCAACGAAGCTCGATAAAATTAATCGTAGCCAGATTCAGAAACAATGTAAGTTAATCAGAAACGGATTACAGGCGAAGTCGGAGTGTATCATTCTCCCATTTTCAGCGCAAACCAAACAGGGAAGGGATGAAATATATGAGCTTATTGAAAAATTATAAAGCAGTAGTCAGTTATGATGGAGGTCGCTATCGCGGCTATCAGTCACAGACCAAAGAAGAGAATACGATTCAGGGTAAACTGGAATCAGTTCTCAGTAAAATGTGTGGAGAGAAAGTCGATGTAGCGGGAAGCGGAAGAACAGATGCAGGTGTACATGCCAAAGGACAGGTAATTAGTTTTGCTTTGAAGAGTACCATGCACACCACTGAAATGAGAGATTACTGTAATCACTATCTTCCGGAGGATATCGTTATTCTCTCTGTTGAGGAAGCGGCCAAACGTTTTCATGCCAGATTGAGTGCCGAGGAAAAGATCTACAGCTATCACATTGTAAATGGGGATATTCCTCCATTATTTCAGAGAAAATATGTTACCTATATAAAAGAGCCTCTTGATTTGATCGCAATGGAGAAAATGGCGAAAGCATTGTCTGGAACACACGATTATCAGGCATTTTCATCTGCGAAGAAATCCAATAAATCAACAATAAAAACGGTACATATAACAGTGGAACGTAAAGAGGATGAAATTGAAATGGTCTTTCGCGGAGATGGCTTCCTTTATCATATGGTCAGAATTCTGACGGGGACTATTCTTGAAGCCGGTATGGGGAAACGCACACTGAGCGGTACGGATGCTATCTTTACTGCTAAAGATCGGAGTAAGGCAGGTTATCTGGTTCCACCGGAAGGACTTTTCTTAGACAAAGTCATTTACGATTAAGAGAAAAGCGACAGATCGAGAAAAGTAACAGTTCGAGAGAAGTAACCGTTTTGGGCGACCGGAATAGAATATAGTTAAGGAATTCTATTAGAGGAAGCAGATGGAGAATAGAAAGATTATTGTAATTGGTGGAGACACCAGAGCGTATTATATGGCAATAGAATTAAGCCGATATGGATATGACGTATCGACGTATGGGGTTCCCCTGATGGCTTTTCATCGTGGGGAACCCTTTTTCGTACATGCAGAATATCAGGAGGAGTGCATCAACAATTCGGATATCATTATATTACCAATACCGTTTTCAAAAGATCATAAGACAGTAAGGTGGGAATCGGGGAAGGATGTAGTGCTTCTATCTGAAATTTGTGATGCGATGCGGGAAGGTCAGCTTCTGTTTGGGGGACAACTAACAGAAGAACTAAAAAAGAGCTGTAAGGAAAAAGGTGTTCTATACTATGATTTTATGGAATTGCCTGCAGTAACGATTAAGAATGCAATTGCAACAGCGGAAGGAGCAATTGCGGAGGCAATTAAAGAAGGATTGGATAATCTTCATCAATCGACGTGCCTGGTAATTGGTTATGGGCAATGTGGTAAAGTTCTGGCGGATAAACTAAAGGGACTCAATGCGAATGTAGTAGTCATGGCCAGAAGAGTAGAAAGCAGAAAGGAAGCAGAGGCATTGGGATTTCAGACGCTGCCAATGTTTCATGAGGAAATGAGTATTCACGAAAGAATTTCCTATATTTTTAATACAGTACCGGCGTTGGTATTGCCATCTGGTATCTTGCAGCATTTGCCGGCATCCGTAGTTATTATCGATATTGCATCTGCACCGGGAGGCTGCGATTATACGTATTGTAAGAAAAAGGGAATTCATGCAAAACTGTGTCCGGGCCTGCCGGGGCAATATGCACCCAAAACCTCAGGAGAGATTTTGGCAAAAGCAATTGCGATTGAGATTGGGAACGAAATTGCAAAGAACACATATAATACTGTATCAACATAACCGGAGAGAAAGGACAGATCAATATGGAAATATCAGAGTGCACGGTTGGATTGGCCATGACCGGGTCCTTTTGTACTTTTGAGAAAATGATTCATCAGATGGAAGAATTGAAGAATACAGGAGCTACCATTATTCCTATTTTCTCTGCCAATGCTGCGAGATTGGATAATCGATTTGGAAAGGCAAATGATTTTTGCAAGCGAGTTGAGCAGATTGCCGGGCGTAAGGGAATTGATTCTATTCCAGAGGCAGAACCGATTGGACCGAAAGCTTATCTTGATGTATTAGTAATTGCGCCCTGTACAGGAAATACCTTGGCAAAACTGGCTAACGGAATTACCGATACCGCAGTACTGATGGCGGCAAAGGCACATTTGCGAAACGGTAAACCGTTAGTGATTAGTCTGTCAACAAATGATGCACTGGGCATCAATTTTAAGAATATTGGAATATTAATGGCGATGAAACACATCTACTTTGTTCCATTTGGTCAGGATGATTATCAAAAAAAACCTAATTCAATGGTCGCAAAAATAGAACTTCTTCAGGATACGATTCAATTGGCACTTCGAGAGGAACAAATACAACCGGTCATCTATTAAAAGAAAGCGCAAACGTTATTGTTTGCGCTTTTTCCGTTACGAAGTATAGAAATCATGTCAAAACACGAATCTGATAATCCTTAATCCAGGTATCGATTTGCAGAAGGTATGCAATCATTTGAGGACCACACATGAGCTGACCATACCATGGTGCACCGTAATCTTTGGGGGCATTTAAGAAGGTCTGCACCTGGTCGGCATCCATAAAGAGGTGTAGAGGAGAGGCGGAATCACGAATCACCTCGGATAACATTTTAACAAGAAGCTTCTCATAGTACGGGTGATAAGTCTTGGGAAATGGACTCTTAGGGCGCATCAGAATCTGCGGAGGAAGCAGCTCTTCCGCAGTCTGTCGTAGGAGAGATTTGACCAGACCGTTGTGCGCCTTCATAGCCCAGGGAACATTATAAACATATTCTATAAGATCGCGATCAGCAAAAGGAACACGGGCAACCAGGCCTGTGGCACGACAGGAGCGATCCATACGATTGAGGAGTGTTTGCATGAACCAGTAAAGGTTAAGATAGCCGTATCTTCGTTTGCCGGCATCCAAAGTGCTTTCCTCCGGTAAAACAGGAATCTTGCTGATTGCCTTCTGATAGGCCTGTGTAACATAATCATCCATATTCAAAAACTCCAGAAAATCCTTATTTAGGAGAGCTTTGCGAGGAGCCAGCGTCTTGACCCATGGGAAATTCTGCGTAAGCAAAGAGTCGTCCCCATGCATCCACGGATATCCTCCAAAGACCTCATCTGCACATTCACCGGTATAAGCCACATTGGCAATATCAGTAACTTTTCCTGAAAAATATAGCAGAGAAGTATCGATATCAGCCATACATGGTAAATCATGATTATGAACAGATTCAGATAGTAAGTCCGCAAGCGTTTGAAATCCACATTCCAGATAATGATGTTTGCTTTGCAAAAAGCGCACCATGGCATCTACATAGGGGCGATCCTGTGATGGCTGAAAAGCAGAGGATTTGAAGTATTTCTCATTTTGTGCAAAATCAAAGGAAACAGTAGTTAAGGGAGTATCAGAATCTGTGTGGTGAGATTGAAGTATGGCAGAAACAATACTTGAATCAACACCTCCTGAAAGTAAAGCGCAGGTCCTGCCATCCGGACTTTCCATAGAATCTGTGTCGCACTGGGATGCAATCGCATGCTCCAAAAGATCTTTCGTATGTAAAATAGTTTCCTGATAGGTCTCGTAATGTGGACGACAACGCAGGGTCCAGTAGGGGGTGGAACAGATTCCGTACCGATTCACCGATAGACAACAGGCGGCCTTGACTTCGTGGATATCATCAAAGATTGCCTGCCCCGGTGTCCGGGCAGGACCCATTGCAAAAATTTCATTTAACCCTTTTCGTGAAATGGTTGGGGGTTCTTTTCGAATGGAAAGAAGGGACTTCAATTCTGTTGCAAAATAGAAATAATTTTCATATTGCATATAGAAGAGAGGACGACTGCCAAAGCAATCACGAAACAGATACAGGGTTTCGTGTTTCTCATCACAAATGGCAATACTGTAGTTGCCGTTTAATTTTTTCATGAAATCTATACCATATTCCATGAAGCCGTTAAGAATAAATTCGGGTAACGACAGATTGGGAGTTGAACAGAGATCCTTTTGGTTAAATATGGAACCCTCCATCAGAATATGACAGGCACGATCTCCTCTTTGAATAGTGAAGGGCGCAGATTCATTTAAATGACAAATGACTGAACCGCCAAAGGATGGTGTATACAATGGAATAAAATTGTCTTTGGGTAAATGACAAAGTGGTCGGCTCATACGTTCCAGAAGATTAAGGCCGATGCTCTGCTCAGGAAGACTTTCTGCAGTATAACAAAACAATCCGGTAAATCCGTACATAATTGCTCCAAAATACTTCTTTTCAATAATAAATATGCGCGGATTATGAAAAAGATGAATAGAGTTTTGCCAGATAGGCATATTATTCTTGAAATGAATGGTAAAGGAGCAAATACATGGAAGGTAAAGGTGTTTTAATTGCAGAAATAATTATTACAGTAATATTGGTACTAATGGGATTGGGAAGTGGAGAATACCTGTGGATTAACGGAGCGCGTTCCGCAGTAATTACACTGGGAATTGTGGGTGCTATATTTTGTGCATGCAGTTCGTATCGTTTTTTCATGACCTCAGCAGGACATCCGATTACAATTGTTGGAAGTATTATTGGCATAGTTGCCATTTTGGCAGTAGTCGTTCAGATCTTTGGATGGACAGGCTTTCCGATTCTTGGCAATGCCAAGACAGCACTGATTATTCTTGGAGCCGGGATTATTGTCAAAGGAATCATGGGAAGATTTCATAAGAGCATTTGCAGAGAGAAGGGTGAGTAAATGGAGTTGGCTTGCAGTAGCATATAGTTCATGCTGTATAGTGCTTAACTAAAAAAAGAGCCACATGTGTGGCTCTTTCAAAACACTATAATAACTAATCTTCATAATGAATCAGGTCATTTAACAGCAATGGAACCTGCGTTGGCATAGCCTCTGTAGTAAACTGGCAGGTTCCAACGGCACGATGACCGCCACCACCATATTTCAACATTAAAGAGCCAACATCAACAGTACTGGTTCGATTCAGAATGCTATATCCAACGGCACATGAACAACCTTCTCCACCACGGCCATTAACAATCCAGATAGAAATGTTTTGTTCCGGATACATACTATAAATCATAAAACGGTTGCCGGAATAAATGGGATCAACACCACGAAGATCGGAGATAATTACGTTCTCTTCAACGCGGGTATGTGCTTTGACCATTTCCTGGAATTTATCGGACTGTTCTTTATACACTTCAATTCGTTCAACAACATCCGGAAGAGCTAATATTTCCTCTGTGCTCATAGTACGACAGCACTCCATCAGTTCTTCCATTAAACGATAATTAGGAATCGTAAAGTTACGCCATCTGCCAAGACCTGTTCGAGGATCCATCAGGAAACCAACAAGAATCCAACCCTCTGGATTCTGAATCTCGTCTATGGTCAGATTACCGGAATCAACTTTATCTACCGCTTCCATCATATCATCAAAATGAGAGAAACGTTCTTTTCCCCCATAATATTCGTAAATGATACGGGCACAGGAGGGAGTAATTCGGCTTTCACCGTTATACTTGCCGGCAAGCTGATTACGCTCATGCTCGCTGGAATGGTGATCAAACCAAAGTCCGCAGCCTTCGGCATAAGGAACATTGGCAAGACAATCATTCTCTGTAATCTCAACAAGACCATCCTGAATATCCTTAGGATGAGCAAATTTCCAACAGTCAATAACTCCGGCTTCTAATAATAAAGCGCCACATGCTAAACCATCAAAATCAGAACGTGTTATCAGTCTCATGTTTTAACTCCTTTGTTTTTATTTCACCAAAATCTCGGATTAATTTCTTAACTTATTATACTTTATTATTATTGTGATGGCAAGTTTGCATTTGGAGAAGTTGACTTTTTCCTTTATTATTTCAATTCGGTGTGATATGATATTTGATATAATTTATTGTAATACCAGAAGACAGGAGGATGCAGGAAACTACTGCATATTTAGGGAATGAACACAGACGAATTACAGACACAGGATCAGGGAGAAAAAGTCTCCAGGAATTTTATCGAACAGATGATTGATAAGGATTTGGCAGAGGGAGTATATGACACCGTTCATACAAGATTCCCGCCGGAACCCAATGGATATTTGCATATTGGACATGCAAAGAGCATTTTGCTGAATTATGGATTGGCGAAAAAGTATGGCGGTAAATTCAATATGCGATTTGATGATACCAATCCAACAAAAGAGAAAACAGAATTTGTTGAGGCAATCAAAGCAGATATCAAGTGGCTCGGTGCTGATTGGGAGGATCGTCTGTTTTTTGCATCAGATTATTTTGAACAGATGTATGAAGGCGCAGTGAAGCTGATTAAGAAGGGAAAGGCATATGTTTCTGAACTATCAGCAGAGGAGATTCGGGAGTACAGAGGAACCTTGACCGAACCCGGCAAAGAGGATCCTTCTTCCAAACGAAGTATAGAAGAAAATTTACAACTGTTTGAAGATATGAAAAATGGTAAATTTGAAGATGGAACGAAGGTACTCCGGGCAAGAATTGATATGGCATCTCCTAATATGAATATGCGTGATCCTGTTATTTACCGGGTTGCACATATGACACATCATAATACACAGGATCGCTGGTGCATTTATCCGATGTATGATTTTGCACATCCTATTGAGGATGCAATAGAGGGTATAACGCATTCTATCTGTACACTTGAATTTGAGGATCACAGACCTTTATATGATTGGGTTGTGAGAGAACTGGAATATGCAAGACCTCCAAGACAGATTGAATTTGCAAAGCTGTATCTAACCAATGTGGTAACCGGTAAAAGATATATCAAGAAACTGGTAGAGGATAAGATTGTAGATGGCTGGGATGATCCAAGACTGGTATCCATTGCAGCACTTAGAAGAAGAGGATTTACACCGGAATCGATTCAGCGTTTTGTGGAATTATGCGGAGTAAGCAAGGCAAATGCATCTGCAGATTATGCAATGCTGGAATATTGTATTCGTGAAGATTTGAAACTGAAGAAACCACGTATGATGGCAGCACTTGATCCAATCAAACTTGTGATCGACAATTATCCTGAGGGAGAGACTGAATACCTGGAGATTCCGAATAATCTTGAAAATGAAGAACTGGGAAGCCGTAAAGTGCCATTTTGCAAAGAATTATATATTGATCGTGACGATTTTATGGAAGAACCACCCCGTAAATATTTCCGCCTTTATCCGGGAAACGAAGTACGCTTGATGAGTGCATACTTTGTTACATGCACCAGTTTTGAAAAGGATGAGAATGGGAAAGTAACAGTGGTTCATGTTACTTATGATCCGGAGACTAAGCAGGGAAGCGGGTTCACGGGAAGAAAAGTGAAGGGAACCATTCATTGGGTACCGGCACCATATGCGGTAAAAGCGAAAGTACGCTTGTACGAGAATCTGATTGATGAAGAAAAGGGCGTATATAACGAAGAGGACGGAAGCATTAATCTAAATCCGAATTCTCTTGTGGAACTTGATAATTGTTATCTGGAACCGGCACTTATGAAAGCACAGCCTTATGAAAGCTTCCAGTTTGTAAGACAAGGTTTCTTTAATGTTGATTGTAAGGATTCGAAGCCGGATGCACTGGTATTTAACCGAATCGTTAACCTGAAGAGTTCATTTGTTTTACCTAAATAGGAGGTGTGAAATGTCCATTTTAAGCGGATTAAGCAATCTTGGACTGGGCGATTTGGAAGACCTGAAGGTGTATGATGATAATAACATCAAGGGAAAGGTTTCTCCTGAGGAAAAAGAAAAAACGGTTGATGAGATAGATTTTTTATTAGCCAAAGAATATGAATGTCCGGTTTGTAATGCAAAATTCAAACAAATGGTACTTCGTTCCAACAAAGCAAGAATGATTGGGCAGGATATGGATCTTTGTCCTCACTATAACTACATCGATGTGACCAAATACGATGTAATCATGTGCCCACATTGTGGATATGCTGCGTTGCTTCGTTATTTTGGCCCATTACCCAAGCCACACAGAGAACTGATTAAGACGAATATTTCTTCTAAATTTAAGGAAACAGAGGAACCTAAGGGAATCATTTCCTATGAAGAAGCGTTGGTAAGATATAAAATTGCATTGGTTAATGCAATTGTAAGACAGGCCAAAAACAGCGAGAAAGCCTACATTTGTCTGAAGACCTCATGGGTTTTGCGTGGAATGCGTGAAATGATTGACCAGAACACACCGGAGAATGAAAAGAAGAAAGCAGAACTTTTGCTCCAGGAGAAAGAGTATCAGAAAAATGCAATGGAAGGTTTTATCGCTGCAAGAGGAAATGAATTACCGCCAATTGCCGGCATGAATGAAGTTGCAGCAGATTATCTGATTGCAGTCCTGCTTGTTCAATTTGAACGCTATGCTGATGCTGCAAAATTGGTACAGGGGGTTCTGGGTTCAAACAAAGCGACTGCGAACCAAAAGGATAAGGCGAGAGTTTTGATTGGAGAAATTAAGAATGCACTGAGTAAATAAAAAAATGTCAGCAAATGCTGACATTTTTTTATTGCTCATCGTCATCGAAAAATTCTTCGGTACTTCCATTCACGATTGGTTCCTCTTCTTCTTTGGCTTTGGATGCCTTCTTGGAAGTCTTTGCCGTTTCCTTTTCTACTTCGGTAGAATCCTCAGCAGGCATTTCTTTAATTTCGCCATCTTCCAAAATCTCAAAGCTGTCATCTTCCGGTTGCTCCGAATCCATTGATTCCTGAAGCTTTTTACTTACCTTGGTTATTGCATCCTTTGCTTTATCCAAAGTGTCTGCAACAAATTCCTTGCAGCTGTCCAGAGAAACGTAATTACGATTCTTGGGGGTGCTTTCTTTGGCAGGTGCATCTTCAAAGTTATCTAGATCATCATAATCATCCAGCTCCTCATTTTTAGCTTCTTTGTTCTGTAGATAATGATATACTCCGGCAGCGGCAGCTCCGGCTACCAGACCGAAAAGTACAATTCTTCCTAATTTCTTAGCCATAGTCCATATGCTCCTTTCATTGCGTTCAATGTAAATATTATAATATAAAAAAAGGAAAAAGGAAAGAGCATGTTCAAAATTGATAGTGTAAGTTTATTGTAGGAATAAAATAGACAGACTTGCCCTGATGTGTTTCAGATTTTTTGACTGCCTTTATTTTATCCGTTTTATTTTTCTTTTACAATCCCCAAATATGATTTTT
>Ga0116162_10002908_pt1 | contig 10447 bp, 8 predicted proteins | sample AD_UKC105_MetaG_FD_89875 | JGI IMG/M metagenome (GOLD analysis project Ga0116162, IMG submission 89875) | Active sludge microbial communities of municipal wastewater-treating anaerobic digesters from Hong Kong - AD_UKC105_MetaG | ecosystem: Engineered > Bioreactor > Anaerobic > Digestate... | reverse complement strand
CGTGGCACTGAGCCACGTAATTTCGGAGACAATGAGCTTTCCCCCCGGCTTCAGGAATCGGCACCAGGCCGAAACTCCTGTTATAAACCCCATGTTATAGACAGCTCCCTCAGACCAGATTACGTTAAACTCTTCATCCGAAAAAGGCAATGCCTCCATGGAGCAATTCAAGGTGGTTATTCTCTCCGCCACCCCACGTTCCTTCGCCCGGGTTTGAAGCTCGTCGAGAAACTCCGGCAGGAAGTCCACGGCGGTGATTTCGGCGTCCAGCTCCTTGGCGAGGAGGATGGTTGAAGCGCCCGTGCCGCAACCAATATCCGCAATCTTCAAATGGCGCGACCGGTCGAGTCCGGCCAACGCCATAGCCTGTCTTGATTCAGCTTCCCCGCCTGGCCCTTGCCGTGTGGCAGGCCGTTGGAGTTCTACGAGTAGCTGGAGTTGTAATTCGTCCAAACTTTCCTCCTTATTCTATTTCCCGAATCAACCCTTCAACCAGCTCCAAAGCGTCCACGGGCCAGCAGCAATCCGGGCGGGGGCGGCGGGTTGATTGGTTTTCCGTCTGTGATCCAGTCCTGCACATCAAACAGTCGGCCGGCCTTGCACAGATCAATCAGCGGTTTGATTTCGTCGTAATCGTTAGCCCTTTTGTCCGAACGGATCACCATCTTTTAAAATACGGATTGTCTTCATTTTGACCGGGTTTTTCATCGTCCGTCTCGACGGCTTGGTCGAGGATAGATGGCGGACTGTCAGCAAGGGGGTCCAGGCGGTCCGCCTGATCTCGTGCCCACGTAACCCAGCTCTCGTATTCATCAGCATTGACATACACCGCATTGCCATTTAGATGTTCCTTCTCGACCGCGGCGACAAAATCACGGAGCTGCATGCTTTTTTGATGATTCTCGGCATCGGTGATCAAGTTCGAGACACGCGTGCGCTCATCTTGAATCTTGCGATTCAGTTCAGCCTGGCGTTGCCGCTCCTCCTCTCTCAGGCGTGCCATTTCTTGTCGCTTCCGTTCCTCTTCCTCCTTCTGTTGCCGGTATTCCTTTTTCTTCGCGGCTCGTTTGATGAGCCCGATCACAAAGGCATCCAGACTGTCTTCAAGCTTTTTACGCTTTGTGTCGCGCCAGTTTTTCCGAAAATTGTCGCTGTAAAAATAGCTGCGGTCATGAATGGTCAAGCAGAGCTTACCCGAAGGGACACGCACATAGTCGAACCGACTATGGCCAAATTGGTAATACCCTTCCAGGTCAGTATCTTTGGGCTGCGTTTTCTTGCTGACAACCTCCTCGCTGATTCCGAATCCAAGGCGTTCGCCGTCTATCATGACCTCGAACGAATCTTTCTCCTGATAAACTTCGAATCCGCGCTCCAACAATCCTTTGATGAGTGCATCCATGATCCGGAGCGCCCGTCGAAGGCTGTTTTTAGACACCCGTATGTCCGAACAATTCTTGTCCGCAGACTCAAGAATCCCGACATCGTTGGGTTCACACAATTCCATAAGCTCAGCGGATCGGGCTACAAATGGGTGCGGATTTCTCAACGCTTTTCCAACCACGATTGGCAGAAAATTCCGTTCGCGTTCGAGGTGTTTCAATAATTTTGGATTTTCGGTGGGAGTAAATTGATTCGAAAGATTGGGACTGATTTCAATAATTTCTTCGGATAAGCGCTTGGATAGTGGCTCCTTGGGCATGTTTTGTCCAGCAGCTTTTTTGGCCCAGTAACCCCGAGGGGGTCTTGGAATATTGTACTTTTTGCAAATCTTGGCAAAGCCGACATCAGACAGGCCGTATTCTTTTGCCAGCCGAGTCACGGGTGTTTCCCATACTCGTTTGTAAAGTTCCAGCCTGCTGATGGTTTTTACATCCTTGCACATGAGAAGGCCTAAATTTATTCATCTGTTACACGTTCAGCTCAACGCCTTTTTCCGATGATCGGTTTATTGTCCAGGCTGTCCAAGACCTCCAGCAATCTGATCTTACGGGCATGGTGCTCCCTCAGACTTTGAAGGTATCGTTCCCATTCTTCTATTTTGCTTTCTTTGGCCATGACGTTGGCGGCCTTACGCAGGTATTTGACCGCCTCCTGATAAGCCTTTGGCTTGACCTGGGAGATCAATCGTTCCGCCTTGTGCTTCCAGATGCCTACTGCTCGATCAGGGGCATAGTTTTGAACGGCCGTTGCGATGGCATCGTCGTCAACGCCGAACCACCTATATTGTTTCTCTGGAAGTCGGTCGTACCAATATAATACTCGTTCAGGGCTCTTTTCCAATAATGCCATTTCGATGAGATCGCACACCATTGGAAACCGGTCTTTACGTTCCGTTTCCGGTAAATCCAGACCGGAATCCGGAAGGGGCCAATCCTTCTGTTTCCAGGGCAGATCGCCTTTTTCCAGGTACTGTAGCAGAGACTCACGCACCTCAGGCCATGCCTTGACTTTGACAGCAGCCTTTTTGCAGTCTGTAAAAGTCTGTCGAGAGGGTTGCCTTACGAACTTCTCCGTCTGAATTGCCGCGACCGAAGGCCAGTTCTTTTGTAGCGTTCGAATTTCCTGAAACTGATTACGCAATTCGGCTGCGGTACCGGGCCATTTGTCTTTTTTGGTAAAGATGATTTATCGTTGTCCCTACCATTGAATAACTAATGAACTCCGGAAATACATCAGAGATAAGCACCCAATATAAAAAGTCCTGCCTATATTGACCATGTAGGGGACGTGTAATAAAAATGCCACTGTTAAGCGTTGCTGGCTTTGGTAATCTGCGGACTATAGCTACCTTTCCAATTGTCCCGTCCTTTGTGATGAGCAGGTCATTTTCTTTGAGCTGAATATATGGATCTTCCTCATATCGATCATTGTTTACATAAGCACAACGAGACCATTCAATCTGTCCATTATCGAAATCTGTTCCTGTAACCAACAAATAGTCACCATCTTGGAGGTATTCTTCAGTAGTCAGACCCTGCCAACCGATTCGTCCTTTTAGATAAGTCGTGTGTTTCAGTGTGGCAATGTTCCAAGATTTGGGAATACTCCCTATCCATGCAATGCCGGTCTCCTTAGTGAGTTCAATCATCTTTTCTTTTACCCACACCGATAAGCTTCAAGTGTTTTATTCGAAAATTCAAATAGCTATTTATCACTTTCCTCCTGCAACACACTGCGCACAGCCGCCCGAAGCTGTCGGGCCGAGGGAAGTTTACCTTTCATGTCGGCGGGCAATCTGGATTGCAGTTCATAAATCGCCACACAGATGGGGTTTTTACGAACGCGTCAATTTTCAATTCATCGACTACCGCCTTGAGCATGCCGTGGCCCATGATGGTCAGGATAGCCTGTTTCCGCTTCATCTATCAACTTTCCTTACCTTGATCGGCCTTCCGCAAAACCTCTTTCCCTAATGCGGTGAGCCGGTACCGTTGCTTGGAGCTCCTCGGCTTATCGGGTATCGTCATTTCGATCAGCCCCATTTTCACAGCAACCTGCTGGTAGTTTTCTCGAAAATGCTTTTCATCCTTCAGCCCAAGCATTTTCATGATTTCACCGCGTGTCATATCGCCGACTATAATAAGAAGCATTTTCATGACTTCGGGGGTAACTTCGGGGGTAACTTCGGGGGTAACTTCGGGGGTAACTTCGGGGGTAACCACTTTTTTGACCTGGTCCCGACCTGGTCCCAACCTGGTCCCAGGTTGGTCCTTGACTTCGGGAGAAGGGGCTTGAACATTGATCTGGTCCGCCAAACGCACTGTCACGCGCACCCGCATGCCGATCTCTTCCACTTGCAGATCCGGCAGGCCCAGTTTTGCGGCCTCGTGCAGGATGCGGGGAATGCCGCTGCCCCACTGTTCCATCAGGTTCAACTCCCGAAAAATCCTGGCAATGACATGGTTTCGGATTTTGGAGACGCCCCGGCGCATGTCCTCGACCAAAAGCGTCTTATTCTCAAACGTCACAATCTCTACATTTGGGACGAGCCGTGGGCTAATGGTATCGGCAATCAGACTGCAAAGTCGCTCCTCCTCATCGAGCGGGTGGGTGACGCCGACAGGCGAACGATCTTTATCCTCCACGCCGATGACGACCTTACCGCCTGCGGTATTGGCAAAGGCCACAAGTGTTTTCAGCAGGTTTCTGGATGAGGACAGATTCCGCTTGAACTCCAGCGTTTTGCCCTCCGGCTGCATGATCAACGTTTCAATGTTCATTAATCTCGCTCGCTCACAATTGTACAATCACCTGTCCCAGTCCCTTACCCAGCTCCTTCCATTCCTTGAACAACCTGTTCGAAAAATCCGGCGATCAAGTATTCCGGGAAAACTGCCGCATGAGCCATACGTTTTTCATCGTGCCAATCCTTTCAACAACGCCTCGGCCTCCTTTTCCAGTCGCCAGAACTCGGCCAGCAGCTCATCCGCAGGCGGGGGAGGCTGGTAACGGTAGAAATACTTGTTGGGCAGGATCTCATAGCCGAGCTGGGGGCTGTCCGCCCAGCGAATGATGGGCTTGGCGATCTCGCGCTTGAGAAAGGCCTCGATATCCTCGCCCAGAGGAATGTACTCGTCGTCTTTTACATAGTGGCGGTGGGTACATTCCACGGCAAGCACTTCCGGTTTGTCCGCCATCAGGGCCTTAAAGTTTTTTGCTGTATTGTCTTTGGGGCCGAGTGCGAGTGTCGCCGTCTTCTCTTTTCCTCCGATCGTCAGATGCACTTGAAAGGTCAGCTCGCTGTCATAAAACTCCTGCTCCTTTTTCAGGTTTGCCGCCGTAAACTCCTTTTCATAGGGTTCTGTGACGGTTGCCGGTTGGTCGTGCTCGTCCAGTTGCCAGAAAACCACGCTGACTTTGTGATAGGCAAAGTGCGTACTTTGGAAGATCTTCACACACTCATCGGTGTAGCCCTTGTTCCAGGCCTTGCGGTAGTGCTCTTCGATCCAGGCCCGGTGCGCGTCGGTAATGCGGTTGCGCTTGTTGCCGAAGGATTTGGGCTCCTTTTCATACTGCTGCCGGGCATCGATCAGCATTACGCGGCCCTTGTGGGATGCGGGTTTGTCGTTTCTGAGAAGCCAGATATAGGTAAAAATGCCGGTGTTGTAGAAAAGCTGATCCGGCAGCATGACAATGGCATCGAGCCAATCGTTTTCCAGGATCCAGCGGCGAATCTCGCTTTCACCGGAGCCGCAGTCGCCGTTGGACAGGGGCAAGCCGTTAAAGATAATGGCGATGCGGCTGGCGCCTTTGTCCGGATCTTTCATCTTGGCGAGCATGGTCTGCAAAAATAGCAGCGCGCCGTCATTGACCCGTGGCATGCCGGCCCGATAACGGCTAGTTTTCAGCTTGCGCGCCTCGGCCTCATAGCCGTCCTTGCCCCCCCAGGTGACACCGAAGGGCGGATTGGAGAGCATGAAATCGAAGCTAAATTTGCTTTCCGGGAGCTGGTCCCCCGGTTCCCGGCTGTGGGGATCGTGGGGAATCAGGGAGTTGCCTAGATGCACCCTGGCCTGCCGGTCATCCTTGATCAGCAGATCCGCCTGGCAGATGGCGTAGTTGGTGGGCGACATCTCCTGGCCGTGGACGGTGACGAATTTCTCCACATTAGCCCGCTCGGTCGCGGTCTTGGCCCGGTCAAGGAGATGTTCCTTGGCCACCGACAGCATGCCGCCGGTTCCGCAGGCCGGATCATAGATGGAGATATGGCGGTCGGGGATCGGAATGTCCAGCAGCTCGACCATTAACCGGATCACCTCCCTTGGGGTGAAGTGCTCTCCAGCCTCCTCGCCGCTTTGTTCTGAAAAACGCCTCAACAATTCCTCATAAACATAACCCATCTCCAGCGGCGAGAGCACCTCCGGGCCGAGTTCCAGTTCCTTGTATTGGTTGAGGATCGGCGCCAGGCGGTTGTTCTTCATCATCTGGCCGATGGTGGCCCTGTAGTTAAAATGCTCGATAATGTCATCCACATTTTTTGAAAAACCGTTTATATAGGCGCGGAAATTTTCCTCCAGCAGGGTATGGTCCTCTTCATAGACCTTACGCAGGGTCCAGTCCGTCTTGTTGGAGAAGGGGGAGGTACTTGTCTCAAGGCCCTTGACCAGCTTGGCCAGTTCCTTTTCAGTGAGCTTCGGTCGCTTGGACAGGACTTCAGAGGCCTTTTCAGCCCGCCACTTAATAAGCACGCATTCAAGCCGGCGGATTACAATGATGGGCAGGACGACGTTTTGGTATTCGTAGGCCTTGAACTTGCCGCGCAGCCGCTCGGCGGATTTCCATATCTCAGCGGCCAAATTGTCGAGTTTGGGTTTATTCAGGGAAACGGCCATCAGTTTTCCTCATCGGTGAAGAATTCCCGTAAAAGGTCTTGGCCCCGGTCGCCAAGACTTCGCAGCAAGTCCTCAATCTGTTTCAGCGCCAGCGGAGAGGGCTTGGCTCGGCCGTTCTCCCAGCGGTTGATGGTCGGATAGGTCACACCGAGCCTGGCGGCGAATTTTTCCTGGGTGAGTCCAGTTCTCTGCCGAAGCTCACGGACCAGCCGTGATATATCGGTCTGGGCGTTCAATGGTGCTCTCCTTGTAACCCTAAGGAAATCCGAATCCCACGATTTATATCACGCGATATATCAGATGATCTATCATACGATAAACAAAATCCCTGTCAATAAACATTTCCACTATGGGTACTTTTCTTAACCAACTCTTGAGTGAATCAGCCGCTGCACGGATAATCTCTTATTTTGGGACACACACGGGGGCAGTTTGTCTCCCACTGATGCCACCCACCTGGTTATACAAGGAAAGCTCATTCTGTGGTTGTCTAATCGAGATGGAGAGAAAACGGCGGCAGATGGATTGTTTGTTTTTTGACACGCACACACGAAACCCATAATTTGAGATGGGTTGTGCGTGCTTACATCAAGTTATTCAAACGTTGATTAATCTTTTTGGCCTCAAACACTCTTTGGTCCAATACCTTGAGCGAAAAAAGGGCACTTAACATGCCCTTTTTTATTCAAAATAGCTCCCCAGCACGGACATGATTTACGAACCATGGACCCAATAAATTCAAAAAGTTACGAAGATAAAACCCTACGAAAATCCGCCACCGAAAAAGGGCTGAAAGACAATAAAGGCCACGAGGTTAACAAGCCGCAAAGGCATATCATCTACAAGGCGATAAAATGGAAAAGGATGCTCGACGCTCTATCAGTAAGATCTTATAGCTAGATTGCAGGAAAAGAAGGCTTTACCCGTGCAAGGGTTACCCAGATCATGAATCTGCTGAAATTGCCTCCCGAGTGGCAGACGTTTTTGGCGGGCTTGGAGGATCCGAAGGACATTCGAAAGTATTCTGAGAGGCGATTGCGAAATTATCGCCAATGCAACTTTCCTGATAAGCCCCCTCAGATAAAGAAAAAGCCCACACCTGATCCAAAGGAAAAATCTTCAGAAAAGACCCGCACCAAAAAGAAGCAGCCCCCGCGGGTCATAGCCGTTGAGATTGATGAACACCTTAGCCCGCTAAACCTTGAAGTATTGAAGGAACTTATCCAAAAAGCAGCCCTTCGAAAGCTCAAGGAGCTTGAAAAGGAACGGAAATAAGTGGCAGAACCTTAATACTCAGTTAACTTTTTCGCATTTTGTATGACACCGGGCAAAAAAAGTAAATTTGATAAAATGAGATAAACTTTTTGGATTTTTGATTGACATGGCTAATCGTGATGATAAAATTACCAACATTAATTAAGTAGTATAGGTATTTCTATCATGAGACCTCAAAACACACATGCTCCCGACTCCCGATTCGATAGGGCTGTAAAAATTTTTGAACAGCATGGCGGGATCCTCCGAACATCGCAAGCGCTTCAAGCTGGCATTCATCCAGGAACGCTTTACGCCATGAGAGACTCAGGGCGAATCGAAGTGATCAGTCGCGGTGTGTTTCGTCTTTCAGATATCCCGCCGCTGGGAAATCCGGACCTGGTAACTGTTGCAACCCGGATCTCACATGGTGTTATCTGCCTGATTTCTGCACTATTTTTTTATGAACTGACCACCCAGATACCCCACGAAGTTCACGTGGCGCTGCAGCGAGGTGCGGAAGAACCTCGCCTGGATTATCCGCCTATCCGGACCTATCGCTTCACCGGCGAAGCCTTCACGGCAGGTGTGGATACTCATGAACTCGACGGTGTCAATGTGCGTATTTATAGCCCGGAAAAGACCCTCGCCGACTGTTTCAAGTTCCGGAATAAGGTCGGCCTCGATACCGTAATAGGAGCGATCCGTTTTTACCGCGAACGAAGAAAAATCAAAGTGGACGATCTCATGCATTATGCCACTGTCTGCCGTGTGAATAAAATCATGCGTCCCTACCTTGAGGCAATCCTGTAATGGATTCAAGAATGGGTTATAGGAAATTACTCGAAAAATATAATGCCCTGTTGGGACAGGTAGACCGATTAACAAAAGAAAACATCCAGTTGAAGGCCCAACACAAGCTGCCGGAATCTAAGCTTATCCAAAAAACTACTTCAGTAAAAAACACCGAAAGAAAAATACCTGACGACGAATCGGATGCCAGGAAATCCTTTTCAGATGTTGATAACCAATCGGATACTTTTTCCAAGATCCGTCTGTTCATGTCACTTTTCAAAGGCCGTGAAGACGTTTATGCAAAGAGGTGGGAGGATAAACATAAAGGGACGTCGGGCTACTCCCCAGTCTGCCTGAATGAGTGGCAATCAGGGATATGCGCAAAACCGAAAATTACCTGCTCCAAGTGCAAAAACAAATTTTATGCTGCTTTGGAGGAAGGTGTCATTGAAAATCATCTGCGAGGGAATACTATAGCCGGCATCTATCCGATGCTGCCGGATGAAACATGCTGTTTTTTAGCAATGGATTTTGACGACGCAGACTGGCAAAAAGATATCTCTGTTCTGAGGGATGTTTGCGTTGAATTTGATATTCCCGTTGCTGTAGAACGGTCGCGATCCGGAAAAGGTGGTCATGTCTGGTTTTTCTTTGAGAATCCATTACCCGCTGCTTTGGCTCGTAAATTCGGAACTGCCCTGCTTACCTGTTCCATGGGCAGAAGACATGAGATACAATTCAAATCTTATGATAGGTTGTTTCCCAGTCAGGATACCATGCCCAAAGGAGGCTTAGGTAATTTGATTGCCCTTCCTTTGCAAAAAGGAGCAAGGGAAAAAGGAAACAGTGAATTTATCGATGAAAATTTTCAATCCTATTGTGACCAATGGGCATTCTTGTCCACTATCAAAAAAATTTCCGAAGACCGGCTTGATGATCTCATATCAAAGCTTTCACCCGGCCACGAATTAGGCTCATTAATAATCGATGAGGAAGAGGAGACAGCAAAACCTTGGGAAAAGTATATAAACAAAATAGAGTTGAAAAAAACTGATTTTCCGGGGCAACTCGACATTGTCAAAGCAAATATGCTGTTTATTCCAAAGGCGGGAATTTCCCAACGAGCATTGAATCGGCTAAAAAGGCTGGCATCTTTTAAAAATCCAATGTTTTACAGACAGCAAGCCATGCGTTTGCCAACTTATGGCCATCCAAGGGTAATTTCCTGTGCGGATGAAACACAAGACTATCTGTGTTTGCCCAGAGGATGTGAACTTGATTTGTCCTGCGAGCTGGAAGAACTCAAAGTTGATATTCGGATTATCGATAAAACCTATAAAGGGAAAAACATTGATGTGGAATTCAATGGCCAACTAAGAGATGAGCAATCCATAGCCCTCGAATATCTATTGCATCACGATATTGGAATACTTTCAGGCACAACCGCATTCGGCAAAACAATCTTGGCGATTAAACTGATTGCTGAAAAAAAGGTCAACGCACTTATCCTGGTTGACAAGGTCAACCTGCTGACGCAATGGAAAGATAAACTTTCAGAATTTTTAATTGTGAATGAACCATTGCCGGAGCCACCGGCGGCCGCAAAGAAAAAAAGGGGAAGAAAGAAGAAAATAAGTGTCATCGGTCAATTGGGCGCCGGTAAAAGCGCTTTAAGCGGAATTGTGGATATCGCGATAATGCAATCGCTAAGTCGCCTAGGAGAAGTTAAGGAATGTGTGAAAGATTACGGTATGATCATTGCCGATGAGTGTCATCATGCATCAGCATTCACTTATGAACAAATTCTGAAGACCGCCCATGCGAAATATATCTATGGCCTGACCGCAACACCAACGAGAAAAGACGGGCATCATCCAATTCTATTTATGCATTGTGGTCCCATTCGATATCGGGATAATCCGAAAAAACAAGCAGAGAAGAGGCCCTTTGATCATTATATTGTTCCGCGGTTCACATCTTTTAGAGTTCCTTTGGATAGGGACGAAAAAGATGTATCCATCCAGGAATTATACACCGAACTCATGGATAATGATTTCAGAGAT
>Ga0116162_10002905_pt1 | contig 10452 bp, 9 predicted proteins | sample AD_UKC105_MetaG_FD_89875 | JGI IMG/M metagenome (GOLD analysis project Ga0116162, IMG submission 89875) | Active sludge microbial communities of municipal wastewater-treating anaerobic digesters from Hong Kong - AD_UKC105_MetaG | ecosystem: Engineered > Bioreactor > Anaerobic > Digestate... | reverse complement strand
CAGAAGAAGCTCAAAACTATGCAATAAATAATCTGACGCGGGAAAAAGCGGTTGAATATCTGGCAAATGTTTTAGTTGAATATTCAAATAAATACCCGCTTGCCTAAGCTCACATAAAAAGATCCCAAATGTTCGGTCAAGTCTTTTCGACTTGACCGGGGTCATCTATCTGTTTGGGTCACCCAACAATGCCATTTTTCTGCTGCTGATTCCCCTAACTTTGAACGTACAACGTAGAACTTTGAACTTTGAACCTTGAACTTTTCTACAACCCCCTCATATACTCCGGCCTGAGCAGTCGAGGGTCTTTGCTGGAGAGGATGGTATTCAATTGTTTGAGCACTTTGGCCTTGTCCTTGGGCATGGTGCCGCGAATCGAAAAATAATTAGACGCGTGCATGGAGCTGAAAAAGCAATTCGTAAAAGTTGATTGTTCCACCATCCCTTTCAATTCCTGCAACGAATCAAACGGCGTAATCAGCTCAAACTCGCCGCGCTCCAATTCCTTGTAAATCGGCGTTTCCGGTATCAGTGTCAGCGTCAGAGCGCCGGCATAGTCCGGGTCCATTTCCGTTAAAATTCGGGCCGTCTCCGACACATGCCTTGCGCTGCCTTTTATACTGCCAAGTCCCAGGATAACCGTCACCGAAAGGAGAATACCGGCCTCCTTTACCTTTTTGCCCGCCTCCACCATTTCATCGTGCGTGGCGTTTTTCTTGATTCGCTTAAGAACCTCGTCATCCCCGCTTTCCACGCCCATATACAAAATGCCGAGCTTTTGCTCTTTGAGCGTCTTTAATTCCGCAACCGAACGCCTAAGAATATCCTGCGGCGTGGCGTAGCTGGCAATGCGCTCAAGATTCGGGAACTTTTTGTTCAGATACTGCAACGCTTCAAGCAGCTTCGGATACGGATAGACCAGGGCGTCTCCATCCTGAAGAAAAACCCGTCTGCCGTCCCAGTCCTGTAGTATCGCGTAAACAATTTCGGGCTGCCCCTGCACCCATATTCCGCGATTCATATACAGCGACATCGCGTCGATTTCCTGCTTGACCTCCTCCAGATCGCGGAGGCTAAGCGTGGTGAAGCAATACCCGCAAAACGTGCAGGAATTATTGGAACACCCCGATGTCAAGGGGAGATAATAACTGGCATGTTCACTGGGCGGCCTGAGTATTTCTGGTCTGACAAATGGCATAACATCTCCTAACAACTAAGTAATTTCAACTACAATATAAACCCAACCCCTGCTTTGTCAAGTTATACAAGAAAAACGAGTTGTCTCAAATAGAAAGATACCAAAGGAAGGGCCGTAGTTATGTTCAGTCGAGTCTTTTCGACTCGACTAAATGAAGAGAATGAAGTATTGGAAAAAATTTGTATGTCCTTGTCATTTATTTTTCTAACATGAGCCAAGCAATGACTTGACCGCTGTGCTTTAATAAAGTTCTTGTAAGATTGTTTAAATTATTAAATATATTTGTAATATATGATAATTTTCGGAATATATTTATAATATGTAAATATATGTTGACAATATATGATAATTTATGTAGTATATAGCAAAACAATTAAGGGGATTTTTAAATGGGCGTACTAACAATAACAATTAATGAACAATCAAAATACATAATAGATTTAAAGGATGAGTATAGCGTAAAAGAATTTTTAAATACTTTTGACGATCATATATCAAGATTAAGAAAAATTGCACCAAATGAATCAATATCTCAAACGTTAAGTGCAACTGAAAAATTTGGAGAAGCTTTCTCAGATATTAAAGAATTGTTTAATCAATTAAGTATATTAATTGAAGCATTAGGTAAAGATATTTCAATGAAAGATAGTGTTCACATGCGCACATACACCTCAATAGCAAAATCCATGAAGAAAAGAATTGGACTTGTCTGGCTTGCACCCGTAGGAAACTCTCTTAGAATATATCTCAGGAAGGGTAATTACCAAAATATAGATAAAGAAAAAAAGATTATTTATTCAATGCCTAAGAAAAAAACTTTTGGTAATTATCCGACAATGAAAATAAATAGTAGTCAAGATATAGATTACGCTTTTGATATTATTAAAAAAATATATGAATCATAAAGCCACAGTCATGGATATTAAATCTTTTGCCAATCATGAAATTGTTACAATTGCTGTCTATATTCTTGGTGGTAAAACAAAAGAAATAGATACTGAAGACATAGCCATTAAAGTTAATGAATTAGCTCCAGGTCGTTTCACATGGCATAAATATAAAGATCAAATTAATATTGAAAATGTTAGGACGTTCCTATCGGATGCCAAGAAATTAAAAAATGGCGCTTATTTACAGGGATCAGGTAAAAAAGGATGGATTTTAACAAGCAGCGGCGTTGCTTTTGCAAAGCAAAATTTAAAAATAATGAAGAGCTCAAACCTTATTAAGATACCTCTGAGCAAGGAAGAAAAGCGTTGGAATAATCTCGAGAAAGCACGAATGTTAGCTCACCCCATCATGAGTAAATTACAATCAAATGGTGTTGATACGGTTACCACACAAGAGGCTGAATCATTTTTTCGTGTAGATGATTATGTTACTGGGGTCGCACGCGAAAAGAAAATTTCTAGAATACTCAATACATTTAGAGACGATCCAAAACTCGGACAGATTGTGGTTGCATTGTCTGGAAAGGTGCCTATGAAATGACGAAAACGAATCTTGTAGTTGTAAGTCACGTTGCGAGAGATCTTTTACAAAATGCTGTTTTATTTAATACTGATAAAAAGGTCGTCTGGGAATATATATCAAATGGCCTACAATATGTTGATGAAGGAACTAATCCAATTGTAAAAGTACATTTAGATAGTAAGCAACGCAAAATAACTATCGAAGATAATGGAAGAGGAATGGATTGGGATGGACTGCAGAATTTTTTTATTATGCATGGCGAAAACATTGATAGAAAAAAAGGTAAACCGGGAAGAGGATTATTTGGTACTGGGAAATCTGCAGCATTTGGCATTGCAGATGTTTTAAGAGTGACCACTATCAATAATAATAAATTATCAAAAGTCGAGTTACGAAAAAAAGATGTGGAGCATTTAATCAAAATTAATTCTAGAGAACCTATTCATGTTATACCATTAGAACAAGAAAAACAATGCAATGAACCCAACGGCACAATTATAGAAATAGAAGATATTCATTTAAAGACACTGGATCAATCAGGAATAATAAAATTTACTGAACGCAATATAGCACAATGGAGGAATGCAACTGTCTTTATTAATAATCATCAGTGTGAAATTATCGAACCTCCCCTAGCTGAAATTAGAGAATTTATCCCCACTGAAAATGAAAAAGAAAAAATTGGGGACGTGTTGTTACTGATTAAAGTTGCAAGTGCGCCATTAGAAGAAGAAATGCGCGGTATAAATATTTATTCAAATGGAGTTTGGCATGAAACAACGCTTTGTGGAAGTGAAGGACGTGAAATGTCACAATATATTTATGGAGAAATTGACGTGCCGCGACTTGATTACGATAATTCACCCATACCTCCTTTTGACCTAAGTCGATCATCTCATCTCAATATAAGCAATGAACTAGTTCAGGACATACATTCATTTATAGGGCATAAAGTTGAACTCGTACGTAGAGAGCTTATCAAAAAGGATAAGGAGCGAAAACTTAGTGACGAGGCTAAAAGATTTGCGAAACAAGCAGAAGCAATCGCTCAAATTATCAATGAAGATTTTAATGATTTTCGTGAAAGAGTAGCTAAAGCGAAGGCTAAAAGCGGCGGAGGTAAAGACGACAGGGCCCTAAAAAATAACGGAGAAGATCAAGATGAGTTTGTTTTTGGCTCTGAACTACCAGCAGCAATTACAGATCCAACAGGAGAGATTGGTGCCCATGGTAATAAAAAGTCTGGTGGTGATGTGCCACGAAACCTTGATCCAATTGTTGTACCAGATAATGCATCTAATCAAAAATTGGGGAAAGTTACTTCTGTTAATTCAATTCGATCTCAATCGCGCGGTGGGTTTCATGTCGAATTCAAACCAATGGGTTCAGATGAACAGCGTGCGAAATATGTGCGTGAAGAACGTGTTATTCTTATCAATATAGATCATCCCCAACTATCTTCAGCAAGAGGCTCTAGCTCTATTGATGAACCATTATTCCAAAAACTAGCATATGAAATTGCATTTTCTGAATATGCGATAGCTCTTTCATCGGAATTAGCTTCCCGTGATCAGTATATTGAAATTTCGGATCCTATAATAGATATACGTGATACTATTAACAGAATAGCACGCAAAGCAGCACATCTCTATTCAAAATAAACTTAAACAGAAGTAAAAAAAAATGAATAATTTTAATCAACTGATTTTAAATTTATTCCAAAACAGCAATGAATTACCGTATTCACATATAAGCATTAGCGACCTGAATTATTCTGTGCGAACAACTAATTGCTTAAAAAAATTGGGAGTTAATTTTTTAAGTGAGCTAGTGACAAAATCAGAATCAGAATTACTGAAAGTACCTAATTTGGGTATGGGTTGTTTGGAAGAAATTAAAGAAAATCTATCGAAAATGGATTTAAGTTTGTGTTCAATCGATAAAGAGAAAATAGATCAAAACCAGGTAATAAAAAAAGTATGTATTTCAGATATAAGCATTAGTGACCTAAATTTCTCTGTGCGAACAACTAATTGCTTAAAAAAATTGGGAGTTAATATTTTAAGTGATCTAGTGATAAGGTCTGAACGTGAATTAATAAAAACACGCAATTTTGGCAGAAAAAGTCTGCAAGAAATAAAAGATTATCTATCACGAGTTGGTTTAAATTTTAAAATTACTAATCCTGATGAACATTATCTTTTGAGAAGATTTACCTTTAACAATGAAACAGAAAAAACCGTCAAGACCATTCTAGATCCAGAATTATATCCAATATTATTTATTGCTATTGAAGAACTTGCGTTTTCTCAAAGAACATCAAACTGCCTTAAAACTTTAAAAGTTACATATATAGGAGATCTTGTTCGAAAGACCGAGACAGATTTGCTTAAAACTAAAAACTTTGGTCGGACATCGCTTAGAGAAATCAAAAATAAACTTGATATTATAAATATGCAATTAAATACTGATATTGATAAATGGGAATCTGATTATATACAAGACGCTTTAAATCGATTAAAAAACGAAATAGAAATAGAACAAGAAAATATTGAAAAAAAGTTCCACAATGCAAATCAAAAAATATCAACACTTGATGAGGAATTATTCTATCTGACGAGTCCTGTTGGTAATAATAAAACCAGAAACAGAATGATGGTTATGGAATATTTTGGATGGAATGGTAATTCACCTCTAACACTTGAATCCGTTGGTGCAAAATTCAATGTGTCACGTGAAAGAATAAGGCAAGTTTGTGCACCGGTTTATAAAAAATGGAAAAGCAAAAATGCCAGTGCTAGAATTCTTGAAAACACGCTGAAGCTCATTAAAGATTCAGCGCCTATTCAAGCTGATAAGATTGAATCACTAATCACAGCGAAAGGCATTTCTCAGAAAAGCATTTCTATAGATGGCATAATCAATGCGGCATTAATTACAAATCGTAAAATTGGATTTAAAACTATTGATTTAAATGGCGAGAAAATAGTTGTGCTAAATAAACAAGTTAAGTTAACAAAGTTTATAATTGCCACAGCTAAAAAAAATATGAGTAAGCAGGGTATAGTAAATGTTGAGGATTTACTATTCAAATTGAATGAATATGAGAGAGACAATAATAATAGACGTCTATTATTAATTGTTCTTAATTTGATTAAAGGATTGCATTGGCTTGATGCAGAAAAAGAATGGTTTTGGTTTTCGTTTATCCCTCGAAATAGATTGATTAATCAAATTAGAAAGATCCTTTCCGTTTCTGATGCTACAGATGTTTCAGAATTACGCACAGGTGTGGCTAGGCATCATAGGATGGAAGGATTCTCTCCACCACGAAAAGTGTTGCTTGAGTTTTGTCGTCACATTCCATGGTGTTTAGTTAACGGAAATACAATTTCTGCATTGCCCCCTTTGAAAAGCGAAGATGTTCTTTCTGATGTGGAAAAACTATTTTATTTAATATTGAAAGAACATGGGCCAGTAATGAAAAGAGAAGAACTTGAGAAAGCGTGTTTAAATGCTGGCATGAATAATATCACTTTTGCTCTTTATTTATCTTACTCTCCAATAATTACTAAATATGCGATTGGCATTTATGGTCTCAGAGGCTCGAAGATTCCGCCAGGATATATAGAGTCGCTCATGATGAAAAGGAAACCACAACAAGTATTGCAGGATTTTGGTTGGATGAATGAAGGCAAGATATGGTTAGCATTAAAACTTTCTAAAGGTACTATTAAATCTGGTGTGTTTTCTGTGCCAAGTGCAATGATGCAATACTTACAAGGCTCATATGAATTAAGAACCGCTGATAATGATCTTATTGGAAGACTTCTTGTAAAAGAAACAAGAACGTGGTCGCTCGGTCCTTTTATTAGGCGGAAAGGAGCTGAAGAAGGTGATTATGTTGTTATTGTTTTTGACATACATTCAAGAGATGCTATTATTTATATAGGTGATATTGATTTATTGGATGATTTCTCCCCAAGTTAATTTCATATATTTAATTGCACTTTCAAGATTTAATCTTGCTAAAATTCGCGGACATCATACTGGTTTTTTCCACCGCTTCAGTCTTTTGAAAAAATTTCTTCCAACCGCTTTTTTACAACAGCCGGGAAAATCTCTGCCATCTGCATAAGTTTATCTTTATTGATGTGTTGAAGGTTCAGTTCATCCGGGAAAGGAACGTGCTTGCGCAGGTAAATGGTATCCAGGAGCGCTTTTTCCGGCAGTGCCAGGTTAAACCCATCTCTCGTTTCAAAACCGTTGAATAAGCGGGAGGCAATGCGGGAAAATTCAATGGTAACGCCGCCGAATTCAATATTGCGCGATTGGCCGACTGCCGTCTCCAGCGTCAGGACGGTGCAGACAAACGGCGCCTGAAGGATGACACCGTGACGATTGAGCGCCCATTCACAGGAAATGTAAGACGGCGTTCGCAGAAAACAGGCCACTTCCTCAATGGCGGGTCTGCCGTCGCGCATGGCATTGAGATAAACGCCGCGTGCTACCCGTTCAACAAAGCCTTTCGCCAGCGCCCGTGTAAGAAAGACATTGGCATTGCCGGTAAATTTTTCAACATCGGCGTAGCGGAAAAGCTGCGGCAGTTGCCTTAAAATCGATACAGATGTCATGACAGCCGCATTCCTTTTTTATTGAGTTCCTTAAAGAGGGATTGCACGGCGCTCATATAAGCATCGAAACTTTCTTTCCGTTGAATCTCGAAAACATCAGGCGGAAGAAAGCGCGACAAATCCTGCGAGATGGCAGTTGTCATGAACATTTTGCTTTCTTTTGAAGGTGTGGCAAAAAAATCCATCGGACGACGGGCGACGAAAGGTTCCCTGTACATCCCGAATTTTCTTTCGATGATTTCGATATTCGCGGTTGTGTTCAGAATGGTGCGCAGATACCAGACGTCAAACAGATCACGTCCTTTAAGGTAGCGGCGTTCCAGAAGGGAACGCACTTTATCGGAAAGAATTTCCTCCGGTGTTTCGGCAACGATGACGGCATTGGGACGCGGGATGCGGAAACTGCCTTCGGCAATCAAATAAGCAACAGGCGGCAGGCCGGAAAGAACATGGTTTTTGCTTTCCGGCCTTTGTTCGGGAGTAAGGCCTTCAACTTCAAACTTCACGGAAATCTTTTCCCTTGATGATTCGGGATGGAAATTCAAAAAACATTTAAAAGAATCCTTGCGTGATTGTTTTTCGGCGGCTGTAAGCGCACCCGTGCCGAAGTGAGAAATCATGACCCGCTCCATACCTTGAAGGGCCGACTCCAGAACAGGCCATACTTTTTCCATGGGCCGGGGCGTTACAAAATCCAGATCTTCCGAGAAACGGTTGCCGCCGTAGCACCAACGAATCGCCGTTCCACCCTGAAAGATCAGATCACGGCTTCCGCGCTGCTGATACAAATGGTTCAGGATAATCAACTGCGCAATTTCAGCCCGCCGGATATATGTCTCGCGATAATTCTTCATAGTTAATGATCTCCTCCTGATCACCCCCATCTAGTTTCCTCCGTCAAGGGGGAAGAATCTAACGGTGCTAGCGTGGCACACGGTGTATTATGTTTACGTTATAATACACATTTGTATTGTAATGTAAACAATTATTTTGTTAAAGTGACGGGGACGCCAATATGTTATTGGAATTACAAACATGGTATATAGTGAAGAAACACCGGCTTCCCGCCTTTGCGGAATGACTTTCAAGATACCATTTGTAATCAAAAAATGATATTGAACCAAAGAGACTAATGCTCTGCATTGGCTGTCAAATAGATGTTCTCTTTTGAAAGGTAAAAGTATCGATGCACGAACTCCCCGTTACGGATGAAATTTTGAAGGTTGTCCTGAAACACGCCGAAAGAAATAATGTTCAGCGGGTGGTCAGTATCAATCTGCAGATCGGCAAGCTCAGCGATTTGGAAGACGAATGGATTCAGCGCTATTTTGATCATTTGAGCAAGGGCACCCTGGCGGAAGGGGCCAAACTCAAAATCGAGCGGATGCCGATTAAGATGCAGTGTAATGCCTGTTCCCAGTCCTATGAGGTCGAGATGGCGGGGTTGGAAAATCTGGTTTGCCCCCACTGCGGCGAAGAGGGCGCTTCGCTTCTTTCGGGACGGGAATATTATATTAAGGATATGGAGGTCCAGTAGTGGCAGAAATAAGATTGATTGAAGTCAAGGAGGAAATCCTTGCGGATAATATCAAGGTGGCCGCGGGAGTCCGGGAAAATCTGCAAAAGACAAACACCCTGCTGGTCAATCTGATGTCCTCGCCGGGGTCGGGCAAAACCAGCCTGATTCTGCAAACCATTGCCGGTTTGAAAGACAGCCTGAAACTGGGCGTGATTGAGGCGGATATCGATTCGATGGTGGACGCGGAAAAAGTCGCCGCTAAAGGAATCCGCGCCGTGCAGCTTAAAACGGGAGGTTTCTGTCATCTGGACGCCACGATGGTGACCAAGGGCATTGACGCTTTAAGCGTGGGCGATCTGGATCTGGTGATTATCGAAAACGTGGGCAATCTGGTCTGCCCGGCGGAATTCGATACCGGCGCCCATAAAAATGTGATGATTCTGAGTGTGCCCGAAGGGGACGACAAACCGCTTAAATACCCGCTGATGTTTTCCATCTGTGATGTGCTGCTGGTCAATAAAATTGATTATTTGTCGCTGAGCGATTTTGATATGGAAGCCATGCGCAAACGGGTTCTGGCGTTGAATCCCAAAATTGAGATCATCGAGGTTTCCTGCAAAACGGGAGCGGGAATCGATCAATGGGTCGGCTGGCTGAAGAAAGAAGTTGCAGCGTTTAAAAATTTGAAATAGATTGCCTATCATTAACGGGACAAACATTCACAAAAAACAAGAGAGGGCAGAAAACATGACGATTGATGAAAAATATAAAAAAGCCGGAGAAATTATCAGCACAGCGGGAGGTACGCCGCTTCCCGTCAACGATACGCTGATCAAACTTCTGAAGTTTTTTATCATGGAAGACGAACTGGATTTTATTGCCGCTTTTGCGGAAAAGAAATCCCAGACCATGGAACAGTTAAAGCAGTCCAGCGGCCTGTCCGAAGACGAGATCAATAAAAAAGTGAAAGACCTGGCGAAAAGGGGCGTTATTTTCAATCAGCCCAACAGCAAAGGCATCATGGTTTTCCGTTTGCTGCCGCTGTTTAACGTTGGCACGTTCGAATACAATTTCATGGGTAAACTGGTCATTGACGACAGGAATAAGGAAATTGCCGGATTGTTCAAGCAGATGTTTGCGGATTTGAACAATATGGTTCAGGACAATTACGATGTGATCGTCCCGATGCTGATGGCCGGACCGGCCATCGACAGAACGGTGCCTGTCTTTGAAAATAAACCCAAGAGTGAACCGGTTAAAATCGTCATCAATGAAAAACTCGAAGAAGCCAAAGACAGAGTAGTGCCGTCCCAACGGGTTGAAGAACTCATTCAGAAGTTTGACGAAATTGCCCTCGGGCATTGCTTCTGCCGCCATTACGAGGATATCAAGGGAACGCCCTGCAAACAAACTGATGCCAGGGAAACCTGCTTTACGTTCGGCAAGTCGGCGCGGTTTACGTCCGAGCAGGGATTTTCAAGATTAATTACAAAAGAAGAAGCCCTGAAGGTCCTGAAAGAGGCCGAGGAAGCGGGCCTGGTGCACAAGGCCTATCATCCCAATTTCGACACCACCAAGGATGAAACCAGCATCTGCAACTGCTGCCGGTGCTGCTGCGGCAACGGCGT
>Ga0116162_10002901_pt1 | contig 10459 bp, 9 predicted proteins | sample AD_UKC105_MetaG_FD_89875 | JGI IMG/M metagenome (GOLD analysis project Ga0116162, IMG submission 89875) | Active sludge microbial communities of municipal wastewater-treating anaerobic digesters from Hong Kong - AD_UKC105_MetaG | ecosystem: Engineered > Bioreactor > Anaerobic > Digestate... | reverse complement strand
TGAAACGTCACCAAAAGGAGACTTGCCCATGGAAAAAGTTAAACAGAACAAGATTGCTAAGATCGTCATGTATGTAGCGATGGCAATTGTCGCCCTGGCGCTTATTATCGGTGTTGTCTTCAGGCCAGGAAACGCTCGAGCGGGGGAATTGTGCGACTCAATCACCATTGAAACCATGAAGCGACATACCCCCATTCCCCAGGCTGAAATTATATCCAAAAGAGAGGTCATGGGGATGTGCGAAGTCATTCTAAAGATCGGTGCCGAGAATATACCGGTTTACGCAACTGACAAGTTCGTCCTGGCAGGCGAGTTGTTCTCCGAAAAGAAACAGATTACCCGAGAGACATTGGACAAACTGGAGGGGCTTGCCGCAGAAGAGAACAAAAAGAATTTTTACCAGATCAGACCAAAACTAGACGCTCTTGCAGGTATCACCTATACCCCGAAAGGAAAGGTCAAGCACAGGCTGTACATGTTCGGCAGTCCTCTTTGCGGATACTGCACCAAGGCATCCAGGGAAATCCAGCCAATCCTCGATGAGACCGGCACTGAGCTGGTGATTCTCCTTCAGGGGGGAGGGGATGCCCGCACAAAATCCATCCAGGCCATCTGCAGCAACGTCGACCTTCAGGGGTACAACTCCCGCAAATGGGAAACCGCCCCGACAGATAACTGCAAGAATGCTGAAAAGAAAGTCGATGGCGCATCAGAAGTGGCAAGCCAACTTCACGTTAGAGGAGTCCCTACATTTTTCGTCGATGACGGCACCATGGTCATAGGGGCAAACCTTCCAGAACTGAAGCGAATCCTCCAACAGAACTAATCCTGTTTCCGGGGTTCCTATAAGATAAAGCAGGCAGGTCACACAGGTGAAAACAAGAAAGATCATATCAACCCTTTTCATTGCGGCCGGAATTCTTGCCACTGGAACCATCTCTTACGCAGGCATTCAAGCTGTAGAAGCACCGATGCCTCTCATGATCTGCAAAGACTCCTACCGTCAGCAGAGCATGATGGCCAACATACTGACAACCACGACGTATGTAATCGAGGCTGAAGACCAATGCCCCATGGCGAACATAAACAAAATACCAAAGGCGTTAAAGGTCCTCGATGTCATAAAGAAAATGCCAGTCTTGTCGGTGCAAATAACTCAACCTAAACCGCCTTCCCGAAACAAAGAGGTGCCGATCTCAACAATGCCCCAATCTCTCACCGTTCACTTCGGCTTCGATTCTTCAATCCCTGGAGATATCGAAACAGAAAGCATTAAATCTTTTGCCAAGAGATTACCCAAGGATGCTGTTGTCGGCGTTGACGGGTACACATGCTGGATGGGCAGTAGGGAACATAACTTGCGCCTCTCACAGGAAAGAGCTGACTACGTAGCAGCATATCTAAAAAAACTTGGAGTCCTGATCGGCCATGTTGAAGGCAAAGGCGAATGCTGTTTCGTTAACAGTGTCGCTCCTGCCCTTAACAGGCGTGTGGATATCATACAGCAGAAAGGAGGTGATGTTAAACCCACAGGTGAACATCTGACCCCTGACACAAACTCAGATGAAATCCAAAAAAAATCTGAGGAGGTTTTACCATGAAGTTTTCCGGAAAGATCGCATGGACCATAGCATCGGTTATGTTCGTTCTCCTGGCCGCCGCAGTGACAGCATTCGCTCTGACCACCGCCCCCGCCGCAGGCGACTTCGCGTTCGAGCTCTATGACGTGGTGGCAAACGACATCCTCGGTGGCCCGATTGGCATTATAGCCGGTATCGGCGCTCTCGTTGCCGGAGCCGCTCTCGCGATCCAGCAGAAGCTGCTCGCCGCAGTTCCGTGCCTGCTCGGCGGCATCGTGATCCTGCAGAGCGACGCCATGATCCAGTCCCTGGGTATGATGTTTTAATCAAGCCAAAATTCAGGTCTCAGGAAAGGGGACTTCGGTCCCCTTTCCTTTATCGGAGGCATCCTGATGGAAAAAGTACCTCAATACCTCAATGCACCATTTACTGTCCTCTTCTGGTCCTCGGATGAGTTCGTAATAATCATCCTGTTCATTACCCTTGCGCTTGCTTTCGGAGGGTACCCGCTCTGGATCCTCGCATTCATAGGACCGTTCGGTTACGTGCATTTCAAGAGGAAATACAACAGAGGCTTTCTCAAGCATCTGATCTACATGAGCGGATTGAAGACGTTTGAAGGTTACCCATCCACATTCGAACGCGATTTCATGGAGTAGCCAATGAAACCTGATGTCCATGTTGACAATAATGCAAATATGTACGGCCAGAACCGATTGCTGAAGTTCGTCATTGTCACTCTCGGTATAGCTGTAGTTATCAGCAGCGTTCTTTCCTACCAGGCTCTGAAGTATCAGAAGATTGTAATTCTTCCACCTGTGATCGATAAAAAAATGGAAATAACGGGAAAATCTGTTGATGAAGAATATATCAGACAATTCACCCGTTATATCATGGGCCTTCTCCTTACTTACTCCCCGCCTACAGTCAAAGGGCAATACGATGAGATCCTTCTCCACACATATCCCGGGAGCTACACAAAGTTCAAACAAAAGCTCGAGGATACAATGGCTGACATTGAGAAGCTGTCAGTTTCGAGCGCATTCTACATGCAGTCAGTCAAAGTGGATACAGCCAGTCATACGATCGACATAGGAGGAATCAAGCGCCAATACTCCCAGGACCATCGTGTCTATGACGGCAAGGCAAATTACCGCATAACCTACACAGTTGTTGACGGGAGGTTCTATGTTGTCGACTTCCAGGAAATATGACCTGATCATTCTCTTCATCATTGCATCCGCTGTCCTGTGCACGGATCAGAGTGTCCTCGCCGGGAGCGCCTCCAGCGAAAAGAAAATAATAAAGACCGATGCACCGATAGTTCAGGAGATTAACAAGGCTACACCCGCTGTAGAGCTACCCAGGTCCGAAAATGTCAAAATCGAAGATCCCGGTGAAAAAACGACCAACGAAGAAGAAGCGATCTCTCAGCCAAACACATGCTTCTCTTCCACACAAGAGCCACAGGATTTTGTCACACCACCCCCGATGACCTCTCCTCAGGGGCCATTATCGCCTCTGGGACAGACTCAGCCATTACTACTGCCCAGGAATACATCTTCTGGGCCCAGCCAGGGATCTGCTCCCGTATCACCCAATTATTCCTTCTCACAACCATTCAAGTATGATGAGTTGGAAAACACGACAAAACCCATACAAGGGACAGTTGTAGAAGTCTTTCCCGAGACTACCACACAGGTGTACCTGTCGAGCTCCGACGTCAACCGCATAGTCTGTGTGAATGGAGATGTTAAAGATGTCATGTTCTCTCAGGAAAAGGGACTAAAAGTCCAAGCAGCCGGGAAGAACGCTTTCGCAAAATACCTTATTGCACAGAATCCAGTCGATCAATCAAAGATATATGCAAGTGTCCCAACCGAGCTATTTGTTATCTGTTCGGACAATTCAGTATTCTCCCTGATTGCCATTCCCAAAAAGGTCCCATCCCAGACCATTCTCCTGAAAAACAAGAGGGACATGGTCCAGGAAAACCTATCCCTTTTCGATTCCGTGCCTATTGAAAACAAAATAACAAAGCTTGTCAGGTTCACTTACACAGACGCCATACCTGCTTCTTTTGCCATAACAGATGTGAACAGACGGCTTAATGTTTTCAACGAGTTAGATGTACTCTACAAAAGGACTGTTTCTGTTCCCGGGGAAGGCCTCCTTCTCAAGGAATTTGTAATTTCCCTGAAACACCCTCGGCCAGATCATGAACTGCCTGTGAAAGAGAGGGACTTTCTTGTCCCTGAACTTGCAGAAAAACCCCTAGCGATATCCTTGGAGCCAAAACCTCTCAAAGGGAGTGCCCTGGTGAGATTATTCATCGTTGAAAGAAGCCTGGAAGACATCAAAGGCAAGGAGATGTGACATGAAAGCCATCACCGATTTCTGGAAAAATCTCTCCCCTGAAAACAAGAGGAAAGCATCCATAGCTGGTGTTGTTCTTGTAGTCATCATCATAGGTCTTTCTGTCTGGGGCAAATCAGATAAACCCAAGATTTCCTCAAAGGAAGCCACCAGCAAGGAAATTTCTCTCGATCCCAAAATGGCCCAGAATGCCATATTCGAAGGAACCCAGAGAAAGCTGGACGAACAAGAACGAGTCCAGGAAGATTTTAAAAGGGAGCTCAACGAGACAAAGAGAAGCCTAGAAGACGCTCAGCAAAAGATCGATGCAATACAGAAGCAAAGGATCCCTGGTGAATCAAAGACATCATCTCGCAGCAAAAATATGGCTGAAGTTCCCGCATCTTTCCCGATGCCCCCGAATCCAGGCTCGGGAATATCCTCACCGACAGGTAACGTGGCAGTGCCTCCACCTCCGGAGATGAATTTCCCAGCTGGCTCGTCAGCTGGCCTTCATACCACTTCTCTGCAGCAGCTTCAGCTTGTGGGCGACATATCCATAGTCTCCGGGAAACCTGAACAGAGCGGTGATCCGGAAAAAAAAGGGGGAGGGGGGAAGAACGAAAAGGACGCCAAAGATAGCAGTAAGAAACGTTTCTATCTTCCCCCCTGCATCATAAAAAGCAGCCTTATCGTCGGAGTCCGTGCACCCACCATGGGTGATGCCAAGAAAGACCCGGTTCCATTGTTGTTCAGGGTGAAAGCCCCAGCAATTCTTCCAAACTACATAACATCAGGAATACAGGGTTGCTTCGCGACTTCAGAAGGAATTGGAAAACTGTCTGATGAGCGTGTCCATGTTCGACTGATCGGTCTTTCATGTATTGGCAAAGACGGAAGGTCCATTATCGATCAGAAAATAACCGGTTATGCCGTGGACGAAGACGGAGTTGTTGGCCTTGCTGGAATCGTCACAGCACGATACGGCTCCATGGTTGCAAGATCCTTCCTGGCCGGCATGCTTGAAGGAGCAGGGGACGCTGTCAAGGCTTCCACTTCAACCATCTCTACATCTGTTGAAGGGTCTACACAGATCATATCTTCAACCGACTGGAACAACATCGCAAAGGCAGGTGTTGGTGGCGGTCTTGCCAACGCATCAAAAGAGCTTCAGGAATTTTTCATGGCATTTGCAAAGGAGGCTACCCCAATTCTGGAAGTAGGAGCCTCAAAGCCCTGCACACTTGTTATCAGCCAGGGAACCTACCTGGAGGTAAAGACCGAGGAGGTATACAAGTAATGACAAAAAATAATTTTCGTCCAACAATGGGTATTCTTCTCATCGCATGTCTGTACCTTTCAGGATGCAGTATCCTCAATCCGTATAATTCCGAGTTCCAGTGCAAGGAAACTTACAAGGGAACTTGCCAAGATACCGAATCATCGTACTGGGACAGCATATCGGATCTCGACCAGACAGCCAGCGACAGGCACAGGGCATCTCTTGACGACAAGAAAAATCGTAAAAAAGGGTCAAAATGCACCGATTGCGACAACAACTCTTCTGTCGATGCCGGATCTTCAGGAGATGAAGCAGACAGTTCACTAAGAAAATACGATAATCTATATCGCAAGAGCCTGTACCGAGAGCTTTCGCAGCTTATTGACGATCCTAAAACCCCTATTGTCAAACCACCCGAAGTCATGAGGATACTTATGCTCGGATATACGGATCAGGACAACCAGCTCCTTTCTCACCGGTACATCTATTTCTTCACCACAGAGCAAAAGTGGGTCATTTCACCCTCTGATGAGGTGCGCTAGATATGTGGAACTTCATGGATTTTTTAACCAATATCGCTCTGGGGCCTAATGGGGGATTGAAAAAGAAAACATTGATCGAATTCGGCAGAAGATATAAGTTTTCTGACTTCTGCAGGTTCAGGGTCTATGATCCAAAGACGTGTACCTACATCAACAACGATAACACCCTGGGGTATATGTGGGAATGCTCATCTCTTGTATACGCCGGAGAAGACGTATTCTCCATCCTGGCCGGTTGTCTGAACATCGGAGTACCAGAACATACAGTGCTCGATGTGTTTCTTCATGCAGATCCATACATAGAGGATTTCCTGGATCACTATATCAACTATTCCCGCATAGATAACGACCTATGCAGAAAAAGCGTTGAAAGCATCGCAGAGTTCTACAGAGATGGGGCGACGCATGGCGTCTCAAACTGTCTCGGGGTACCAATACGCAAATTCAGACTGTACATATCGTTGAAAATGCCATCATCAGAATTCGGTCTCGATGAAAAAGCCCTTACTGACCTGGATCTTTTCGATTCTGTACTGGGATCTCCAGCTCTTCTCAATATCCGCGACTCCGTGATGGAGATTCTCAAAGGCGCCAAGCTGTTCCCTCGATACTTTGAACCCAACCAGCTCATAAGAATGCTTTCCCGCATTTTCAATGACAGGGACTTTCACGGGATCGACCAGATGTATAACGAAACAATACCGATCAACAAACAGGTGATCATGGCAGAAACAAGGATCAAAGTGTTCAACGACTATATCCGATCCGGCCAGAAAACCTTCATGTGTCTCACTCCCAAGCAGTTGCCCATGGAATCCTACCCAATGCTCTTGAATTACTGCCTCGGTGGAATAAAAGGCGTTGAAGATGACAGCAACCAGATTCATGCCCCGTTTTTCGCCAATGTCAAAATTGTCTTTGAGAACATGAAAACGATGCTCCATAACAAATGCAACACTGCACTCATGCAGCAGAACTGGGGATCATTCGCGCTGGCTCAACAGCGTAGAAAAGACGAATATACCTGGGCGACAGGCGAAATAGAACGCGGCACCAATTTTCTCCGCATCATTCCGTCAATATGGATTTACAGTGAAGACGAGAACAAATGCAGAGAAGCAACTGCACGCACGAAACGTCTCTTTGAGCAGTTCGGATTCGTGATGCAGAATGAAATTGCAATACTCCCATTGCTCTTCATTTCAAGCCTTCCCATGGGTCTCATGTGTGACAAGAATTTCCTTTCACTTCTCGATAGGGATTTTATCCTTCACGCGCCCTCAGTCGTGAACTTCATGCCTATTCAAGGTGACTTCTCGGGAGGACCAGATCCGGTTATGCCCTTTATGGGTAGAAAGGGCGAAGCCATATCCTTTGACGTCTTCAACAAGGCAGCGAACTCGTACAACATGATGATAGCTGCCGGCACAGGAAAGGGTAAAAGCTTCCTGTCTCAGTATATCATCCTGAATTATTACCGCACAGGAAGCTACATCCGTATTATCGATATAGGCGGATCATACGAGAGGATCTGCAAGATCCTGGACGGGAAATACCTTTCCTTCAGCATGAATTCAGGGATCGTTCTCAACCCTTTCACGAACATCAAGGAAGAGGAGTTCAACGACGACCTGGATATGCTTGCCAATATAGTCCAGCAGATGGCCTTTGCATCATCAAGGACCATCCCGGATGGAGCTATACTGATCATCAAGGAAGCATGCAGGTGGGCCTATGAGAATGAAGGGCCTGATGCCATGATTGATCACGTGTCCCAATATCTGAGGGAGTACCCCAAGCAGAAATCTCATACAAGCTATGTTTTTGACGCAGAAAATTCCCAAGCAACACTTAATCGCTACAAAGACCTTGCACACAGTTTGTCATTCAATCTCTCCGAATTCACATCCAGAGGCACATATGGGAGATTCTTCAACGGAAGATCCACGCTCGACATTGCTCATGATCCTTTCGTGGTTCTGGAGATGGAAGAACTGTCACAGATGCAGGCTCTTTTTTCGACCGTGGTTCTTCAGGTCCTCAATTACATAACCTATGACGTCTACATGTCCGACAGATCGACCCAGAGGTTTATCATTTTTGACGAGGCCTGGAAATTTCTCTCCAATAACAAGGGCAATGGCAATGAGAGTCTGATATCCAGCGTCATATCAGAAGGGTATAGGAGGGCCAGGAAATATTCTGCAAGCTTTTCCACTATATTTCAGAGCTTGCGAGACCTCGAAGGCTTTGGAGATGTCGGGGATGTCATTTTTGCAAACTCAGAATTCAAATTCCTCCTCGAAAGTAAGGACTTCGAGAAGGCAAGAGAAGCAAAACGAGTTGATTATGACACCTTCACGATGGACATTTTGAAGTCTGTAAAGACGCCAAAGCCGAGATATAGCGAGATCTTTCTCGATACACCCTTTGGCTCTGGCGTAGCCAGGCTACTCATAGATCCGTTCAATTACTTTCTTTTCACCTCAGATGGTGTCGAGAAAAAACAGATCGACGATCTAGTTGAATCCGGGATGTCCTATGCTGAAGCAATAGAATCAATGGCTGCAAAAGCAAGAAAAGTTCAAACATCCTCACGGAAGGTCGCATGATTTTCAATAGGAGGAAAGCATGCGGAAGCTGATTCTCATTTCTTTCATCATGTTTCTGCTGCCAAGTGCTGGTTGGTCAGATGACTTCGATGATGCAGGCCAAGTTGGCAGAGATGTAGGAAGCCAGATCAACCAAAAAACCGGGACCTCGGCAGGTATAAACGATACTCTCGCCAAGCCACTGACATCTGAAGGCACAAAGCTTAATCCTCTAATCGACAATGTCTACCAATGCCCCACCGACAACAGGGCTTACAGCGATCTTCCAACATGTACATCAAACTGTTCTACAGCCTGTATGAGCGGTGTAAATGCACGAATTCAATTTCCCTCATCAGAATCCTTTCTCGAGGTCAACATCGTGCCTCAATCGGGAGGAGACATCAGAGTCTACATCCAGCAGGACACCGATTTCGACGGGACCTTCAATCAAAGCTATTTCATTTCCCAGATCGCCTCAGGTGTGTGCGGCAATGGCATCATTTCCTGTGACCCGGGAACATGGAACAACTGCAGGTACTTTGAATGGTCCTCTACTGGAACGACATCGAACATCACATTAAATGAGGTTTTTCAGACCAGTGATGGCGTACTCCCTCTCGGCGGATGCTATGCTATAAATGCAAGTGCAGATCCCACGCATTCACGGACAAGCCTTGTATTTGGAGATATTAATGGTGTTCTAAGAAGCATTGGAGGAGGGATAGTCGGAGCTATACAGAGCACTGATCCTCACTGTGCTGTCACCCAGGTCGACATCGACCAAGACAATATGAGGGTAACGTATTACGGCCAGCTCGTCGGCAGTACAACCCCCCCTGGATCCCCACCTGACGGATCTCCAAACCCTGAACAATACTATAAGCACTCAGCCCAAATGGAAGCAGATGCGCTGACCGAAATAACTACCCAGATGGGCAACCCGGACAGCATGACATACCTTCACAACAGTTCTCCAGGCACGCAAGACTCAATCAATTATTACAACTGCATCATTACTCGAGACATCACCTTTACAGGAGCACCAAGCGCACCTATATCGGGATCCATACAGAACACCAGTATCGTCAACAGTTCCGGGACTCCCTGTGCCGTATATCCCATTGCAGGCTACATAACCCTTCCGCCAAATCACAAGGCATCCCAGGCCTGGATTACAAATGTTTCCTATGAAGATTGCCTACAGGTCACAATAAACAACGCCACTGTCTATATGAGCCCTGCCTGGAGCGCTTGCAGCGACACAACCCTTACATCATTGTCACCAATGCAACCGCTGTCTCCCTCGCTCATCCGATCAGGGACGAATACTATCATCGCCTACGCAAACATTTGCGGCCCCACAGGGTCCGTTAATGTAGAATATCTGATCGAAACAGTTTACGAGACATCCGGAATGACTATATCTGGTGGATGTTCCCCTCCGGCCGATTGCAAGCTCTATTCAGAAAAAATCTGTGACGAGATCGGTGCAAAATGTGTGAATACCTATGCAGGTTTTATCCCCACCAAATTTAAACCATATCCTTTCTGCCGAACTATCTCTTCATCATATGATACCTATACCGCATGTGCTTCAGGTGACAGGATCACGACCTCATCTAACGCATCAGGAGAGGTCACTGACGTAGCGGCCGGGACAGACCTCTGGTGGTACATATCACGAACCTACAAATGCCCCGCTACAGCGACCCCCCAGGATCTGGGCGACTCTCTCCAGAGAACTCAAAGCTTGCAGAATTCCTTAACTGCAAATGATACAAGCACAGAGATAACCTATACAGACAATATCAACGGCTCTCCTGTTTCCGGATCCATACAGGTTCACTCTCAGCCTGATTATGATGACTGTGAAATGGTGTGCAAAGTCAGAGCAGCTGCTACTTCTAGTGATGCAAACCCAACGGGCCAGCAAGGAGAATATCTCAGGGACATAGATACGGCCCAAGACAGCTTCAAGGCATGCAACCTCGTGAGCGGATCATGGCATTGTGCGACCGAAAGTGGGGAGACCGTCGTCGATGACTGTCAATGCCTGAACGATTTCACCGACGCCGTGACATCCATGGGATATCTGAAAGAAGCTTC
>Ga0116162_10002889_pt1 | contig 10485 bp, 7 predicted proteins | sample AD_UKC105_MetaG_FD_89875 | JGI IMG/M metagenome (GOLD analysis project Ga0116162, IMG submission 89875) | Active sludge microbial communities of municipal wastewater-treating anaerobic digesters from Hong Kong - AD_UKC105_MetaG | ecosystem: Engineered > Bioreactor > Anaerobic > Digestate... | reverse complement strand
TCTTTTGGAAAATCCGCTTCCAGAACTGAAGGATGCCACAGTGGAATCGGTAGCAGCCATGAAACCCGATGTCATTCTTCTGAAAAGCTATACACGGGAAGATGCCCGGATCGCCTATGAGGAAACAGGTATCCCGGTAATCTACCTCAGTTTGGAATTGATCGATGATTATCATACGGACGTCATGAATGTAGGGAAGATATTCGGAGAAGAAAAACGGGCTGAGGAGATCCTGGCTTACTATGATGATATTGTCAAACGTGTCACGGAAAAGGCTTCCGCAATCAAAGAAAAGAAAAACGTCCTGTTACTTCAATACTCCGAATCAAACGGTGCGTATTCATTGAAGGTCGCTCCAGCCGGTTGGTTACAAACTACAATGGTTGAAATGGCTGGAGGAGAGCCCGTATGGAAGGAAATCGGGTTAAATGCCAATTCTTGGACGGATGTCAGCTTTGAGCAGATCGCTGCCTGGGATCCGGATGTTATTTTAGTCGTGAACTATTTTTCCGATCCAAAGGTAAGTGTTGAACAATTGAAAAACTCCACAGGGTGGGATCAAATTCGGGCGGTAAAAGAAAATCAGATTTTCCCGTTTGCAAAAGACACCTTTAGTTGGGATTCATCTTCTCCCCGTTGGGGATTGGGACTGCTTTGGACATTTAAAACACTTTATCCGGAATCAGCGGAAGACATCGACATCGATGCAGAAATGCTGAAGTTTTACAAATGGTTTGGATTGAGTGATGAAAGTATTCAGGCGAATTTGATTGATCTATTTCATGCTGAGCCGCAACTGACAAAATAGAGCGAAGAAAAGATTAATACTCAAAAAGGATGTCGAAAAAGCATCCTTTTTTTATTGAAATGAACGAATGAATACCGATTTCCTCCGTAGGTTAACGGATACTGTTCCAAGATATCAAACCGACTTTTACATTATGCTGAAGGATCCATCGATTTTCACTCTGAACGAGATGATCTATAAGAACGGAACGGATAAAGGTATCAAATTGGCTATCATTTTCAAGACCGAATCGGCTTTTAATATCACTAAAAGCCGATTCGTATGAAGGATATACTTTGGGATGAATCGATCGATTTTCTTCGAATAAGACATTCGCATAAATCCCCATCTGAATTAAGGCATTATAAGCAATTGTAAAATTGGGACTGTCATTGGGTTGTCCCCAAACTTTTTGGGCTATCTGGGCTAAAGGATCGTTGGTTAATGGTGCGCGAATTAGTAAAAAGCAGCTCTTTCTGGTTATATCATTCATCTTCCGAACAGCTTCACCAAAATTAGGTATCCCATACATGGCATGGGAACAAAGTGAAAAGTCATGTTCCGGCACATCTGTTTCCGGCCATTTACCCATCATGATAGTAACGTTATTAACTTTTGGTTTGGACAGCATCAGATTTTCTTCAAGGACAGCTCTCATCCCCGCAGAGGGCTCTAAGGCGGTGATTTTTTTTGCATAGGGAGAAAGATAAATCGCCCAGTTACCTGTGCCGGCGCCGATGTCCAGCAAAGTTGATTCTGGGTTTCTTAATAAGGTTGATTTTAGGAAATCACGTGAGGTATCGGGCTCTTGCCACCGTTCTATCACACGATCAGAGAATTTTCTGGCATTTTCGCTCCAATGATCCGCTTGTCCTTCCTCTTGTAAGGCAAAATGAGTGTTTCGGATTTCCGCCAATTCGCTCCATATTTTCAGCCAGTCCGGTATTTTCTCCATAATCTTTTATTTCCCCTTCTTTTTCCGATCCAAAATATTTCGGTAGAAAGCGACATGCTTTTTTGCGATCGCTCCCCATCCTAGTTCTTCATGAGCAAAGCGATAACCGTTCTCTCCTAAACGTCTTCGTAATTTTGGGGATTCGATCAACAGATTCAAAGCTTTCTCAAGCGCGGGAACATTATTGGGCGGTATCAATATCCCTGTTTCCATATTTTTTACCATATCGGGAATACCACCGACGTTTGTTGCAATAACAGCCTTTTTGAAAGCGAAGGCGGTAGGAATAACTCCCGATTGACTTGCGGAAAGATATGGTAAAGCAACAATGGAAGCTCGTTGCATTGCCATAGCAACTTCTTCGTTGCTGAGAAAACGATTTGAAACGATAATTTGCGGATTTGAAAGATATTGTTGATATGGTGTTAGGTCTCCACCTCCGGCAATATGAAGACTCCAGTCTGGGTGTGCATTCAGAACTTTTTCGGTTGCTTTCAGTAGGATTTCTAATCCTTTATAGGGTTCAATCCGACCGAAAAACAGAATCTGCGGCTGTGGCTCGATTTCCGCTTTGCTATAAAGTGTAAAAAAATCATAGACGCCATGCGGGACGACCAGAATCCGATCCGCTTGTGTTCCTTTTTGAATTAATTGTTCCTTCCCTTTTTGGGTTAATACGATAAGATAATTTGGAATCTTGCGAAATAACGATTCAGTAATTTTAAAATAGATAGGAATTCCTTCGTGATAAGTAACATCATGAATGGTGTAAACAAGCGGTTTCCTACAAATATATCGAATATAAAATCCGATGAAAGGATTCCATTCCTGAGCGGCGGTAATATGCACGATATCCGGTTTAAATTCGTTCATCGCTTTGGATAAAGTTTTCCATGTGCCTGGATGAAATAATTTTTGAAAAGTTCCTTCTTTTCCTTCACCCATATCCAAAATGAAGCCGGAAATCGTATTTTGATCCCAATCCGGTTCGCTGTGTTCCGCATTCTTTGCCGTAACAACTGCTATGGGACAAAATTGTGCTAGATTTTTGACCAAACAATCGCTAAATTGGAGTAATCCACCTCGGCGGGTCATACAAATAATTAGGACTTTTGGGTTTCGATCAGCAGAGTTCATATTTCCTTATCCGTCGAGAAAGCTGCAATCTAACAGTTGATTGATATTTTGAATTGTAACTTCCTTCTCATTGGAATGAATCGTCTCATTTTGAATTCGATTCCACAAAGCACAGAGCGGGTTATTCATTACGGGTGTCACTTTCAATGCTTCTTCAGTCTGCCAGTAGGCTTGATCCCATTCCGAATTATTGGCATATCCTTCGATAAATGGGAGACGTTCCATTGGATCGTTTGGATGATCATCTAACAACAATGCTTCATCCCCTAATTTCGCAACCAGCCTCCAATTTTTTTGTTGGCGGGCAAGGTCGGCATGTTCATAATACCAGCACCAATTTTTAGATGGTTCTTCGCCGAATAATACCGGATCAAGCGGCATATAAGGAACTTCAGTTAAAATCCGGTTGTAATTATTTAATAGAGCCGCGTCTCGATCGATCACGGGAATTGTCTGGTTAAGGACATCCACTTCCGGATCAAGAATGTGGACGCAGCCGGGAGCGTTGTAATAGATGCTGATGGCATCTTCGGTGTTCCCTTCGAATTTGGCGGAAAGGTATTCTTGATAAATCTTTTTTCCTTTTTCGAATTTGCTGAGCGTTTCCTCTCGTTTTACATTTGTATAGAGCATATACGGCATCGAGTTTTTTTCATAATCCTGCGCATAGATCCAATTTAAAGGAGCTGTTAAAGAATTATCTGTACTGAAGCGAATGGGAAGCTGGTTGGTGATGACTACCGTATTTTCTTCAATGGCAGGGATACGCCATTTCAATTGATGAAAGAAATCTTTTGTCAATGTCCAATCCCGACGATACTCGTTGGCAATCAAGAAATGTGATCCGCTGCTTAAACCGATTATGATTGCCAAGAGCAGGTATATCGAAATTCTGACCGTTTGTCGACGCAGCGGAAAAAGAAGCAATATGCCGGTCCAAAAGAAAGACATTCCGAGCAGAAAAGGTAAAGTATAACGACTGTTTGGAAAAACTAAGGAAAGATAAGATTTTGTCAGCCAGAAAGGCTGCCCTGCCAAGATCAAAGCAATTAGCCCTGTAACTATTAATTGAATTCCGGCTTTCTGATGGGAAGTTGACTGGTGCCTTGTGATCAAAAAAAGGAAAAGAGCGGTTAATAAGAATCCGAGTAAGCAAACCAGACAGAAGCCTATAAAAGTTTTTTCCCCGAGTACTTGTTTTTCGGGAAAATCGAAAATGCGCCCCCAAGCGGCAAACAAAACTTTGAACAAATCGTTCGCAATTGAAACGAAATAACCGGATATAGCACTCAATGGACTTATTTTTAATTCATCGATTAACGAAAATTCATAGTGCAATGTTTGGGTTTTATTGAAAAACAATCGATAAATGATGCCGATGAGAAGGATGCAGAAGTATGGGAATTCAATTCGGAATGTTTGCTTACGGCGTTCTCTACCAGATAGATTTTGGTTCGATAAGTCAATCCAGATCAATACTGGACGGATAAATTCGAGCATAAAAAAGTACTCGGATGCGATTAAGTTAATAGCGCTCAGGATTAGAGCTACAGTGGTTAACAAAATCCGATGATTGGAATGGTGCAGCACTCGGATCATGAGCAGAAATGAAAGGAACAGGATGCTCATCAAAAGGTATGAAAATCCGAAATTCAGCGCAATCGGTTGCATGGTGAAACCCGGATAGATAAAAAAGAGCAGGCTGCAAACCGATGCGGCGAAATACTGTCCTGGCCAGATTTGATGAAACAGAAGTCCCAGTAGGGATGCGCAAATCACCCGCATGCTTAATCCATATATTTGAATATAGAACGGGTTTTTCCCGGTAATCTCCATAACAAGATTCTGAATCTGCCCGGCCAACGGACGGCTAAAGCTAAAGTGACGAACAATGCCTGCGTATCCCAATTCCATTTTTGTCCAAAGATATGCCCAATCGTCCCAATAGATGCCAAGCTTACGAATAACCAACCCATAGCTCAAGACCGCGAGGAAAATAAGCAACAGCGGTAAAAAGCGGAAATAGGTCAAATCTTTTTTTTCTTTGGAGTTCATTTTCTTTATTGTAAGTGAATGGATCGGCTAATAATCGATTTTAAAACATAATTCGGGAGGATAAATGAAAATTTGATAGTCTTCAAATTCAAGGATTTTGTTCGGAGTCCCGATGTAAGTTAGAACATTTTCAGCCGTTACGCCTTTTTTATTGTTTTTATTGATCACAATGAAATTCGCTGATGGATCATCATACCATTCCGGTTTGCTGAACCAATAGTAGGGATATGGGCGGATAACATGATCGCGTTCCGCAATTTGAATCGCCCGAATATGGACCTGATTTTTTGAGGCGACAACCGTATGATTCGCATCCCAGAAATCTCCATAGCCGGTTATCAGACCGTTATCTTTCAGAAACGTAGCCAGGCGGTCTTGTGGAGTGGGGACGCGAGTAGTCTTAACCGGCTGAATACTTCCGGCGATTAAGATGAAAGAAATAACTGCCAGCGGAACGGTCGCCTGAATTCGGTTTAGCGCAAATTTTTTTGAAAAAACATCTTTTTCATTCAAATATCGGATGATTAATATGGCAAAGGCAGCTGGAAAATAGGCATAATAACGTCCGCCCTGGTATCCGCCCAAAAATCGTAATACTATTAACCAGGTTGAAAGGAAAACGATTCCGAGGCTGATCAACAAATTGACCAGATCATATTTATTTTGCGAGAAAAAATCGCGGATCGATTTGAAAACGATCCAAAATCCGAAGAAAATGATTACGACACGCAGAAAAATCAAGATAGAATGCGGGGAAAAAACTAAAGTATCCGTAATATCACAATCGAACAACTTCAATAAAGTTTGTGCATAGATCATAAATATATTCGGAAAATCTTCGAAATTAGTAAAGTAAGTAAGGTTGATACGGCTGTTGAGATTTGCTCCCTGTGAAAGGTACAACTTTTCGATTATTTTTCCCGCGATTACGGCAACTACCGTTATCCCAAGTAATTTCGAATGGAATTTTCGAAGATAATCGCGATTGGATAATAGAATAACGGCACAGTAAAAAATAACGGGCGCCACCAGTATCGGAAGGATGAACAAATCGCTAGCGATGCCGAAAGTAATTAAAAGAAAATATACAATCCAAACAGAAGATTTCGATATAGATGGGTTTCGGAATAAATATTGCAGACAAAGCAGCGCGACAAACGTAAAGGCAAACATTGCGACATGTCCGCGCAAACTTTTCAAGAGAAACATCCCGGGGAAGCCGGCAATGGCGAAAAAAATCAGGATTTGGAGCCATAATCTCTTCTTTGAGCTGAGACTCAAAAGGCAAGCGGAGATGATCATAAACCATGTCATCAGCGAAACAGCAAGGATATAGGACTTTACGCTGATGTTGAAAATCGCCGAACCGATCAGGTAGAAAGGCATTTCTGAAAGAATGAAAGTTGCGCCGGTTAGGTACCAACCGTTCAGAAAGATATTCCCGGAAAGAATGTCGTTTGCTTCCAAGACCAGAGAGGCGAAGTCGGAATCCATTGGTACTTGAGCAAATGCAAAGAAAAGATAAACAAAATAGATGATTAATATTGCAAAGATCAAAAGTATTGGGAAGAACCGAAGTCTTTCTGATTTATCTTTATTCATAATTTTATCTCCTGGGTAAAAGTTCTTTAAACAGTTTGAATTCATGAAAACCACTATGGCACAATTTTTTCGCTGATTCCTTTCGGATAAACGAAGATTATATAATCTTCGAATTCTAATTTTTGAGTGGGTTCACCAAAATATTTTAAAACGTGCTCAATTTTTACATTGTGATATCCGGCATAATCACCTTGTGTCTTAATTACAACAAAATTTGCATTCGGATTTTTATACCATTCGGATTTGCTGAACCAATATAGGGGTTGAGCAAATCTCTCTCCGGTTTTTTTATTGGCTGAGAAAACAATGGGTCTTACACGAACTCGATCTTTAGAGGAAACGATTACGTGGTTGGAATTCCAAAAATCAGAATAGCCTTCGATTAGACCATTGTCTCTTAAAAATGTTGCCAATCGATCTTGCGGAGTGACGATTCGTGATATTGATATAGGTTGAATAGAAAATAAGATCACGAACAAACTTAATATCTCTAAAGGAATTTTGATAGAAATTTTTGTATGAGGAATAAATCGGACAAAGATTTTATTTATTTGAATAGAACGAATAATAAGAATTGCATATGCAGTTGGAAAATAGGAAAAATATCTGCCGGTTAATGGATCTTGCAAAAATGGCAGTATTATGATCAAAATAGTGAGAAAGACGATTCCGAGACTAATTATTAAAGATAAGGAATCGGCTTTTTCTTTTCGAAGAAAATCCTTAATTGTTTGGAATACAATAATTGTTCCCCATATAAGAATTCCCAAATGAATAATTTTTATTATTGATTCTAAAGAAAAAACAGATACTTGATTTAAATTGCAACCAAATGTATTGAATATATAGTCAATATATTTTAAGATAGTTTGGGGTATTTCGTAGAGATTATTATATGTGAATGTTGAAGGTCTTTTTGAAGTAGGCGCACCCCCTGCCCAAACCAAAGCTTTTTCACATACTTTCCCGAAAATCACTCCCAGAATAGTCAGCCAAAAAATTCTCTTTTCCTTTTCGGTAATTTCAATAAAATTTATGAATTTAAAGACAGAAATAAAAAGAATCGGTGCAATCAGGATCGGGAAAATGAAGATATCACTTGCAGTTCCCAGAACAACAAGAATCAAGAAAATTATTGTTAATCTTTTCCCTTGTTGTGAATATTCCGGTAGATTATTTATTAATTTCAAGCAATATAACGCGGCGAATATGATGACAAACAATCCTACATGGCCTCGTAAGGTTTGCATTAAATATGGATTGGGGAAGCCTGCAATTGCGATAAATATTAAATGGAATAGATTAAAGGGATGATCTGTTCGGTCAAAAATCAATAAGAATCCGAAGAAAAAAAGGCTCAAGACCATAGCCATGTTTGCAAAAATATATGACCAGACGTTGATACCAAAGAAAGCACTGCCAAGCACATAAAAAGGGATCTCCGTAAAAGTAAAGGGTGCATTCGTAAGATGCCAACCTTTTAGAAGAATGTTCCCATTAAGAATGTCGTTTGCTTCCAAGACCAGAGAGGCGAAGTCGGAATCCATCGGTACTTGTGCAAATGCAAAGAAAAGATAAATCCCATAAATACTGAAAAAGAGGCATAAAAAGACAATGGGTAAAATATTTCTTTTCTTTCCGCTTTTTACCATAAATTGATTTATCTCCATCATCAATTATTATTTAGAGAACTATTTTATAATAAATCCTGCTATAAAGAATAAAAAAGTACTGATTACACCGCTGCCCCAGATCAATTCGGCAATCTGTTTCAATTTGTCCGATTTATACAATCGAACCCCGATTCCCATGTTGATTATCCAAAATATCCCAGCAAGAAAGGGCAGAATCAAAATACTGCTCATCGGAAATGTCATTTCACTCCCGGAATTAAGTCGGGAATTTTCTAAACTGGAAAAGCGAAAACCAACCCAAAGAAACATCAAAACTAAAAAAGCAACTGAGAAGATGAAAGAACGTCTGGCGATATGGTTTTCCCATGAAGCAGCAATCCAATCCGCGGGTTTAATGGTCTGATGGGTGGGTTCAAATACAGATCCCATTTGAAGCACACGTTGGAAACCATCCAGAAATCCTTCGGGATCAGCCGGTGAAATACCATAAATTCCTTTTGAAGTCCCCACAAATATCATTTTCTTTATATTTGAAGCCATAAACTCGATTTCCTCACCTGACGCGGTATGAACTTTCCCGAGGTAGGCGCCGGGCATCGGTAGAAACGGCCAGGGAATTTCTTCTGACATTTCTTGAGGGGTATGGATCCAGTTGATTTCGGATAGTGGAATGATTTCCTGTCGTAATCCCCATTTGATTTGAAGCCGATCCCTCGTCAATGTATAAGAGGAAGAAAGCAAACCGTAACAGCGATACAAAATAAAAGCAACCGGAACCAGAAATAAAATCGAAAGAATAAAAGACAGAAAAAAAACCGGACCGGGTTCCTGTCGCGGAAAGAAAGTGAACCCGAAAATACTGATTCCCAAAAACAATAAAAATAAAGAAACCAGGACAATCAATCTCAAAAATCGATCGGGAAAGAAAATGAATTCATTCGTTTTTTTCTTCGAGGGTTTCATCTTTAGGAATAGAGAATTACAGGATTTGTCGCAAAGCGGATGCGATTTCCTGTACTTGTTCTTCGGTCATCTTTCCGGAAAAAGGTAATGCCAATCCCCTTTCTCCCAGATCTTCCGTAACCGGAAATCTGCCTTTCTGATATCCGAATTTTTCTCGAATATAAGGTTGATAATGAATGGGCGAGAAATAGGGGCGTACCGGAATCCCTAATGCCGCTAATTTTTCCGAGACCGATTTTCGATCGATTCCACGGTCCAACCGGATCACATAAACGAACCAACTGCTACGAGTGGTGGTGGGGGCAACCACTGGACAGGTAATTCCGGGGACAGAAGAAAGCTCGGCTCGGTACCAGTCAGCCACTCGTTGACGGGCAGCCATTAGTTCTTGGATTCGCTTCATCTGGGCAGCTCCCAAGGCAGCGCTTAATTCATCCATACGATAGTTATATCCTAAATAAGTATGCTCTAACCAAGTATCTCCTGGGGCTCGCCCTTGATTTCGCATGGCGCGGATTTTATCAGCTTCTTCGTCATGATTGGTAATTACCAAACCGCCTTCTCCGGTTGTGATTTGTTTATTAGGATAAAACGCGAATACACCGAAATCTCCCAGCGTCCCCGCTTTTTGATTTTTGTATTCAGCCCCTAATGCTTCGCAAGAATCCTCAATTATTTTCAGATGAAATGAATTGGCGATTTTTCTCAACGTATCAAAATCAGCTGGTTGGCCGAATACATCGATCGCAATCATGCCTTTCAACTGCCCTGAATCGGATACTCCTTTCGGCGGTAACCAGTTTTGTGCTGCTGCATGAGAAGAAGTCAAATCATGGACAGCCTGTTCGACCTGTTGAGGATCAATATTCCCCGTCATCGGATCCACATCAACAAAAATCGGTGTAATTCGTTCATATAAGAGAACATTTGTTGAAGATACAAAAGAGAAAGGGGAAGTAATAACCCAATCGTTATCCTGCCAACCTGCCGCGCGAACACTTAGATGAAGTCCTGCAGTGCCCGAACTGACTGCGATCGCATGTGCTGATCCGGTAAATTCTCGCAAAGATTTTTCAAATTCATCTAAATAAGGACCCATGCTCAAGTATGTAGTGCGCAGGACGGAATTAACTGCCTCTCTTTCCGATTCGGTAATATCCGGTTGTGACATCGGAATGCTAAATTTTTTCAAATAATCCATGTATAACTCCTAAAAGGAAGGATAGGGTAGATTCGAATTTGAAGGAGGTTGTGGCTCGATAATCACTTTATCCTCCATTCGAACCTGGCCTCGTAAAAAGGCGCCTTCTTCGGTGGAAAATCCTACGACGCTGACATCTCCCCAAACCCGG
>Ga0116162_10002886_pt1 | contig 10493 bp, 2 predicted proteins | sample AD_UKC105_MetaG_FD_89875 | JGI IMG/M metagenome (GOLD analysis project Ga0116162, IMG submission 89875) | Active sludge microbial communities of municipal wastewater-treating anaerobic digesters from Hong Kong - AD_UKC105_MetaG | ecosystem: Engineered > Bioreactor > Anaerobic > Digestate... | reverse complement strand
TTCCGGAGGGATTGGTTCGAATGTGGCAGTGACGGTCCTGTCCCCGTTCATGGTCACCGTGTTGGTGAGTGCAGGCGAAGAGTCGTTATTGGTCCCGCTCCAGCTGACAAAGTGATACCCCTCGCCAGGGTATGCGAAAAGCGTTACAACAGTGCCTTCCACATAGGTTCCTCCGGAAGGATCGAGAGACACACTGCCCTGGCCTGTTATATTGACGGTGAGGTCGTATTCAGGGGGCGGGATCACCTCGAATGTCACGGTGACGGTCTTATTGCTGCTCATGGTCACCTGGTTGGTAAGTGACGTTGATGCATCGTTCTCGGTCCCGCTCCAGCTTGCGAGCCGATACCCTGTGCCGGGGGATGCGGTCAGCGATACAACAGTGCCTTCTTCATAGGTTCCTCCCGAAGGATCGAGAGACACACTGCCCTGGCCAGTCACGTTGATGGTAAGGTCGTACTCGGGAATTGGGATTTCGGTGAATGTGGCCGTGATAGAACTGGATCCGTTCATGACAATGGTTTCCGGGTTGGTCGATCCGTGGAGAGCTCCTGACCAGCGGTCGAATTCCCACCCCTCTGCAGGTACGGCGGTCACTTCAACCGACGTCCCTTCGAGATACGATCCGCCGGAAGGATTCAGCGTGACAGATCCCTGCCCCTCCACGGACCAGGTGAGGTCATAATACGATAGCTCGATGCCCCTTCCCGAGAGATCCACCTCCAACACAGGATCGTCCGGGTCGTCCGATTCAATGATAAGGGAGGACTGAAAGTCTGCAGCCGATCCGGGATGGAAGCTTACCGTTATGGTTGTATTCTCTTCTGATTCCAGGGTGGAACCGCCGGAAGAGTTGACCGAGAAGTTGGTCCCATCGGAAACCGATATCGATGAGATGTAGATATCCAACTCATCCCAGTTGTTGGAAATGGTGACATTCTCTGAAGCGCTCTCTCCCACAAGGACATCCCCGAAATCGATACTTGACGGAGAAACGGAGATATCAGTGTTCGGCGGCGGCTGGTATTCATAGGCCCCCATGTCATAACCATAACCCCGGGGCCTTGATATGCCGTCAAGGTCAATGGCCGGGGCATCCAGGGCGGTCCCGGTATCGACCGATGGTGAGACTGAGCTGAGATGCAGGTCCCAGTTCAGGGGGCTCGTCCCGAGGATACTGGTAAACAACGGATCAGCGGAGATATTGTTGCGGTATCCGTCGTATCCGGTCTGTTCGATGTTGCAGAATGTTACCGTCTCAAGGGGTGCGGTCCTGCCCTGATTCGCTATGTCAGGATAGGCTGCGGCTGAGTTGCCTCGGAAGATAGAGTTGGTTACGGTGCTTACAGCCCAGGAGACGGAATCGTTGTATATCGCCCCGCCTTGACCGCCCGGCGAGCTGTTGATGGCAAATGTACAGTTCATAACATCGAAGTTAACCACGGCATTAGTACAGATTGCCCCGCCATTGGCATCAGGGCCTGAGGCAGTATTGCCTGCAAACACGCTGTTTGCTGCACTGCATCTGCTGCCGACATCATTGAAGATCGCACCTCCTGATGAACTCGCTTCGTTGCCTGTGAGTATGCATCTGCTGATGCGAAGCTGAGAGTCCCTGCCATTGAAGATTGCTCCACCGGATCCGTTCGTGCTGTTTCCATTTGTGATCGTAAAACCGTCAATGGTCGCTGATACGCCTGTAGTATCCCCCACGAGGAAACACCTGAACGTACCCCCTCCATTTACAGTCGTGGTGTTCGCAGTGACATCCCGGTCAGCCCAGACAGGCGACGAAATGTTTGAGGGGAATCCTCCGTAAAGGGCAATGGACACGTCGACAATGATTGTGGAAGAAAGGAGATATTCTCCACTTTTTACCCAGATATCGTCACCGTCTGTCGAAGCATCGATGGCAGCCTGTATTGTTTCGATGGCGGCGGTCCAGCTTGTACCGTCATTGGTATCATCCCCGTTTGCCCCGTCGACATAGTAGGTCTGGGCATATACTGCCAACGGAAAACAAAGCATAAAGATGATTGCCATAAGAAGGTGATTTCGTCTAGTACACATGGTAGAGCACCTCCTCTTATTATTTCCGTACAGCCGGGGTGGGGATTGAATGATTCTAAGGGGACACCCAATTTCATACCCCTGGTTCAGATAGCAGATTACATCGGGTCAGATAGTAAAAAATAATAATTACATCCGTCATAATCAAGGCTCGTGAAAAAGATTTGTTCCATACCGGAAAGACAGGATCGGGGAGGTATGAGATTTAAAGTCTATTAAGAGACGCTTGGCGCTCGGCACTGGGGAAAGACAGAAGAAAGAACCATTCGTCATCGCGAGAAATCCGCCGCGGCGGATGACGAAGCGATCTCAGCAGCATACAAACTTGCGAGATTGACTCTGAAATAGAGATTTGCTCAGGTCATCCTTTATTATCAATAGTAATGTAGCAGGAGATTGCTTCGCTATGCTCGCAATGACCACTTTGGGGACTTTTTGCGAACCCATCGAGAATGAGTTTGGGAATAGATTTCGGATTTAGAAACAAAAAATGCTCATTGCTGAATGCGATCCCACAGACATTTTTATTCTGACTCTGGAAAAACGTCTTAATCGGAGAATCAGAGAGGATCAGCCTGGGCGCCCGAAGAAAAACATACTCTGACCCCGTTTTCCCGTCCTGACCCCAGACACACATCAGGGGCGACCTGCCCGTGCAGGTCGCCCCTAGATTTCTTTAACAAAGTCCAAGCGAAACTTTCTAAAGACTAAGGCTGGTTATGAAACAACCGCTATTTGAATCACTCGAAACTGGCGCACTTACAGCCGGTGCACCATCATCTACGATATCACCGTCAGGCGCGATAATATTGTCGTCACCACGTTCCCCATCGACAAAATGCAGGATAACCCGATTGTTGGCCTCATCAATTTCTGCTCCGGTCTGACCATCATAGAGGAATTCATACCAGTGATCCGTCGGGTCTGTTGGTGTTGGTCCATACTTCCAGTAGGTTTCGGGAGTGGGCCCATCCTGGTAGTAAAAAACGAGTGTGGACTGCCCTCCGAGACCGACATCATTAATGGCAAAGGAAAAAACACCATATGGGAAAGCAATGGCTGCAGGAGGATTCTGGGCAGCGGAGGTTTGAATATCTGTGAGCGACCCGTTTCCAATACTGTGGTCTTCCGGGTCTTCGCATGCCAGTGTTACATAGTATTCATCGTCATCGGTAGGGCCGGAGACAACGTTGATTTGCGCAGCATCGGCTATCCCATCATCATTACCATCGTAGTTTATTTCATCCCCGTCAGGGCCTGATTCGTATTCGTCGCTGATCCCATCCCCATCACTGTCTACTCCGAATTTTGCCGTGACTGTCTTGTTGGAATCCATGACAACAGTCGTAGTTGAACTGTCATCATCCGTTACTTCACCAACCCATTCGATAAAGATCGACCCTTCATCAGCAACGGCTTCAAGGTGCACCGTCGTGCCGCTTTCATAACTTGGGCCTTCAGGGTTGATGTTTACGACTCCTTCACCTTCTACAGTCACTTCCAAATCATAGTTTGGCGGTATCAGGCTGAAATTTGCCGTTACATTGCGGGTGCCATTCATTGTTACTGTAACCGGATTAGTGCTTCCCGAAACATCACCGCTCCAATCTTCAAAGCGCCACCCGGAGGCAGGCGTGGCCGAAACCGATACTTCGGATCCTTCAGCGAAATTATGTGCACCGGCCGCCGGAGTGGTGGTTCCCTGACCAGAGACACTCATATTCAGGGTGTACATCACAGGAGGCACTTCATTGTCTGCAATGCTGATGGTGCCGGAGGCGGTGTTGAAATCATTGTCACTGGGGATCCATGCCGTGAGGGTGACATTGCTGGTGCCGTCCAAAACGTCGTCATCCAGCACACCGATCCAAAAGCTCGCGTTTTGCGTATTGGACCCGATGGTAACATATTCAGGGACCTCGACTTCGCTGTTGTCGCTGGAAGACAGGTATACATCGGTAGGCGTTGGAAAAGTACCTGACAGGTGCACGAAGCCATGGTCGGCCAGAACACCGTCTCCTTCGGTGGCCGAGGGCGGCACATTAAGGGTCAATGCCTTGGTGTCGTTGTCCAGCACCTCGATGACATCGGATGTAGCGCCCTTCACGCCGGATGCTGAAGCTGAGAAGGTAGCATACTGGCGGTCGTCGTACTCAATGTCGTCCACGATGGTCATATAGAAAAACACCGTGGTCTGCCCAGTTGGAATCTCCACGGAGTCGGGCACTGTGATTTCGGTTTCATCACTTGACGTCAGTGTTACATCAATGGCACTGCCCTGGGCTTCGGAAATATCCAGAGCACACTCCCAAGGTGATTCGCCTTCGGAAAAACTGGTGCGGACCACCCGTAGCGTCAAGGCTACCGAAGATCCGTATTCATAGCAGCCCATATCCACCACATCACCGGCAGTGCCGTCACCGTCGACAATGCGGGTGCCGGCATCCAGATCGTAGGGCAGTTGCTCATCGGTATCGGCGTCATCATCCAAATCGTCGAAATCATCCGGCAATGCACTGTTCGATCCTTTATCGATGCAGGGCGAACCGGATGAGAGGTGTAAATCCGCTGCGGAAACAAACCGGGGGTCCTGGTTCAGGTTGCCGGTACCGGCGTATCCGTCCTGAATCAGGGTATAGGCCACCGTTGAGTACGATGCACCCAAAATGGTTTCATATAAACCCGGCCCTGTCGCAACGGCAGTTGTATTTCCCCAAATAATGGAATTACGGAAATGGATGTAGGAATTGTTGTTGTAAATTCCGCCGCCGTAATCGGTGGAGGTATTTCCCGTTGCCTGGTTGAATGCTATGCTGCAGTTTGTGATATTGACGGGATAGGAGGCATTGTTTTTGCCATATACATAAATTCCGCCGCCTTGCTGTGCGGTGTTGCCTGTTATCAGGCAGTTGACCAGATTGACGGTGGCGTTGGCGGCGTTGGCGATCTGGACACCACCACCGGTGCAGTGGTCCAATCCGATATTGTTCTTAATGGCGCAATTGCGGATGGTAGAAGTACCGGACAGAAACTGCATTTGTATGCCACTGCCGCCATATGCATCTCCGGCACATGCGGTAATGGTGAAACCATCCACGATAACCGGGCCGGCGCTGAAAGCAAACCCGCGAACCCAATTGTCACCGGTTTCACCGTTGCCCGTAACGATGGAGGGATAATTGGTCCAATCCCGGTCACTCCACTGGGGGGAAGACTCACTTGAGGGAAAACCACCATAGAAACTCAGTTCTTTCCCACTGTTTGACACGACATAGTGATCCCAGCTTTCTTGGGGTGTTCTGGTATAGGTGCCCTCCTTGACCCAAATCTCATCTCCGGTATCGGCGGCTTCCACCGCTGACTGGATGTCTGAGAATGCAGTCAGCCATGATGATCCGGTTTGGGTACCTGTGTTGGCCGAATCAACATAAACGATCGCGCCCCAGGCGTTGACGGCCAACGCTATAAAGAAAATGAAACACAGGGCTGCCTTGAACAAAACTGGTGACAGAAATTTCCAACGGTTGATCGATGTGTTTTTGTGCATCTTTCCTCCTCGTAGTCTCTCGTGATGTGGGAGCTGTGATGTATAAACACACCCCACCTCAAGTTTTGTTTTAGATTAACAAGTTTCATGCCATGAAGGAGACATAAAAAAAGGCATAAAAAACAGTAGAGTAATATAAATTATCGTGATGAAAAACTTTCACTTAAGGAAACATAATACTTTTTATGGGTAAAAATTTACCCTCTTTGAAAAATTATATCTTTTATATTCAGCGGGATATGCTCACGATATCTTGCCGGGCAAGTATTGACTTCATACCGGCAGCATCTATCTTTTACTTGTATCCGGTGGGGTCAGTCTCCGCGGAGGACAGTTCATGACAAAGAAACCGGCCTATGAAAATCTCCAAAAAGAGATTGCTGCTCTGAGAAAAGAAAACAAGCGACTCAAGAAGACTATTGAGAAGCTGTCCGTCTACGAGATGATCCTGTCCACCGTGCGTGAACCCATGTGCCTGGTGGATCCTGACTATACCTACCGGGAGGTGAATAACGCATACCTGGCTTTTCTCAACAGGGACCGGGCAGAGGTTATCGGACAGAAACTGCCGGACCTGCTGGGGACCGACGTTTTCAAGGCGAAGGTCAAGCTCTATCTTGACCGGGCATTTTCCGGAGAAGTGGTGCGTTATGAAGAAAGATTCCAGTATCCTGGCATAGGGTGGCGGTATGCCCTCATAAGTTTTTATCCATTGATCGGCGAAGACGGCTCGGTGCTCGGCATTATTTCCACAGCAGGAGATATTACCGAACGAAAAGAGGCGGAAGAGGCCTTGAAGCAATCGCACAATGACCTCGATGCGAGCGTGAAAGAACGGACGGCAATCCTTACCCAGGCCATCAGGCAGCTTGAGCATGAGATCGATGAGAGAACGAGGGCAGAGGAAGAGCTGCGCAGGAGCGAGGAGAAGTTCTCCAAGATATTCCAGGCGAGCCCGGATCTCATAGCGATCACAACCCTCGATGGGGGCATATACCGGGATGTGAACGAATCGTTTCTCAGGGTAAGTGGATTCAGCAAAGAAGAGGTGATCGGCCGGTCATCCATCGATCTCAATATCTGGGAGAAGCCCGAGGATAGAGAACGGATCATCGGACAGATCCAGGAACATGGATTTGTCCGCAACTATGAGGCGCGATACCGCATAAAGGACGGAAGTCTCAGGGGGATGCTGTGTTCGTGCGAGCTGATCGATTTTGGCGGTGAGAAGTGTATCCTTTCTGCGAGCAGGGACATTACCGAGCGGAAACGTCTCGAGGGGGAACTGCGTCGATCCCAGAAGATGGAGGCCGTTGGCAGGCTGGCAGGGGGGATCACCCATGATTTCAATAACCTGCTGACGGCAATTGACGGATACTGCGAACTGGCGCTCTTGAAGCTCGATGAGACAGAACAGGTGCGAAAGAACCTGGTGAAGATCAAGGAGGTCAAGAATGCTGCAACATCTCTGATCCGCCAACTCCTGGCATTCAGCAGGAAACAGAAGATCAGGCAGCAGGTTTTGGACATTAACAGCATAGTGGAGAATATGGAAAACCTGCTCACAAGGTTTATCGGCGAAGATATCGAGCTGAAAACCGATCTTGAGTCTGCAACAGGCCTAGTACGTGCAGATCAGGGACAGATAGAGCAGATCATCATGAACCTTGCACTCAATGCCAGGGATGCCATGCCATCAGGGGGGATTTTCACCATTGCCACGTCTCAGGAGGTTTTTGACAGGGAATCAGCGCAAGAGCACGCCGATCTCAAGCCTGGTGGATATGTCAGGCTCACCATAAGCGACACTGGGGTCGGCATGGACGAGGAGACCCTTTCCCACGTATTCGAGCCCTTTTTCACCACCAAAGAAGAAAGCAAGGGAACCGGCCTCGGGCTGACAACGGTATATGGAATCGTAAAACAGAGCAAAGGATGTATATCACTCAAGAGTGAACCGGGACAAGGAACTACCTTTGAAATTTATTTCCCAAGGATTGCAAAAGCCCGGGAGGTGACAACCGGGAAAAAAGAACGGATTGAACCCACAGGTGGAACAGAGACCATTCTTATTGTAGAAGACAACGCCTATGTCAGGGATCTGACAGTGACCGCTCTGAAGGATTATGGATACACAATATTGGAGGCGGAAGGCGGCATCGAAGCTCTGAGGCTCTGCAGCAGGCATGAGGGATCGATCGACCTGCTGATAACGGATATCGTTCTGCCCAGAATGAGCGGGCTGCAGCTTGCAGAGAATCTGGAACAAACATATCCCGGCCTGAAAACCCTGTACATATCAGGGTACCCAGAAGAGGTTGTCGCACACTACGGCATCCCTGATGCCGGGAGAAACCTGCTGGAAAAACCGTTTTCCCCATCGAAGCTGGCCCATAAGGTGCGAGACGTGCTGGACAGGAACACTTAGATCAATTACACAATAATCGTCGATTAATTTTAATAAATCATTTATATGAGCTCAATAAGGCAGAAATAAAAGGTATATCTTCAGATATCAGGAAAAACATACTAAAAAGTCATTTTAAGTATTGACCACAGACTTTTTAGTCTTTATCAATATAATATGAACAACCAAAACATACCGAATTAAAAACAATCCGTAACCCTGGATCATGCAAGGGGGCAACATGAGATTGAGCGATCCCTTCTTCCATAATCTCGGCAAGTCAAAAGATATCCATGGCACCTGGTTGAAACTGTCATTCTCTTTTGTGATTTTGTGTGTTCTTGTGTGGGTGAATGAACTTGTGGACTTTCCCCATCTTTTCCTCGGGGCGCCCAGTACCCCTGTCAACTGGATCGAAGCGACGATCGAAACAGTTATCATCATTTGCGTGGGAGTGATGACCATTGTCGTTTTTCTGTCAAAGAGAAAAAAAGTTGATCTGCAGAGTGCGGAGCAGAAAGCGAGAAACATCTGGCTTCCTGTGTCGGTAATATTTTTCGGCCTCTGCCTGGTGTTCATGATAGACGAGGTGTTTGATATACCCGGATACGTTTTCTCTGACGCAAAAACCCCCATCAACTGGCATGAGCTCATAGGAGAAACCATTATTGTTGCCATTGTAGGTCTGTATGCCACCTCCTCAATCACACAGTATGCCGCCCAACGGGACCTGGCTGAAGATCTGTTCTATAAAGGGTTTTCCTTCAATCCCAACCCGGCAACTATCACGACGCTTTCCGGTGGGGTAGTTATCCAGGTCAATGATTCGTTCTGTAATCTGACAGGCTACACCCGGGGTGAGCTGCTGAACAGATCATTGCTGGACCTCAATATATGGGTAGATCCTGAACAGAGAGCCAGAATCGTGAATGATATAAAAAGCGGTAGATCTGTAAAGAACGTAGAGATTCAGATCCGTGATGCCTGGGAGGAAGTCCACGACTGTCTGTTCACTGCAGAACCCCTTGAATATAAGGATAAACCCTGCATTCTCGCTATGGCAATAGATATCACTGAACACAAAAAGACAGAGCAGTCATTGATCAAGGCTGAGGAAAGATACCGGCACATGTTTGAAAATACCATGTATGGGATTGCGGTCTATGAAGTCAGAGATGACGGCAATGACTTTGTGTTTCTGGATTTCAACTCTGCTGCAGAAACCATAGAGAATCTGAATCGAGAAGAAGTTGTCGGCAAGAGTGTGATGCAGGTATTCCCGAACTTCAAGGAGTTCGGACTCTTTGAGGTGTTTCAACGGGTCTGGAGAACAGGTATACCAGAGCAGTTTCCGGTCACGTTATATAAAGACGAACGGATTGAGGGGTGGCGGGACAACAATGTCTATAAACTGCCTACAGGGGAGATTGTGGCAGTCTTCAGTGACGAGACAGCCCGGATGATAGCCGAAGAAGAGCTGCGCAGAAGTGAAGAGAAATTTTCCAGGATGTTCCAGGCAAGCCCTGATGCGATCTCAATTTCTACGCTGGATGAGGGTGTCTACCTGGATGTAAACGAATCTTTCCTCAATATGATCGGCTATGAATATAAGGAGGTTGTCGGGCGCACTTCTCTCGAACTCGGAGTATGGGAGCATTATGAAGACCGGCAGAAACTTATCCATGAGCTTGATGAAAAAGGAGGGATTCGTAATAAAGAGGTTCATTTTCGGACAAAGTCGGGCAGTGTGCTGACCATTCTCTGGTCGGCTGAACGATTCGTGTTAGGCGGGGAAGTGTATATGCTGTCCATAGCCCGTGACATAACAGAGAGAAAGAACCTTGAGGATGAACTGCGACGTTCACAGAAGATGGAGGCAATCGGCCGGCTTGCAGGCGGCATAACTCACGACTTCAGCAACCTGCTTACGGCTGTTGACGGTTACTGCGACCTTGCTATGATGAAAAGAGACGATGCAGGTTCAGTGAAACAGAATATCATCAGTATCAAGGAACTCACCAAAAAGAAGACGTCTCTCATCAAACAGCTTCTGGCATTCAGCCGTAAACAGGTTATTCTGCCCCAATCATTGGATCTCAACAAAATCATTAAAGGGATGAAAAGTCTGCTCGATCAGTTTGTCAAAGAGAATATCGAGCTGAAGACTGACCTCGATCCCGGGATCTGTCTCATCCGTGCAGACCAGGGACAGATGGAACAGGTCATCATGAACCTCGCGCTCAATGCCAGGGATGCCATGCCTGATGGGGGTGAATTGACGTTCAGGACATCGAAAGAATACCTTGACAGGAGAACCTCAAGAAAACACCTCGATCTGCATGAAGGCGAGTACATACGACTCACTATCAGTGATACTGGTATCGGGATGGACGAGTACACGTCATCTCATCTGTTCGAACCTTTTTTCACCACCAAGGAGGAAGGGAAGGGGACCGGCCTCGGGTTGTC
>Ga0116162_10002885_pt1 | contig 10494 bp, 6 predicted proteins | sample AD_UKC105_MetaG_FD_89875 | JGI IMG/M metagenome (GOLD analysis project Ga0116162, IMG submission 89875) | Active sludge microbial communities of municipal wastewater-treating anaerobic digesters from Hong Kong - AD_UKC105_MetaG | ecosystem: Engineered > Bioreactor > Anaerobic > Digestate... | reverse complement strand
GGAAGGACTGATGGAAATTCGCCAGATAAAAGCCGGCATGCTGGAAGAATTTGCCAGGGAACTGGCAGATTCAGGGGTGGAACCATTGCCAATAACCCCGTGGCGCGCAGCCAGCCAGGCAAAGAATCCTGCTGCAGCTGATGAGGATACGCTTTTGCTGGTCGCATACGACAACGAAAAGATAGTCGGCTATACAGGTATTCTTCCCTTTGAATCAAGTTCTTATTTCAGAGAAAAAGTATATTGGAACACATGCTGGTGGGCTGATCCGGCGCAACCACCTGCTGTGCCGCTGGCACTTTTCTTTAAATTCCGTGAAATTACCGGGGGAAGAGTGTTGTTTTCAGATCTGACGAATAAAACCAGGCACATACTGGAACGTATCGGGGGATTCGAATTAAACAGTCGTCCCGGGCTTGTATTGCGCTCTAGGTCTGCATTGCACCTTCGTCTTCGCTACAGGAGGGGAAATAACTTTCTTATTAAATCGGCACTCTTTCTGGGGCTTTTCAGGATAGTCGACCTGCTGGCAAATGCGCTTTATTATAAGCCGGTAAGAAGAAGCGTGCAGAAGGAGAAAAATGCAGGATATAAAACCTTCATAATACCTACTTTGACCCCTGAACATGATGACTTTGTTACACGTTTTGCTGATCACTCCCTGACCGTTCCTGGCGAGGATTATCTCGACTGGGTAAAAAGAGGGAGCTGGGTAGTTCCGGCTGATCAGGAAAGCCGGGATATTGCCAACAGGTATTTTTTCTCAGTGCTGGCAGGCTCATTCAAAATCGAATTCATTGAATGCCGGGTTGGAGAAAACCTGGTGGGATTAGCTATCCTGGGCAATCGCGACGGGGTAGTCCGCACCCATTACCTTTTCCAGGATCCGGATCATGCCGGAGGTTTTTTCAAATCTCTCTATGCGGAAATACTTTCGCTGGAAAAGCAACATACCCTGATTACTTTTGAGAATCGGTTTTATAACTACCTGAAGGTTAGTCAGGTTCCGGGAAAAATCGAAGAGCATACCCGTTATGCAGGAATGTCGGTAATTCTTGCCGAGGAAGCAGGGGAGAAGGTACGGTTCCAGGATGGAGACGGGGATTATATATTCACGTAGAACCTATTCATTCTGGATCAGCCGGTCAAGGTCGGCCTCACTCAGGTTGGTGTCCGCTATTCCACCATCCTCACACTTCACGGTCCTCGCAGGGAATTTCTTAATAAGCGTGTAATTATGGGTTGCCATTACCACTGCTCTGCCGAATTGCGGCAGTTCATACAGGATGTTCATGATCTCTTCGGAGGTGGCAGGATCAAGGTTGCCTGTCGGCTCGTCGGCAAGGATAATCTCCGGATCATTCAATAAGGCCCTGGCGATAACCACGCGCTGCTGCTCACCACCAGACAGCTGATGCGGCATCTTATATCCCTTGAATCCAAGTCCTACCTTTTCAAGTACCTCGGCAATACGCTCCTCGATCTCCTTTTTATTTTTCCAGCCGGTTGCTTTCAAAACAAACTCAAGGTTTTTATTGATGTTCCGGTCATTCAGCAACTGGAAATCCTGGAATACAATACCCAGTTTGCGACGCAGCTTAGGAATCTCCTTGCGTTTTAGCTTATCCAGCTGAAAATTGGATACCGTGCCAAAACCTTCTGAAAGGGGATACTCGGCATTTATTGTTTTTATCAGGGTAGTCTTGCCACTCCCAACCTTCCCGATGATATAAACAAATTCATTTTTATCAACAGTCAGGTTCACATCGGTCAGAACTTCGTGATCACCAATCTTTAAGGTAGCTTTCTCAAAAGAGATTATGGAATCAATGGACATAAATATCTCATATTAGTGCGACTAAGGTACAAAAATAATCTGCCTGCTGTTTCGTTCTTTAAGTGCAGGCCATGGAAAAAAACATTGAAAGATTGAACTAAAACCCGAAATAAACCTTCATACACAAAGAAAATAACAATTAACAGGACGATGTTAATTAAAAAGAAAACATGGTCTGAAAGCACCCTTGCATATTTAGTAATTTTACCGGATAATGCTAAAAATATGAAGCAAAGTACAGGATTTCTTGTTGTGATTTTATCACTCCTTCTGTCCGCCAGCGTGGCCGGGCAAAAGAGTGCCTCCTATATTTACTCGGATAAGGATCTGAATGCCGGGATTGAATTATTTGAACGTGAGAAATACGGGGCTGCGCGTGTCGAACTGGAAAAGGTGATTGAAGCCACCGAGGGAGAAGAAACCCAGGTGAGGGCCGAAGCTATGTATTACTATGCCATGAGCGCAATTAAGTTGTACAACCTCGATGCAGAATATGAGGTGTTCCGATTTCTGGCGGAGAACCCTGAAAGCCCGCACGTTAATGACCTCTGTTTCCAGCTGGCGAATTATTTCCATTACAAGATGAACTGGTCGAGGGCCATCATGTGGTATAATAAAGTCGACCGACAGGACCTGAGCATTGAAGAGAAACCCGAGTTTTATTTCAAGCGGGGCTATGCCTATTACATGCGAAAGGATTATGAAAAGGCGCGCGTAGATTTCTACGAGATACTGGACGTGGATTCTCCCTATACAGCTCCTGCCACATACTATTACTCGCACATCCATTATGTGGAGGAGAATTATGAAACTGCCCTTATGGGATTCAGGAAGATCGATACAGATCCTCTCTTTACTACCATAGCTCCCTATTATATCGCACAGATACTTTACCTCCAGAAGAAGTATGACGAGGTCATTGAATATGCTCCTGGACTGATGGATTCCATCTCCAACAAACGGGTGGGAGAGATGGCCAAGATTATTGGTGAAAGTTATTTCATGCTGGAACAGTACGATAAGGCTGTGCCCTACCTGGAGAAGTACAAGGAAAATGCCAGGGGCTATACGGTGAAGGATCGCTACCAGATGGCTTTTGCATATTACAAGGATGCCCGATATGAAGATGCTGCGGATATTTTTGAAGATATTACCTATCGTAATACCGAGATTTCACAGAGTGCATCATATCTCCTGGGTGACTGTTATATTAAGCTGGGGCAGAAGAACAAGGCCATGGCTGCATTCGGGCAGGCATCAAAGATGGACTTCGATCAGAAAATACAGGAGGATGCACTTTTCAACTATGCAAAACTGGCTTTCGAACTGGATTACAACCCTTTCAACGAGGCTATCGAAGCATTCAATATGTATATCAGCTACTATCCGTCCTCCGACCGGATCGACGAAGCCTACAATTACCTGGTGATGGCCTACCTGCAGACAAAGAACTTCAGTATGGCCATGGAATCGCTGGGAAAGATCAAATACCGGACCCCGGAGATTGAAAAAGCATACCAGAAAGTCGCTTTCTACCGTGGACTGGAGCTTTATAACAACCTGCGTTTTATTGAGGCGGTTGATATCCTTGAAAAATCCCTTGAATATGGTAAGTATGATACCGGGATCAGGGCCCGTACCTATTACTGGCTGGGCGAGGCTGCCTACAGGGCCGGGGATTCGGAAATGGCACGTACCTATTTTACCGAATTTATGGATGAGCCCCAGGCCCGGAAACAGAAAGAATACAACCTGGCGAATTACAGTATGGGTTACCTGGCTTTCGATGATGAAGATTATGCGCAGGCAGAGAGGTGGTTTTCCAGCTACACGCGCCTGGAGAAAAACACGAGACTGGCTACGTTATCTGATGCATACAACAGGCTGGGTGACTGTAAATTCGTTCAGCAGGATTACTGGAGAGCCATTGAACAGTACAATGAAGCCATTCGCCTGGGCAAATCAGATAAAGACTACGCCTATTTCCAGAAAGGTTTTACCTATGGTATTCTGAACAGGCCGCAACAGAAACTGGAAGTGATGCAGAGTATTGTGGCGGATCAGCCCAATTCGCCCTACATTGACGATGCCCTGTTTGAAACTGGAAGGACATTTGTTGCCCTGGGCAATAACGCAGATGCCATACGTGAATACCAGCGCCTGGTGAGTGAGTATCCGAACAGCAGTTACCTGAGCAAGGCGCTGAACCAGCTGGGTCTTATCTATTTCAACCAGGGACAGTATAACCAGGCACTGGGTTACTATACACGAGTGGCAAAGGATTATCCCGGTACACCGGAGGCTGATAATGCCATCCAGAGCCTGGAGAGTATTTATGTGAAGAATAATAATATCGATGGTTACCTCGCTTTTGTAAATGAGCTGGGACGGGATATTTCCAATAAACAACAGGATTCACTCATGGACGTAGCAGCTGAAAATGCATATGCCGGCGGGAACTGTGAGGAAGCCATCCGCTCACTGGAGAAATACCTGGCAACAAATCCTCGCGGGAATTACCTGTTGAATGCTCACTATTACAAAGCCGATTGTTACCTGAAACTTAATCAGCCAGATAAAGCACTTGCTTCACTGGATTATATTTCCGAACAACCCAGGAATATGTTCTCAGAACCTGCCTTGCTGGCATCCTCCCGCATTCATTTTGCCAATAAGGATTATAATAAAGCAGTGAACCAGTACCTGCGGCTCCTGGCTATTGCCAATAACCAGTCGAATATTACAGAAGCCAGTATTGGGATTATGCGTTGCTACTACAGGCTGGGTGAATACCTGAATACCATAGACGCAGCGAAAGATGTGCTGAGATTGGAAAACCTGGCACTTGAAAACCAGCGGGAAGCATGGTATAAAATTGCCAAATCAAATATGGGACTGGGGCGTACCGATGATGCACTGGAATATTTCCGGAAGAATGCCGGCAATGTAAATACCGTGGAAGGCGCGGAGTCGAAGTACATGGTGGCAAAGATCATGTACGACAAGGCACTGATCAATCCCAATGCCGGCGAAGACCAGTATAAAGCCATTGAAACGGAGATCTTCGACTTCATCGATAAGAACACGCCACACCAGTACTGGATGGGGAAAGCTTTCCTGCTGCTTTCAGATGTATATATCATGCTGAATGATAATTTCCAGGCAATCCATACCCTGAAAAGCGTCATCGATTACTACACCATCCCCGATGATGGAATTGTAGCAGAAGCAAAACAGCGGCACGATAATCTTACTTCCGAAGTGGATGATGAGATGAAAGAGACCCCGGTGGATATGAACGAGTTTTAATTACAGATCGAATACAACGGATATGAAATATTTCAGGTATATAATAATTGTAGCAATCCTTGCAGCCGGTATTGCACAGGTGCATGCACAGCAGGAAGAAGTAAAAGTGGTGAAGCCGTATACACCTACGCTTTCGGCTGCTGAAAAGATCCAGGTACTTCCGGGTATTGGTGATTCAGTGGAATACGAGCAACCCGTATTTGAATATTCCATTTTTCCCAGGCGATACGAAACAGATTACAGGGTTATACCCATTGAACCGGCCCGGATGGTCAAACCGGCACTGGATAAGCTATACAAGAGTGAGATAAAAATGGGAATGGGGAATTATCTCTCTCCCCTGGCAGAGCTTCGTATTAACCAGGTGCGGTCCAGTAAAAGTGCTTTTGGGGTAAACCTGGAGCATCATTCCATGAACGGACAGGTACGTTTGGATAACAAGGAAAAAGTTCCGGCTGGATTTGCAGAAAATAAACTCGATTTCAACGGGAAACGTTTTTACAATACCTCTATCCTGAATTACAACGTGGGTGCAGCGTATAACTCTTATGTGCATTATGGAGTGGATACTATCTATTCAGATTCGGTAAGCAGGGAAACCATGAACCACATGTTTTTCAACGGACATGCCGGCATCGGGTTCCAGTCGGCCCGTCCTGATTCCATGAAGCTGCAATATAAGGCTGGTCTGCAATACGATTTCTTTACCCATGCATTCGAACAGATGGAACACGGCATTGTATTCGACGGAACGCTGGAAACGGATGTTAGTGGTTTCAGGGTAGGAGGGGATGCAGGATTGTCCTATTTCGGGCACCAGGCTTCCTGGGATACTGCTCTTACCAACCAGTTTATCATTAAGCTGAACCCCTACCTTTCTAAATACAGCAGTGAATGGATGTTCCTTGCAGGTATCAACACCTATTCTGCAATTACCAACGGCGAATTTGAGCCCCATGCATATATTCACGGTAAATTTTCTTTCAATATCGTGAAAGAAGTGCTGGTACCTTATTTTGGCGTGGATGGATACCTGGAGGACAACAGCTATATGAAAATATCCATGGAAAATCCATACATCGTGCCGGGTACAGTCGTACGGCCCACGAATCACAAGATGATCGTTTACGTGGGGCTGAAAGGCAAGATCACGGATTACCTGGCATGGAATATAAAGGGTAAGTACGAGTCTGTCGGTGACCAGTATTTCTTTGTCACCGATACCAGCGGATATTTCAACAACCAGTTCACGGTTAGATATGATGATATTTCCATTCTGAATGTTTCCGGAGAACTGAATATTGCACCTACGGAAGCACTTCGTGTAATGCTAAAGGGAAATTATTATGATTATGAGCTTTCCCGCGAAACTTATGCCTGGTATAAGCCTGATTTCGATGCCAGTCTGCAGGCCAGGTACAACCTGGGTGATAAGATCCTTGCCGATGCAGGTTTGCTGGTGGTCGGGCCACGGTATTATCCCTCCCTTACGGTGGATGGTGATCCCGGCAAGCTGGGTCCTACCATTGACCTGAGTATGGGGGTTGAGTACCGGTACACCAAACTCCTGTCATTCTGGGCAAAATTCAATAATATCACAGCACAACCCTATTACATGTACTACAATTATCCCTCGCACCGGTTCAGGCTGATGCTCGGGTTTACGTACGGGTTGTAAGCCCCAACCCAATCCCTTCCCCCATTGGGTGAAGGGGGTGTACTTCGCCAGGATATCATAACGCAAAATTTTAAACGGAGAGAAGCTCTTCACCCTGCGGGGGAAGGGTCAGGGTTGGGGGTATATAGACCATGATACCCGGACCAAATCCATAATAAAAGATATTTTCAGACAATAGTCAAACAAACCGTCGAAGGGTGGTGGTTGGGGGTAATTCCTGCTACTCCAGGTACCTTACTTTTTCTTATCTTTGAAATACATAAAACTACGACAATGTATCTGCGCGAACTAACATTCCGGGAAAACGAGGGTCAGGCAATCGAATGGCTTATCGACAATGTTCACCTGGAGAAGATCAATCTTATCGTTGGTCAGAATTCATCGGGGAAAACGCGAACTCTTAATGCGCTTACCGAACTGGTGGAGATGCTCACCGGGAGTGTGAATGTGCCAAAGGTTGTTGGCAAGTATCGCGTAGTGTTTGAGGAGGAAGGCAGGGAAGTGATCCTGGAATTTGAATATGACAACGGGGTTATCCTGTCTGAGAAGCTCACCTGGGCCGGCGAAGAGCTGATGCACAGGATGTCCGATGGATCCGGTGAAATTGTATATATGGGCGGGAAAGAACGTATCAGCCTGGCTTTTGGTATTGCCACGAACCAGATGGCCTGCTTTGCCAAACGTGACAAACTGCAGCACCCCTACCTGGAATCTATCTATACCTGGGCCAGGGACATGCGTCGTTTTGATTTCAGTGGGAATATGGGCAAGGACCAGTATACCCTGAAAAATGTTTTCGAAGAGGAAGAAGTAAATTTCATGGATACCCGTGCCTCCCTGGTCCCTGTTCTTCACCTGGCTATGGAACAGTTCGAAGGATTTAAGGACCAGCTGGTGGATGACATGAACGAGATAGGCTACAAACTGATCGATGTCGGGATCGTTCGATTTTCTGAAAAGAACAGTCGTTCTCAGCAGGACAGGTTTGCGGTTTATACCACAGAAGCCGGGCTGGAGAAACAGGTTACCCAGCGTGATATGTCACAGGGGATGTTCAGGGCATTCAGTGTGCTGGCGCGTGTTAACCGCTACATCCTGAAAGGCAAGACAGGCTGTGTAATTATAGATGACATTGGTGAAGGACTGGATTTTTCCCGTGCCAAACTACTGGTAAAGCTGCTGGTAAAGAAGGCGGAAACATCAGGGATACAGTTGATCATGTCAACCAATGATTCCTTCATAATGAATACCGTTGCCATTGAAAAATGGGCTGTTCTGCAACGGGAAGGGAATAAAATCAGCCTGTATAACTACAAGAATTCCAAAGAAATATTCGAGGAATTCAAATTCACCGGGTTGAACAACTTTGACTTTTTCGCCAGTGAATTCTTCAAGTCAGGTTTCTCAGATCAGCCGGAATGAAACGGATTGCCATATTTGTTGAAGGATTGACCGAACAGATCCTTGTGCGCCATTTACTTGAAAGGGTAATGGCACGCAAACAGGTGGCAGTACAGGCAGTGAAAATTACCGGTGGTCATAATATCCGGGTAAATTTCACCGTGATGCATGCAGCCCGCGTTAACAGGGATACAGCATATTATGTGCTAATCTATGATTGCGGGGGTGAAACCAATGTCAAGGGCTACCTGATGCAGCAGCGCGACAGCCTGGTGGAGAAGGGGTACACCTGCATTATCGGTCTGCGGGATGTATATCCTAATTTTTCACACGAGGACATACCAAAGCTGAAAAGGGGACTGAACTTCCTGATGCCGCAAAATGGTGCCGAAACACGCATTTTCCTGGCTGTAATGGAAACCGAAGCCTGGTTCCTGGGTGAATATACCCACCTGCGAAAAGTATCCAAAAAACTTACTCCGGAGTATATTCAGAAGCGGCTTGGCTTTAATCCGAAAAAGGAGAATATGGAAGACCGCGATAGGCCGGCGGACGACCTTAAACGGATTTATAAGCTCGTGGGGCATGATTATACAAAGAAAAAGGATAAGCTAAACAGTATTGTCAGTAAGCTGGACTTTAACTATTTCACCCATACCCTGGCAAACAAGATGCACAGCCTGTGTGAGTTCCTGGACCAGCTGGACGCTTTTTTCGATTAATCTTGTTCACTGGAAATAACAATGCAGGCAAAAGAAATATACCACAAATTAACAATGTCTGGATGCGCCGACTGGCACTTGTTGCAACGGTCCCGTTGAACCTGAGTTCCCGGGGAGGCGGGGGGGATACAGGCCGTACCCTGCTCATATGCAGAGAGGCAGTCACCGATCACCAGGACATGGTGGTTAAGGCGCTGTCATGGGCTTTGAGATCTCTTATCAGGTGGGATAAAGATGCCGTTGGAATCTTCATGGAAAATTACGAAAGCCAGCTTCATAAAAGGGTGATCAGGGAGGTAAATCACAAGCTGAATTTTGGTACCAAAAATTAGCGGATTTCAAACAACATTGTGTTAATAACTTCACTGCTTTTAAACCCTGTTTTTTCGCGGTTTTCTCACCTTTTTTGAGTACCTTTGATAGGATCAAAAAGGAGATAAAATTTGGGAATTATAATTTTGATTTACAGCGAGTTAAAACGATCACAAATTTCTGCTTTCAAAGGGTGCTTCTGTGCAGTTAAAGGGAAATCCGACAGAACATCCGTTTACTAACACATTTGAGGGTAAAAATGAAGGAATTTGACAACATGAAAAGATGTTGGATTCGTATTGTATTGAAAAAAACTGAAAACAAAATATGGACGAAAGAAGTGAAAAACCGGTAAAGAATATGTCAAACTCATATTCAGCGGAAAGCATTCAGGTACTTGAAGGTCTTGAAGCAGTAAGGAAAAGACCGGCGATGTATATTGGTGATGTCAGTGAGAAAGGTTTGCATCACCTTGTTTATGAAGTTGTGGATAACTCCATAGATGAAGCGCTGGCAGGGCATTGTAACAACATAGAGGTCTCTATCAACGAAGATGGATCCATTACAGTTACAGACGACGGTAGGGGTATACCTGTTGATATGCATGAAAAAGAAAAGCGTTCAGCACTCGAGGTTGTTATGACAGTGCTGCATGCAGGGGGAAAATTTAACAAGGATTCCTACAAGGTTTCCGGTGGATTGCATGGCGTGGGTGTTTCCTGCGTGAACGCACTCTCAACCGATCTGCGTGCAGAAATCCACAGGGATGGAAAGGTGTATGAACAGCATTATTCACGTGGTATACCCAAAGCTCCGGTGAAAGAAATCGGAACCACAGAGAAATCCGGTACCATTATTACTTTCATGCCGGATAAAGATATCTTTACCACCACCGATTATAAATACGAAATCCTGGCCAGCAGGCTGCGGGAACTGGCTTTCCTGAATAAAGGGATCAGTCTTTCAATTACCGACCTGCGTGAACTGGAGGAGAATGGAAACGGTAACGGGAATGGTAATGGCAACGGTGAACCTCATTACCGATCTGAAACGTTCTATTCCGAGGAAGGGTTAAAAGAGTTTGTGGCATACCTTGATGCTACCAGGGAAAAACTGACAGAAGAGGTAATCCATATCGAGACAGTTAAAAGTGATGTGCCGGTGGAAATTGCCCTGCAGTACAATACTTCCTTCTCGGAGAATGTCCATTCCTATGTAAATAATATCAATACCAT
>Ga0116162_10002877_pt1 | contig 10501 bp, 6 predicted proteins | sample AD_UKC105_MetaG_FD_89875 | JGI IMG/M metagenome (GOLD analysis project Ga0116162, IMG submission 89875) | Active sludge microbial communities of municipal wastewater-treating anaerobic digesters from Hong Kong - AD_UKC105_MetaG | ecosystem: Engineered > Bioreactor > Anaerobic > Digestate... | reverse complement strand
GCAAATTCATTTAAATATTGCCTGATGGATGCAAAAAATATACTATCGTTATTTATATGATAACGCAGCATATGCAATAAAGTAGCACCTTTTTTATACGATAGCCTGTAATTAAAAATACGGCTTTCATCGCCAGCTTGCTCAAAAGGTATATAAAGGCTCCCATAAGGCTCTTCAAGAGCATAATTCATCGCATTATTTATCCATTCTCTGGCCGAACTGGCAGATTGTAAGTTTTCTAATGCAAGATATTCAGTGTACGAAGCAAAACCCTCATTAATCCATATATCTTGCCAGGTAGCGCAGGTAACATAATCTCCAAACCACATGTGCCCGAGTTCATGTGCAACAAGGGTATACCCAAAATTTCCAAGAGTGGTCATGGTTTGATGCTCCATCCCTCCGCCAAGCTTTGTTAGGCAATGGCCATATTTTTCGTTGGCAAAGGGGTATAAACCAAATTTTTCGCTGAATAACTCAATAAAATCTGCTGTATTGTCAATGGATGATTTATTTTGTTGTAAACAGTCGCTTGTATTATAAATAAAATTTTGAATAAGGATAGGGCTTGAACCTTCTGGGTAAGCGTAAAGCGAATAATCCTGGTATTCGGCAACGGCATACGAAATTAAATAATAATTAATAGGATAATAAGTTTTCCATTCGTATCTTTTTTTATTTCCTCCAACATCAGCAATATTGGTTAATAATCCATTTGACCCAGCCATGCAGTCGTTGTCGCAAGTTAAAAAGATATATGCTGAGTCAATTTTATCGGAAAGTACCTGTTTGCAAGGCCACCATTCGTATGCATGAAAAGATTCCGACAAAGTCCAGGTTACATCTTTCCCCCAATTTGAATCGTAAGTATGGGTAACACCACCGCCATATGCATCAGGGGTTCCGTGGTAATATATTTGTGCTTTAATATTTTCGTTAACGGCAATGGCAGGATTAAATATATAACGAATGGTGTTGTTTGTACGGCTAAAATTAACTTTTTGATCATTAATAAAAACAGAATCAACAGTCATATAATTGCTGAAATCAAATAAAAGAGTATCTAAAGGTTTTACCGCTTTCGCTTCTAAAAGAGCATTTCCTGACACATAAGTTGATTTATCGGAAACTTCTATGTCTAGCTTTAAAAAATGGAGGTCGTATTTATCTAAAACAGGATTATAATAAATCTGGATCCCACTTTTTAAATTATTTGAGCGAATAGATTTAAAGGCCTCCGGATGATCCGTTTGTGCATTTAATTGAAGGCATGCTAAAGCCAATAAAAGGAGTAAAAATTTTTTCATATTAGGTTTTATTAGAGTTAATGTACCAAATGTATAAATTATTTATGAATCAGCAATTGGTTTTATCAATTGCTTGTTGTATTGTTATTGTTTTTATTTGACTGATGCCGTTTGTTTTTGTAAATTTATAGTAATTTCAAAATAGCGGTGATATGAGGCAAAAATACATCGAAGTAAACGGGATAAAGACTTTTTATTATGAATCTAAAGATCATGGTAATCCTGTTATAATGGTTCATGGTGCATCTTCTTCTTCTTCTGTTTTTGTCCGTCAGCTTATAGACTCAGTACTTTCATATCAGTTCCGTATTATTGCTTTTGATTTGGTTGGGCATGGAAAAACGGATTATTCAAAAAATCCGGAAACGGATTATACCGTAAAAGGGCAAAGCCGTTTTTTAGTTGATTTTTGTAATGCCTTGGCAATTAATGACGCTGTACTTACCGGCCACGGCACAGGAGGTAATGTTATTTTAGAGGCATATAAAAACCTGAAAAATCCTCGGGGAGTGGTTTTATTATCATCTGCCCCTTTACAAAAACCCTTTGACAATAAGTTATTTCAAAAATCCAATGTTATTGAATTGATGGCAAAACCGGGTGTTGATGATAGTGAAGTACATCAGATAGCCGCAGCAATGGTTGAGGGGGGGACAAAATACCCGGATTTTATTCCGGATTTAATACGGAGTGCCGATTTAAAAACAAGAGAGTACCTTTTTAAATCCATGTATAACGGAGAGTATGATGATCAAATGGATACTGTTAAAAAAATTAATCATCAATTGGCGATTTATTATGGCGAATACGACCAGATAATTGATTTTGATTATGTAAACTCGCTGGAAATTCCTTTCTTGTGGAGAAATCTGGTACAAATTATAAGAAACTCGGGGAACCTGTTTTTTTACGAATGCCCCGCAGATTTTAATATTAGTTTTGAAGCATATCTGAATACTGTCTTTTTATAAAATCAATCATCATGAAAAAATATATTCTTTACATTGTGGTTTTTGGCATTATAGGTTTAATTTTTGGATACCTGTTTTTTGGAAAAATTGCCGGTGAATATGTGAGCCTCAAAACCATTTTTAGCTCTTCTCAAAACGCAATAGAATCATTTGGGCGAAGCATTTCTGGTTTAGCTAAAATGAAACAGAATATTCTTGTTTCTGGAGCATTAGGTGCCGTAATCGGTTTTGTAATTGCTTTCCTAAAGAAAAAATAACCGCGTTATCATATTATTGCTTCTTGGCTTATTTCTAATAATAAGTAAAGCTAAACTATTGCTTCATAATTAAAAAAATATGTAACTTTAAATCCCTTAATTTTAGGAAATTAAACCAAATTATGAATTATTAATAAAAACAGTTATGAGAAAATTATTTTTTGCAGGCTTATTTCTAATAGCCTATACATCAATTATTGCACAGGATTGTGCTTTTTATTACCCTCAAAAACAAGGTACAAAACTCGAATTTAAAAATTACGATGCAAAAGATAAACTTACTGGGAGTTATACTCAAACCATTAAAGAGTATAATCAGGACGGGAATTCATCAACGGCAGTAATTGAAACGCAAAGTTTTGATAAAAAGGGGAAAGATTTAGGCACCAAAGAATTTACCGCAAAATGTGAAAATGGAGTTTATTCTGTTGATATGAAAAGTTACCTCGACCAGCAAACCCTTTCGGCGTATGAAGAAATGGATATTGAGATGAAAAGTGATAATCTGAATATCCCTGCTGATTTAAATGTTGGCGATGAGCTGCCAAATGGTTCTTTGGTAGTATCTGTATATTCAGAAGGAATGCGGGTAATGGGTATGACAACATCCATAACAAATCGTAAAGTAGAAGCTAAAGAGCAAATAACAACAGAAGCAGGTACTTTCGATTGTTATAAAATTACTTATACCATAACCGTTAGCACCATGTTTAGCGTTCGTATGGAGGTTGCAGAATGGATTTCGGAAAATGTGGGAATGGTAAAAAGCGAAACCTATTCGAGGGGTAAAACGATGGGTTATACCTTGTTAACAGCGATTAATTAAAAATGGAATAATCAGGAGGTTGGCTCAATAGTAAACTTGTACAGTTATTGCGAGTAAGCACTGATAGCTCCCGAAGATTTTGGGTCCGGAGAATGAAGCAATCTTTATAGACTGCTTCATTCGCTTTTTTAAAGCTCCTTTACAGTTACTATTTAGTTGATTTGTGGTGTTTAATTTATGCCTAATAATTTCTGAAGGCCTCAAATGGTTTTTTTAGGCCTTTTGATACAACCGTTTATTTTTTAATAATTTTTTTACTTATAATGCTTTGCCCTGTTTCGTCTTTAATAACTACAAAGTACACCCCATGATAAAATGAGCTAAAATCAATTTTTTTGGTTGTAGTAGAAACCATAAGCTCTCCGATTATGGAGTAAACTTCTGTATTGAAACCTTCTGGAGCCTGAATTATAAGAATATCTACCACAGGATTGGGGAATATTTTAATATTGTTTTTATTTAAATTCGATGCAAGGCTTGTGGTTTGAGGATTATAAATAGCATCAACATATTCGGGATGGTCGACAAAAGGATTCCTGTTATGTTGGTACGAGTAAATAACCTCATTACGGTTCCGTTCAAAATCATCCACAGGGTCTTGTTCGTGCCATTGCAATAAGGTTGAGAGTTTCCCAAAAATAGGGCCATCGGTACCGGTATAATCTACAAGTTCTAAATCAGGCTCTCCGTAAACATCTCCTTCGTAACGTGTTGCCATATAAAACATCATGCGGGCTACATCGCCTTTAACTGCATCGCGGGGTTCCCACGAATCGGCATCGGAATAGCATTCTGTAGCTTCCGGATGCTGGGTGCCACCATTGTCGAAATCCTTGTTTCCGCGCGATGAATTAACCGATGGGTCAGCAGGCCTGATATGATGCAAATCTGAGCCGGCAGGAGGGTCATCTCCAAAATCACCATGCGATTTTGCCCAAACATGCTCTCGGTTATAGGTAACTCCCGCATCCCACACGTTGCTGACACTTGTGCCTTTGTACAGTAAAATCAGGTTGTTGGCATTATTGGGGTCTTTATCGGTTTCATCCAAAATATAACGAATATCATCGTAGGTTTTTGTTGTATGATTATCGATAATATTATGCAATGCTGCTTTTAATTCGTCTCCTTGCAATCCTTCGGCACTTGAATAGTAACCATCCGGAATTTGTGCAAAGCTCCAATAGCTTGTTAAAACGAATAGAAATATAAATATACGTTTCATAATTGGTTAGGTTTGGTGCTTAAAGTAAACGATAATTTATGAAATAGGTTTCTAAAATCGCGAATTCAGAAAAAACAAGAACTATATTCTGTTGGCATGGAAAAATCAGCTGTTTTCGTTGCCCGTTTGATGTGTTTTTGCAATGCGGGTTTTAAAATCATGTTATTTTAATGCGAGCTCGACGCAAGTAATTGTTTATATTGCTAATTGTTAATGTTTTATAATTTAAATTTGATTTAAAAAATGGATAACTGGAAGAATGGAAGAAAAAGTTCGATAAATTCTAATCATTCCATTTTTCCAACATTCCATAAACCACAGGTTGCCAAGCTAAACGCCTATAAATTAATTTAGTAGCTTATTTTCTTATAACGAACAGGGTTATTTTAAAATATAATGATTAGTTTTAGTGATACATTTATGCAAAAATAAAATGAATATTCCCGAATATGTATCGAAATTTGTAAATGGCACCAATCACCCGGTTTTTCTGACAGGTAAAGCCGGAACCGGCAAAACAACCTTGCTAAAACAAATTGTTGGATCCACGCACAAAAAAACAGTTATTGCAGCTCCTACCGGAATAGCAGCAATCAATGCCGGAGGCGTAACTTTGCATTCTCTTTTTCATTTACCTTTTGGAGCTTATATTCCAGAAAATAATATCCCATTTAACCTCGATTTTTCTTTTCAGCTCACAACGCCGAATATGCTTATCAAAAACCTGAAAATGAATACGCACAAAAGGAATTTGCTAAGAGAAATGGAACTGTTGATTATAGATGAGGTGAGTATGTTGCGTGCAGATTTAGCCGATGCCATAGATTATATTTTGAGGTATGTAAGGCGGAATAACAAGCCCTTTGGAGGGTTGCAGGTTTTATTTATTGGTGATTTATGGCAGTTGCCACCCGTTGTAAAACAAGAGGAATGGGAGGTTTTAAAAAACTATTATTCAAGCAGTTTCTTTTTTAATGCGCAGGTATTTAAATCATTGGATTTGATATATCTCGAACTGGATAAAATATACCGCCAGGCCGACACTGAATTTATAGAGTTATTAAACCGGTTTCGATTAAATACAGTTAATACAGTAGATATTAATCTTTTAAACCAGCGTTATGTAAAAGACTTTAATTTGCTTGAGAACGAAGGCTATATTTATTTAACCACACACAATCACAAAGCCGAAAGTGTAAACAAAGAAGCATTAAAAAAACTCCCCGGGAAAACATACCGTTTTGATGCCGAAATAACAGGTGATTTTGGCGAATACCTTTATCCTGTGGATTTTACCCTCGAACTTAAAAAAGGGGCCCAGGTAATGTTCATTAAAAATGATTATTCGGGCAGGCAGGCTTATTTTAATGGTAAAATAGGAGTAATTGAACATATCAATGATGAAGAGATACATGTTGGTTTTTTAGACGGAAGCCCTTCGGCAATAGTAGAGCCGTATATATGGGAGAATAAGAAATTTACCCTCCATCCCGAAACACACGAAATAGAAGAACGGATAGATGGGACATTTGCACATTACCCGATAAAGCTTGCCTGGGCAATAACCATACATAAAAGCCAGGGGCTTACTTTTGATAAAGCCATGATAGATATTTCACAGGTTTTTGCTGCCGGGCAAACCTATGTTGCCTTATCGAGGTTAACATCGCTAAAAGGACTGGTGCTTGCCAAACCGGTTACCTGGCAAGGGCCGCAAATGGACCATTTTCTGTTTGATTTTGCCCAAACAAAATCATCTGCCGATGAGGTGAAGAAAAGATTCAAACAAGCCTCGAAAGAATACCTATTTGAAAATGCAATAAATGCATTTAATTTTGATTCGCTGGCGTATGAGCTAAAAGAGCACCTTGCCTCTTATAACAAGGAAGTAAGCAAATCGGCCAAACAAAAGTACCTGGGCTGGGCAAGCAAATTACAAAACAACTTTCAGGAGATAGAATCGGTAGCAGAAAAATTCAGGGTACAACTGTCAAAAATTATTAACCAACCAGCAGAAAATCATTCAGAAAAACTAAGAGGCAGGCTTGTTGCTGCTAAAGAATATTTTGAACCGCTGCTATCGGCTCAGCAAAAGGAGATAGGGTTACATATCGAAAGTGTAAAAAAAGTAAAAGGCACAAAAAAATATGTAAACGAGTTAAAACAATTGCAAGCTGTTTTTTTCCAGCAGGTAGTTAAAATATATAAAACCGAAGCTTTATGCCTGGCTGTAATGAATGAAACCGAACTGGATAAATCGGCAGTATTAAAAATCAAATCATCCATAAAGCCTGCAGAGAGTGAAAAAAGCGAAACACAAAGTACCGTTAAAGGCGAAAAAGTTAAAACGGAACAAATTACATATAATCTGTTCAGGGAGGGGAAAAGCCTATCTGAAATTGCGGCAGAGCGCGGAATGGTAATTCAAACCATTGAAACACACCTGGGCAAATGTGTGGAGCAGGGCTTAATAAACGTTTTAGAGCTGGTAACACCCGAACGCAAAAATGCCATACTCGAAGCCATAAAAATACTGGAAACCAAACTACTAACACCCTTAAAAGACTACCTGGGCGAAAGCTATTCGTACAACGAAATAAGATATGTGCTACAATGGATGAAATATAAAAAAAGGCAGGAGTAAAAAACAAAATATATTTTTCTTCAATTTAATAACAGCCAAATAAATGGTCTTTTAATTTCCAATTATTCCATTCACAAAAGTCTCAACAAAATCTATGATTCTTTTTAAGATTCTATCGCCAATCGCTTTTCGTTGTAAAACCGATGGTTGTTCTCCATTTATAAGTTCCAATACTTCATCACGCAGGGGTTCTCGTTCTGCAAAAAGATAGCTTTCGATGAGTTTTTGGGTCTTCTCTTCAGATAAATTTTCTTCTTTTACGATTTCGTTGAAAGCTTTTATCTGTTCAATATTCCAGAATTTCTCAAATTCTTCAGGCACATCGTCTGAATCTTCTATAATTGGAAGATTTTCTAAAATAAATTTCTGAATTAACTCACGTTTACTTCGCAGATGTGCTTCACCTGAAAGTAAATCGAGTATTTCCTTTTGTTTCTTTTCTTGATCTTCTTGTTTAGCACCTTTCATTTGTGCTAATAACTTAAGAATATACGCTACATTTATTTCATCACGATGTATTAATTCCAGCTCAAAATCAACATCTTCTAGTATGGAAACTTTTTCTTTTTCCCGATTTGATTTTACTTTATCGTAAAGATCCAGGTATTTGCTTTTATAATCTTCGAATTGTTGCTCAGGCATTGCAATATCTTCCCAAACAAAATCAGCAAAAGTTACAAGGATGTTTTTAATCCTCATTAACTCACGAAAAGCCTTTATAAACTTTAATTCATCTTCTTCGCTTTCTAGATTATTTACACTGTTAACAGATGGAGTAATATCCAATAAATCTTTAAATGCAGCATTGAATTTCTTTATGTAATCTTCGTAAGGTTTCATGATGATCTCTTCGATTGCTTCCTTATTGCTGAAGAGTGTAATCGCTTCATCTGTTAACTTCTTGAGATTTCGAAAAACAACAATATTTCCTTGCGATTTTTGTTCGTTCAGAATTCTGTTTGTACGAGAATAAGCCTGTATAAGTCCATGATAACGCAAATTCTTATCTACAAATAAGGTATTTAAAGCCGGGCTATCGAAACCTGTTAAATACATATTTACGACCAACAGAATATCAATCTTGCGCTCCTTTACCTTTTTTGAAATATCGTTGTAGTAATTGTAAAAAGACTGGCTATCTTTCGTTGAAAAGCTACTTCCGAACATTTGGTTGTAATGACCAATAAACTCATCTAATTTATCCCTGCTATGCTTATTTAAGCCATATAATGCTCTTGGATCTTCCACAACAGAAACTTCTTCGGGAATAAAACCATTTGCATCGGCATCGTCTTCGTTTGACGAATAACTGAAGATAGTGGCAATATTTAAACTGTGCTTACCTTCCAATTTCTTCTTATAAAAGATATCGTAGTATTTTATTAAAGTCTCAACGCTACTTACACATAACATGGCGGTAAACTCCCGATTATAGGTTTTGCGGTTATGATGAGCTAAAATGTAATCGGCAATTTTTTCCAGACGTACAGGCGATTCCATTAACTCTTTGGTGTCAATATCTTCTACTTCGATATCGATATTGGTTTCGCTACCATCTTTTTGTTTATACTTACCCACATACTCCACCGAAAATTTTAAAACATTTTCGTCTTTAATGGCATCGGTAATTACATATTTGTGAAGGCATTCGCCAAATAAATCTTTGGTTGTTCGTTTTCCAAGTTCATTTTTTGAAGCATTATCGGCAAAAATTGGAGTACCGGTAAAACCAAACATTTGCGGATCGTTAAAAAACTTCTTAATACGGTTATGCGTTTCGCCAAACTGCGAACGGTGACACTCATCGAAAATAAAAACAATACGTTCATCCTGCAACTTCTCCATTTTTCCGGTGTATTGTTTTTTGCTTATAGCTGTATTCAGTTTCTGAATAGTTGTAACTATCAGCTTTGTATCATCTGTAAATTGTGTAACTAATTGCCTGGTATTATCTGTTCCATCAATACATCCTTTGCTGAAACTATTAAATTCTTTGGTTGTTTGATAATCTAGATCTTTTCGATCGACCACAAAAACCACTTTTTTGATTTTAGGCAATGATGTAAGAATCTGGCTGGCTTTAAACGATGTTAAGGTTTTACCCGATCCTGTGGTATGCCAGATATATCCGTTTTTAGTGCTGTTGTGAACTCTTTCGATAAGTGCTTCGACCGCATAAAACTGGTAGGGGCGAAGAACCATCAGTATTTTCTGGGTTTCGTTCAAAACCACATATTTGCAAATCATTTTGGAAATATGGCACGGTTCCAGAAAATCGCTTGTAAAACCATTCAGGATATTGGTAAGCCGTTTGTTATTCTCATCAGTCCAGTAAAAAGTTTGTTTAAACGATTGATAACGGTTATTTGCGTAATATTTTGTGTTAACTCCGTTTGATATAACAAATATTTGAATGTACTGAAATAATGCGGAATTTGCCCCGAAAGAATGGCGTTGATAGCGGTTAATCTGGTTAAATGCTTCTTTTAGCTCTAAACCACGACGTTTGAGTTCAATTTGAACCAAAGGCAAACCATTGATAAGCAAAGTAACATCATAGCGATTTTTATACGTTCCTTCGATAGTGACCTGATGTGTAACCTGGTACTGATTCTGGCACCAATGCTCCGTATTTATGAATTCGAAATATAGATTATCGCCATTATCCCGAACAATATGTTGCTTTTCCCGCAGTGTCTTTGCTTTTTCGAATACCGATCCTTTACTTAAAATATTAAGCACCTTCTCGAATTCCTTATCGGAAAAAGCAATATTGTTGTGTTTTTCTAATTGCTGTTTTAGGTTTGCTATAAGTTCTTTCTCATCTTTGATAAGAACTAATCCGTAACCCAATTGCTGTAATTGTTCGACCAGTTGTTCTTCTAATATTTGTTCGGGTTGCTTAGGCATTTGTATTGAAAATAGTGTTAAAATTTAATTCTATATCCACAACTTCATTATCAGTTAGTGCATCAAATTCTCTTTCACGAGCTCTTTTAGATAAATTCCCGTTATTTTGTTCTAAGAATCTTACCATTAATGCGACTGTTTTATCCGGCATATCAAATTCGCTTTCCAAATATCGTTTAAACTGATCGTATTTCGTAAGATATTTTATTTCTTCCGGAATAATTCTTTCAATTGTATCCTGTACACATTCGTATAAAAACTCAGCTTGTTTTGTGGCATCAAAATAGCGATAATAATCCGCTGTTTCATTGAGTACTTCTACATTATGGTCTTTGGTTTCTTTCCATTCAATATAATCCAG
>Ga0116162_10002875_pt1 | contig 10501 bp, 5 predicted proteins | sample AD_UKC105_MetaG_FD_89875 | JGI IMG/M metagenome (GOLD analysis project Ga0116162, IMG submission 89875) | Active sludge microbial communities of municipal wastewater-treating anaerobic digesters from Hong Kong - AD_UKC105_MetaG | ecosystem: Engineered > Bioreactor > Anaerobic > Digestate... | reverse complement strand
GCGGTTGCCCTTGGAGTAGTCGGCCCTGTCCTGAACCACCGGGTCCAGAAGGGCGGGGAGGTCGGCCGGGTCCATCTGGCCGTCGCCGGCCATGACCACGGCCGTGTCGAAATTCTTGTCGCGAGCCCACTTGTAGCCCGAGGCTATGGCTGCACCGACCCCTTCGTTCTCTTGGTGTGGTATCAGTTCGATCTTCGAGTTGTCCCGTTTGTATCCCTTCACGATGTCCACGGTGCGGTCCATGCTGCAGTCGTCCACTATGACCATCTTGTCCACAAAGTCTGGCATGGTCTCGATCACATTGCCGATCTGGGTCTCCTCATTATACGCCGGGATCACGACGCATACTGATTTGTTCTTGTACATGAAACCTCCCTATCCGATTTCAAGACCACCGGCAGGTGGGGTGATGCATGCCAATGTCCGCAGGGACTCCGTCCGGGGCGGGTGAAGATGTGCGAGAAATCCGAAGCATGTCATTTCAGGTTAATCGGAGTAATTATCGGGAATTATTAGGGGTGTGTCAAGAATATTGTACCTTTTGCTTTCCTTGAAGCCTCGTATCGATGCGGGTCCGGAGAAATCGCCCGCAGGAAAAAAGCCATATTATAGCTGAATATTACATGTGATCTCAAAAACACTGCCCCACTCTGTGTATTAAACAGAGGATCAGAGATGATCTTTTTCCATTGAATATCAGAGGGGTATGGATGTAATCTCGTGTCCGGTGCGATGGGAATGAAGAGAGGAAAGCAACCGAAGAAGGCTGATACGAGGAATAAGCCGCCAGATCATGGAGCCGAAGCCACACCCGTTCCACGTCGGCGGAAGGCCCTCATGCTTTCTGCCGCGGCACTTGCCGCAGTCGTCGGGATCTTCCTCCTGTACGGCCAGACGCTGCAGTTCCCCTTTCTTTACGACGACCTCGAGAACATCCTGAACAACAGGTTCATACGCATGACGCACCTCTCGCCCGGGGCGCTCCTCGACGCGGGCTTCAAGAGCGTTGCAGGCAACAGGCCGGTGGCCAATATAAGCTTTGCCCTGAACTATTACGTGCATGGGTACGATGTCCGGGGATTTCATGCAATGAACATCCTCATCCATCTCCTGACCGGACTGTTCCTCTTCCTCCTGATGAGAGATACGCTCGCGATCACCAGGGAGAAGTCCCGGAGCCTCCTGGTGACTTCTGCCACGGATGAGAATGCCGTGGCCATGGCCATAGCCCTGGTCTGGCTGGTGCACCCGCTCCACACGCAGTCCATCACCTACATCGTGCAGCGCATGACCGGCATGGCGGCCATGTTCTCCCTCCTTTCCCTGCTCTGCTACGTGAGGGCACGGGTTTCGGCAGGGGCCAGAGGGAAGTATGCCCTCTATGGAGCGAGTGTCTTGTCCTGGCTGCTGGCTGTGGGCTCCAAGGAGATATCCTTCACGCTCCCCTTTTTCGTGCTGCTCTATGAGTGGTTCTTCTTCCAGGATCTGCAGGGGCCCTGGCTCAGGCGACGGCTCCCGGCCATCTCCCTGGTCCTGGCGGCAGGCGTCATCCTGGGTCTTCTGTACCTGCGGGGACACCCGTGGGAAACGATCCTGGCCGGGTATCAGGACCGCGACTTCACCATGGGGCAGCGGGTGCTCACCGAGCTCAGAGTGGTGATGATGTACCTCGGGCTCGTCTTCTTCCCCTACCCGGGCAGGCTCAACCTCGACTACGATTTTCCGCTCTCCTCTTCCCTGGTGAACCCCCCCACGACGCTCATAGCGCTGCTCGCCATCATCGGCCTGCTCGGCCTGGCCGTTTTCATCGCGAAGAAGGACAGGCTCGTCTCCTTTGCCATCCTGTGGTTTTTCGGCAACCTGGTGATAGAGTCATCCGTGATCCCCCTCGAGCTGGTCTATGAGCACCGCACCTACCTGCCTTCCATGTTCATGGTCGCCCTTCCCGTGGTAGCGGCCGACAGGCTGGTACGGGAGCGATGGGTGAAGATCGTTCTCCTGTGTGCCGTGATGGCGCTCTTTTCCCTGTGGACGTACCAGAGGAATCAGGTCTGGCATGACGATATCACCCTATGGCAGGACTGCGTGAAGAAGTCCCCGAACAAGGCCCGGACCCACAACAACTACGGGCTTGCCCTGCTGGCAGGGGGCAGGGTGGACGAGGCCATCGCCCAGTGCCGGCAGGCGGTGGAGCTCGCACCCAACGTCCCGGGCCTCTACAACAGCCTCGGCAAGGCATTGGTGCGCAAGAACATGCTTGATGAGGCAGTTGTACAATTCCATAATGCCCTCTCCCTCAGGCCCGATTATGATGAGGCCGTCATGAACATGGCATCGGCCCTGGACATGAAAGGGGATATGAAAGGGGCGCTGCATTACTATGAGCTGGTGCTCAGAAAAGATCCCCATAACGAAAAGGCCCTGAACGGTTTGGGCAAGGCCCTTACCTCCCTGAAGAAATACGAGGACGCCATGAGGGTCTTCTCGCACATATTGGCGGTGAATCCAGACTCGTTCGTAGCATACAACAGTATGGGCAATCTTTCGATGATTCAGGGCGATATGAGAGCGGCCCGGAATCATTACCAGAGGGCGATTCGGATGAACCCCGCCTATGCAGAGGCTTACCTGAACCTGGGCGCTCTGAACGTGAAACAGGGCAGGATAGATGAGGGCATTGGAGCCCTTCAAAAAGCCGTTGCACTGTCTCCGGATAACGAGCTGGCCCATTCCACTCTTGCCTCCGCTTATCTCACCATCTTTGACCTTGATAATGCGGTGCGACAATATGAGGTGGCGCTGAGGATCAGTCCCGGGAATGGGGAGGTCCGGGACCTGCTCGATGCATGCATTGAGAAGAGGGAGGTGCTGGACACATCCATCGGAAGCATGCAGAAGAAGGTGGCCTCGGACCCTGAGAGTGCCGAGCTCCGTTTCAGGCTTGGCGAACTGTACATGCACAGAGGCGACCTCGATACGGCCATACGGGAAATGCGTAAGTCCCTCTCCCTCGAACGGACCCCGCAGGCGCTCAACGACCTGGTGACCATATTTTCTCTGAAGGGGGACAATGCCCAAGCCCTCAGGTGCATCGAAGAGCTGCTGAAGCTCGAGCCTGAAGACCCCATGATCCACTATAACGCGGCATGTATCTATTCCAGGATGGGCAGGGTCGATGAAGCGTTGCACTCCCTTCGGATAGCCGTGAAAAGGGGTTTCCGCCGATGGGACATCATGGACAGCGATCCGGACCTCGAGAGGCTGAGGGAAACGGAGAGGTATAGAGAGATCATACGGGCAAGGTGAGGAGGATCATACATGTACAGGGAAAAGAAGATCATCGTTGTCATGCCTGCCTATGAAGCGGAACAGACCCTCCGGAGGACCTATGACGAGGTGATGGCTCAGGGGGTTGTGGACCGTGTTATCGTGGTGGACGATCACAGCAGTGACAGGACGATGGATATTGCCCGGACGCTGCCCCGTACGCTCGTCCACAGGCATGAAAAGAACAGGGGATACGGGGGTAACCAGAAATCATGTTATGGCCTTGCCCTGGAAGAAGGGGGCGACATCGTCATCATGGTGCACCCCGATTACCAGTATACCCCGAGACTCATCCCCGCCATGGTGTCAATGATAGGCAGCGGTCTGTACCATTGTGTGCTCGGCTCACGCATTCTCGGCGGATATGCGCTCAAGGGTGGAATGCCCCTGTGGAGATATGTTTCCAACCGTGCCCTAACCTTTGCCGGGAATATCCTCATGGGGGCCAAGCTTTCGGAATACCATACGGGGTACCGGGCTTTCTCGAGGGAGGTGCTTGAACGGATCCCATTCATGGAGAACTCGGATGATTTCGTCTTTGACAACCAGATGCTGGCACAGATCATCTGGTATGGGTATACCATTGCTGAGATCAGCTGCCCCACCAGCTATGCTGAAGAGGCGTCGTCGATCAACTTTTTACGGAGCATTCGGTATGGGTTCGGCTGTCTGGACACCGCAATAAGGTTCAGGCTCGGAAGGATGGGGCTCCATGAAGACAGGATATTTCCCCAACAGGGTTGACTTATGTGCATCTCCGAAATCCTCAAACGAGTGAAGAGCAAGGACTTGTTCAACAAGGTGCTCATCTGTCTCCTTCTCACCCTGTCGGTACTGACGGTGTACTGGCAGGTGAATGATTTCGAGTTCATCAATTACGATGACCCCCGATACGTCAACGAGAACCATGTCATCAGACAGGGAGTTACATTACCGGGCATCCGATGGGCCTTTGGAGAAGTCTATGCCTCCAACTGGCATCCCTTGACCTGGATATCACATATGATCGATGTCGAGCTCTTCGGGCTGGATCCCGGGAAACACCACCTGGTCAATGTTCTTCTCCACGTCCTCAATACGATCCTGCTCTTCCTTGTGCTCGAGAGGATGACCGGGGCGATCTGGAGATGTGCCGCTGTAGCGGCCATTTTTGCCGTCCACCCGATGCATGTGGAATCAGTCGCATGGATATCCGAACGTAAGGATGTTCTGAGCACGTTTTTCTGGATGCTCACCATGATGGGATACCTGTGGTATGTCAAACGACGTACTGCCCTGAGGTACCTCGGGATGCTCCTATGGTATGTACTGGGCCTGTTGTCAAAGCCCATGCTGGTGACATTGCCCTGCGTTCTTCTGATCTTGGACTTCTGGCCGCTCAGGCGATGGGATCCGTTCCAGAAAGACACTGCCGATCATGCCCGTACTGCAGATTCGGTGTGTGCGGATTCCCCAAACACAGGCTTTCTGCTCCTTGTTCTTGAGAAGATCCCGCTCATGATACTGGCGCTGGTGTCGAGCGTCATTACCTTCTATGCCCAGAAGAGCGGGGGGGCTGTGAGCTCCCTGGAGCAACTTGACTTGGGGTACAGGTTGCTGAATGCCGTTACAGCGTATGCGGCATATCTCTGCAAGATGGCCTGGCCTGTCCATCTCTCGGTTTTTTATCCTTATCCGGAGGGATTGAGTGCCTTTGTGGTTGCATTCAGCGCAGGAATTCTTTTGCTCATCTCCGTGTCAGTGGCTCTTCTTGCAAAGAAACACAGGTACCTCATCGCTGGGTGGAGCTGGTACCTCGGGACACTGGTTCCTGTCATCGGGATCGTGCAGGTCGGGGCTCAGTCCATGGCCGACAGGTATACCTACATCCCTTCCATCGGGATTCTCATCATGGTCGTATGGGGCCTTTCTGACCTCCTGTCAGGCCGGCGCCAGGGAATGATGGTGGCAGGAACAGCTGCGGTCAGTGCAACCTTGCTTCTCATGGCTACTACCTGGGTGCAGGTCGGCTTCTGGAGAACCAGCGAAACCCTCTTCAGGCATGCCCTCGGGGTGACCAGGAACAACTATGTGGCCCACAACAAGCTGGGGCTTGCCCTCTTCGAAAAGGGTGACATCGCTGGAGCGATTAGCCACTTCAGGGCAACGATACGGATAAGCCCGAATTATCCCAAAGGGTACATCAATCTCGGACAGGCCCTTGCATTGAAGAAGGATTATCAGGGGGCTTCGGAGAATTACCGGAAGTCGTTATCGATAGATCCTTCCAATGCAGATGCCCATGCAGGCCTGGGTACGCTCCTGGCAGGGATGAACAGGGTCGATGATGCAGGGAGACATTTTGCAGATGCCTTGAGGACCAACCCGGGCAGTATCGAAGCCCACAACAACCTCGGGAACCTCCTGCTGCAGACAGGAGATTATGATGAGGCAATCAGGCAGTACAGCGAGGCATTGAGGATAGATCCACATAATGCCGAGGTTTACAACAACATGGGGACAGCCTTTGTGTGCAAGGGTGAGCTTGAAAAGGCCATCGAATGTTTCAGTGCTTCCGTTCGGGAGCAGCCCGGGTATGCTGATGGGCAAAGGAATCTCCAGAATGCCAGGGTGAGACTTCAGAAACTTGAAGATTCTGCAGAAAAGGTTCAGAAAATGATACGCGATGACCCCCGTGATCCCGCTCTCCATACCAGGCTTGGTGATGTTTACCGCCAGATGGGCGCACATGAGAAAGCCATCGATCAGTATCGGATGGCGCTTACCATGCGACCTGCATTCATGCAGGCCATGTATGGGCTTGTTCTTGTTTATTCCGGCACGAACGAGTATGCCCCTGCCCTTGATATACTCCTGAAGATGAGGCAGGCGCAGCCGCATAACCCAGATATTTACTACAATATCTCATGTATCTATGCGAAACAGAACAATGTCGAGGAGTCTGTTGCATGGTTAAGGAAATCTGTTGGGCAAGGGTTCAGTAAGTGGGAACTGATAGAAAACGACCCGGACCTGAAGAACATCAGAGAAACAGCTTATGTGGCCCAGTTGTTACGGCAACATAAGAGATGAAAGGTTCTCATGAAGGGTGTCGGATGAATAGTCAGTGTCACTGGTGCAAAGGCAGCCCCTTGTAAAAAGAGGTTGTTCGGATATTATCAAGGTCATGGTCGGTTCTGAGCAGAGACCAGTTTTTAAATCCTTTTTCAATGGCAAGCTCCAGCCAGGTGATGGATTCCTCCACCCTGTTCAGCCTCGAGTACATGCATGCAATGTTATAGTAGATGCCAGGGTTTCCTGGTGCCAGTGTTGCCGCTTTCTTCAGATTGCTGATCGCGTCCTCGTACCTGCCTTGATCGGCGTAATGAGCAGCCAGTGCGGACAAGATATCGATGCTGTCCGGATCAGTCTTCAGGGCGACCTGCAGTTGCAGGGTCTTTTGCTCCAGCATCTTCTTCCGGCCTTGGGCGAGGGTAAGGTTCTTTTGGGCCTGAACACTCTGGGGGTTGACTCTCAGGGCCTCTGAATATTCACCAATGGCTTCTTCGAACTTGTGTTGGAGAAGAAGAATGTTGGCAAGATCATTATGGGCCATATCGTCATCTGGCTTTATGCGTATGGCTTCCCGGTAACTCTTCGTGGCGTCTTCCAGTTGGTTCATCCTGGCCTGGGCATTACCCATCATGACATATGCAGGGGCCGAATCCCGATCGATTCGAAGGACACCGGAATAGAGATCCACTGCGTCCATGAACCTTTCCTTCGAATACATGATATTACCGAAGCTCATCATGGCATCGAGGGCAAGGCTCTTCTGCTGTTTGCAGAAGGGAAACGGTTTCAAGCGGATAAGGAGTTCCTTGGCTATTGAGAGGTCGCCTGCCTGAAGGGCGAACCGAGAAACGGAAAGTGCCTGATGGAAGGATACATTGTACAATGAACCGGCAGTTTCACGATGGTGGGGATAGTCGATTTTCGATGAGAGGAATATGCATGAAGAAGGTCCATAATAAACGAGCTTCCATTCCGGAGAGTTCAGAAAGTACTGTATCTGGGGAAAGTCATAGGTAAGACACCACAGGTCACAGGGGTAACTCTTCAGGAAACGGTCCTTGGCGGTTTTATCCTTGCCATAAGCGAATTCATCGTATTCGGAATACCACTCGGCATAGGGGAAGTACCGCGAATCAATGAATACCTTGGTTTCATTCCCCAGCGCCCAGAGGAGATACGAGCCCGAGTCATAATCATTACCCATGCGAAGGTTCCTGAAGTTCCTGCGGATATATTCCGCCTCCGCTATGGGGCTGCTGTAATTTACACTGAAGCCGAAATCCGGGGAACACAGGCACTGATACTGGGCACGCACTGAGAAAAAGAGCAGGATTGCCACTACCGCTGCCTCTATGGTCGGATGGAGAGATGTATTCGAACATATCCGGGAATCGGTTCGGGTTACTCCCCTGAGGAGGTAGAGTGCCGAGAACACAAAGATGATGGCCCAGAAGTAGGTGGTCCGGAGATACCTCATGTAGATACATATGAAGAGTGCATTCGAGAGCAGCAAGGACCAGTCCGGCTTGTGTCTTCTGTGATGTTCAACCAGGAGAAGTATGAGGATTCCTAAAGAGACGATCAAATAGTCAATGAGGTGAAGGTGGTGCGCATCGGGATAGAAGATGGTCTGATACTCCATTATCCCTTGGGTATGGATACTGAAATCGCCTGAGTCGAGGAGGAGGGTTTCCAGCAGCTGGGCAGGGTACAGCCAGCCGTAAGGCGTCAGAACAACAGCGAAAGCGCAGCACAACACCGATATGAACAGGTGCTTTCTTGCTTCAGGGGGAAGCATTTCCGGTGATCCGGAGAGACGATTGATAACCTCCCCGACAAGGATCGTGCCGAGGAAGGCCAAGCCGAAGATAAAACCTCCATGAGAGTTCACCCAGATTATGACAATCACGGGGAAAAGATAGCAGAGGAGGCGGTTCTTGAACGGTGAGATCTTGATTTTATACCATATCCCCACCATTAACGTCATGAAGATGAAGGAGAAGATCTCCGCCTTGATGCGTAAACCGGACTGAGCCATCAGCAGGCCGCAGAGTATGATGAGAAGAATTGCCGGTGTCAGATGCCCCTGTTCTTTTTTCAGCAGCGGGATGGTGCATAGAACAAACAGGATGATGCAGAGATATCGAACAACAAAGAAAATGGGCATGCCGCCCACCCTGTAGAGGAGGTAGAAGATGACCTCGGGTATCCATGCGCAATAGATGGTACTGTTGCTGGATGGAGACCAGCTGAAAAAGCCGTGATCCGGGATCAGGGTGCGATGTTCCAGGATATATCGTCCATAGGCGAGATGGAACCAGAGGTCGTTGTCCGTAAGCTTGAGGGCATACTGAATGAGAATGGTCCCTACAACCAGGACTGCGAGAAGAAAATAACATACTGTTCTGTAATTGTAAGACCTTTTCATCATTCTTTCCATGCCGGTCATCAGCCTTATGATTTCATGGAGACCCTGCCGTCCTTGTGCTAAGCCTCACGACTTCCGGACCATCCATTCTCCCTGGACGATCCTTCACGATTGCCTTTTTCTGCACGGAGACCGGTTTGTACCATGTTCACCCCTGTAATCCATGATGACAACAGCCCGACGAGGATGAGGGGCACGATCTGGATGAAATGAGAGATAAGGGTCAGACCCGCAGCCTCCGTCTTGGGAACTCCGAAGATCATCAACCCGTAGATGCCGCCGATCTCCCATATGCCCCAATACCCGGGCACTGATGGAAGCATAATGAAAAAGCATATGAAGATGACCCATGCCGCTGTCTGGATGAAAGAGAGGCTAACCCCTGGACAGCCAAGGACCAGGAGATAGAACGAGATGAAATTCAGAAGCCATACGCTGATGGAAAGAAGGATGCATAAAACAGTTGTCATGGGGTTTCTGAGGACTTCAAATCCCAGGGCGAAGTTGTCAAGGACGGCGTGAATCCGCGCATTCCATCTATCCGACATGCCCCTCGGGGCATGGTGGGCTGCTAAGAAGGGCAATCGAGCCAGTCTTGAGATAAAGCGGCTCATGGCCCACCTCGTTGCAGGGAACATGAACATGAGGATGAAGGCCGTGAGGATGAAGCCGGCCAGAACCGTCTTCGACCGTATGTTCAGAAGCGTTGCCTGGTTTATCTCGTGCCCGTTGAAGGTGAGGGTCAGGGATTGGTCAATACTGATGGAGCTCATGATGAAAATGAAGAGGCAGAGGAGCGTGAGTATGTCAAAGGCCCTTTCCACTACAACGGTGGCAAGCACCTTGGAGAATTCCACCTTGTCCTGCTTATGGAGAATGGCCGGTCGGGCGAGTTCACCCAGCCGGCCAGGCAGAATACAGTTGATGGTGAAAGCGATCATGACAGGGTGGAATGCATGCCAGAAACCTATCTTTCGTACGGGGTTCAGGATGATCTTCCACCTCAATGCCCTCACCAGGTATGCTGACAGGCCGGTAAGCGTTGAAAGGAAAATCCACCAGACAGGAATGGACCTTATATGGTCAAGAAGTTGTGCAAGGGGTACGCTTCGAAAAGAGATGAGGAGGGCGGCCACAGAGAAGATAATACCGATAAGGAACGAAAGCTTGATATTCCTTTTTTGGAGCATGTCCCCTCTGCAGTTTAATGATTGAATGATCATAATACACGCAGCTGTTGTCTGGCAAACGAATTGAAAGGAAAAGATCCGTGTCTTGTGCATACTGTATGATGGGCATGGATTGAAGAAGAGGGGTAAAGCCGGCAAGAGTTAGGTGACAAGTATTTTTTTATATGATAACACCATAATTTCCGATGAGTTACTGAATGGTTGACGGGGGGGGTGCGATGAAAAAGGCATTGATAACAGGCACAACAGGACAGGATGGAGCATACCTTGCCGAGTTTCTCCTCAATAAAGGGTACATCGTGCATGGGATCAAGAGGAGGTCATCGAGCTTCAATACCTACAGGGTAGATCATCTCTATCAGGATCCGCATGAAAAGGACATTCGATTCTTTCTGCACTATGGTGATCTCACTGATTCAACGAACATTATCCGTATCATTCAGGATGTTGAACCTGATGAGATATATAATCTCGGAGCTCAAAGCCATGTCCAGGTTTCTTT
>Ga0116162_10002874_pt1 | contig 10504 bp, 13 predicted proteins | sample AD_UKC105_MetaG_FD_89875 | JGI IMG/M metagenome (GOLD analysis project Ga0116162, IMG submission 89875) | Active sludge microbial communities of municipal wastewater-treating anaerobic digesters from Hong Kong - AD_UKC105_MetaG | ecosystem: Engineered > Bioreactor > Anaerobic > Digestate... | reverse complement strand
TTTGAAAATTCCGTGACGGCGCGCAGGCGCATTTCGCGAAAAAGTTGCCAGTCATCCGACCCTAATTGTCGGATGTTATAATCGTTATCCATTTTAATATTCCCTGTTATCTAAAGTTTCGTTCGTATGTAATGACGTCCAGTTTTTCGCCTGTCAGATTGCTGGTATGGGCTTTCGGTTCTGTGCCTACGTAGTTCATACCCAGTCTTTCCATCAGGTTTTGGCTGCGTGTATTTCCGGCATAGAATTTTGTGAAGACTTTTTGTGTCTCGACAATTTCTGCCAATAGGTTGAACACGGCATTCAGTCCTTCGTAGGCCAAGCCTTTTCCTTCGTAGCCTTTCGCAAGCCACCAGCCGGTAGAGACGGTACTGAAGTCTTCGTCAGTTGCGTCTATTCCTGTGGCGAGTATGAATTTTCCGCTAAGTTTATCTAGTCCTATCAGCGGAATACTCACCTCACTAGCGGTGGCGTTGGTTAGCCAATCGTCCAGACCTTCGCGGCTCATGCCGAAATCGTCTGACCAATCCATCCATCGGCGCAGTGTTTCTTCCAGTGCTTCTTTTGCATTTTGTATCTGCTCCGCATCATCCGGCATGGGCGTCCGGATGATGAGACGTTCCGTCTCCAGCGGCAGATATTTTAGTATGGATGCTTTATCCATTTTTTACTCTCCTGTTCAGCTCGCGCTGTTCTTGTTTTTGTAGTTTTAGTTACGCAGTTCATTTGCCCATGAGACTTCCAGATCGGGTAGGCTTTCTATGTCATAGCGGACATAGGAGGCGTGACCGGTCGGAGATCCATCGGGAAGGAAAGCGTCAAATTTTGTGACGGTTTCCAACCCAAACTCCAGTTTCTCAATAACGCGACGAGAGGCTGCGTTACCTGTTGCCGCGCAGATTGATACGCGGTTTGCGTTCAAGGCTCCGAACGCAAATCTTGTCAAAGCGTTTGCTAATTCTGTGGCATAGCCTTTGTTGTGTTCGCTTGACCTCACGTAATAGCCGATGTCAAAGCTACGGGTTGTCCAGTCAAAGCGGTGCAGGCCACATAGGGCGATCAATCGTCCGTCATGTGTGAAAGCGGCGCACATCATGTCTTCGCGTAAGATGTATTTCGCGTAGTTTTCTCGGATAATTTTCTCGGCATCTCGTGCGTCGCCTATATCTTTGTTGGCCCAGTCCATCCATTTTTTGAGGTCTTCCCAACTCTCTGCGCGGACTTCATGCATGGCTTCTCCGTCTCCCGGCATGACGTTTCTGATCATCAGACGCGGTGTCATGATGGGGAACGGGATGTCGATCAAGATCGGGTCAATTGTGTTACACATTCGTGGTTCCATAGTTTTAAATCTCTCTGTTCAATATCGTTGATGTCTTTGCGTAGTCGTTTTCAACAAAGCCCAGTTGTTTGTAGAGGGAGAGGGCTGCGTTGTTCCAGTTTTCTACGCCGATACCAAAGGCGGTTGCGCCTAACTTTTCTTTTGCTTCATTTTGAATCGTCAGAAGCAAGGCTTCGCCTATTCTGTGTCTGCGGAATTGCTCGGCGACAAACAGGTTCTGGATACGGAATTTGGTCCGTCCTGAGTGAAACTCGTACATCGCAAAGCCGCAGACATAGCCGGCTAGAATGCCCTCCGCTGTTTCGGCAACCAGCAGTGTGACGGGGGCGTTTTCTCGGCAAACCATGTCGTCAAAAACTGTGCGCGTAATGCCGTGCTGATCGCCGTGTGCTTGGCACAGGCCTGCAATGAGGAGTTCGAGTTGCGCCCAGTCTCCGCTCCGAGCTCTACGGATTCTGATATTTAACATGGTTATAGTCCTTTCCTTTTCCTGTTTTTGGAAAGGACTGCCAGATTCTTTTATTCTCGTATTCGGGGAATTTTTGAACTGCCAGCCTTTCCGTTTCTCGGGCTGACAGTCTTGTGAACCTTAGCCCAATCTGCCTTTGACGCCCGCAAAATCCTTATTGACTTGGGATTCAAGTCGATAGGACGCCATCGGCGCAACCATGGCGGTCGCTGCGTTCAGGCTGAGGGTCCAGCAAATCGGTTGGTGGTTCAATTGATTTGTCATGTGTTCATGGAAACACAATTTTATATTGTGACGCAACAGAAAATTTTCAAATTTTGTAATTTTCTTTTTTGATGCTTATGACGGTGATATATTTGCAGCAGTGAATTGATGCTGTGTTACCCATGAATTTCCTTGGGTTTCTGCGGGTACTTCTTCTTGGGTGTTGACCGGAATTTCACTAAAGATCGGGCCTTCTGCCAATCCGTATCTATAAGTTTCAAGGGTGGAGTTTTTACTTTTTGCGTAGGCAATCATTGCCAATTTGAATTCGTGCGTGAGTTTTATCTCGGGTGTTAGGTCTCCATTTTTACTTGGCGCATCTACATTTTCCGGGAGTGTTTCTTCTTCGGCGATTTCTGCTTGTCTATATAAAAAGGTTGCGATGAATGGTTGTTTGATGTCTAAAATAGTCGGGTCGTTCAGCCCTTTTACTTTTGCCGTGATGAAACCTGCTATTCTATTCCCCATTTCTGCAATGAGCGCAAAATGCTGATCCGAGGGTTTTGCGTAGTGGTCGAAATCAGTCGCACCGAGGCCGCTATGATCATTAAACATGCATTGGAGGATGGTTTTATCCCCCCAACGCATTGGCCGGAATGATATTTTTTCCATGTTTCCCTGTTCAACTGCCTGTTTTTCCGCAGTTCCATCATTTCGAATCAGCATACTCCTTTTTGAGAGTCTTTTGCAGGGGGTAGTCGTGCAGTGCAAAATCTTTGCACTCTTTAATAATTTCAGATATAACCCCGCTCATGACTGGAAATGTTAGAAAGCTCTCGTCCCCGAAAGTCGGGGTTGTGTCCTTGGGGTGCCCCAAGGCGTTGGTTGATTCCGAGCGGATCATGACCCAGTTGCGCTCTGAAGGGTATCAATTTACAGATACGCATAAGGACGCGAATGTTGTGATCGTTAATACATGCGGGTTCCTTGATTCTGCAAAAGAGGAGTCGTTGGCGGCTATTGGTCAGGCTATGTCTGATAATGGTCGTGTGATCGTGACGGGATGTATGGGCGGTGAGCCTGAGAAAATTACCGAGCGGTATCCGAATATTTTGGCTGTAACGGGTGCTCACCAATATGAGCAGGTTGTGGAAGCCGTACATGATGCCGTCTCGCCTGTGCATGATCCGTTTATGGATTTGGTTCCTGAAGGCGGTTTGAAGCTCACTCCTCGCCATTATGCCTATTTGAAAATTTCCGAAGGGTGCAACAATCGTTGTACGTTTTGTATTATCCCGTCTTTGCGCGGTGATTTGGTATCACGTCCTATTCACCACGTGTTGTTTGAGGCTGAAAAGTTGGTGAATGCAGGTGTAAAAGAGTTGCTTGTTATTTCTCAGGACACGAGTGCGTACGGGATTGACACTAAATACGCTGAATATCCTTGGAAGGGGCAGCGTCGTAAGACCAAATTCTACGATTTGTGCGATGCGCTGGGCGATATGGGTGTATGGGTGCGCTTGCATTACGTGTACCCGTATCCACATGTGGATGAGGTTATCCCACTGATGGCGGATGGCAAGATATTGCCTTACTTGGATATTCCGTTCCAGCATGCGTCCCCTAAAGTTTTGAAGGCTATGAAGCGTCCGGGTAATCAGGAAAAAACACTCGACCGGATTAAAGCATGGCGCGAGATTTGCCCTGAGCTTACTTTGCGTTCCAGTTTTATTGTTGGGTTCCCAGGTGAAACCGAAGATGATTTTGAATATATGCTCGAGTGGATGCAAGAGGCGCAAATTGATCGTGCGGGTTGCTTTAAGTACGAGAATGTTGAGGGGGCTGTCTCCCGAGGACTCGAAGATCATGTTCCTGAGGAAGTCAAGCAGGAGCGGTTCGAGCGTTTCATGGAAATTCAGCGTCAGATTTCAGAAGAGAAATCTCAAGCTAAAATCGGCTCCGTTATTCCTGTCATCATTGATGAAATTGACGGTGAGGGCGGCGCAGATGGTCGCTCTATGGGTGATGCGCCTGAAATTGACGGGAAAGTTTTGTTACGAGACGCCGAAGATTTTAAAGAGGGCGATATCGTTATGGTCGAGATTGAAGATGCAGATGATTATGATTTGTATGGTGTTCCGGCCGAGTTCAATCCCTAATTCTTCGTCTTTTGGTCTGCAAATTTCCTTTTTCTGCGTTTCCGGTGCTCACGTACCTTGAGTACGCTCCGCTCCGGTTCTCGAAAAATTAAATTTTCGCCACAAAATACCTAGAATTATTTCTCTAAAACCTAAACGTATTTTGCTCTATCAATGCGCTACAAAATACTCAGAATTCTTTCTACAGGAGGCTTAGGAATAGGCGGGCGTTTTCCAGCTCTGATTTCAGGATCTTGCGTTTGCGTTCTTGATCTGGGCTGATGCCGTATTGATCTGCGAGATAGATTTCGTCTTTGAGTAAGTCTTCCGCGAGGGCAGCTTCGAATGTTTGTTCCGGCGTGAAATCACCGCCGATGAAGGCGAGAGCCATGAATAGTGATCCCAGTTCCATAGTCAGCAGGTAAAGCGTTGCAAATTCCAAATCATTCATCTTTTCAATGTGCTGTGCGATAATTTTATGGGTTTGTTCCGGCTGTTTGATAGGAGTTAGTCCTGTCGTTATTTCAACAGCAATTCCGAAATGATTTTTATTCCAATTCAGGAATGGCGTCCATTTTTCTTTTTGCTGTTCTGCGTAGGCTTGTGGATCGTCGGCAAAGTAGCAGATCATATCGGTATCCAGATAGTCCAGTATTTGCAATTGGAATGCTGATCTGTTTGGGGTGATGCGATCAATGACGGTCATCATCATCTGTGTGACAGGCATGGTTTCCGTTACGATGTCATCTTTCTGGATTGCCCATTCTTGCATCATATGGTCTGCAAGCGATTTTGTTGGTGCAATACAATCGGCCTTCATTGGTGTTAGTATTTTTTTGCCATCAAGAAGAATTGCATAACCATCTGCTGTAAGAGAGGTTGATACTGTTTTATAGAAACGTTTCATTTGGGAATTATAGTCCGTAGCGAGTTATGGATTTGCAGGCTTCGTTCAAGTCTTTTCTTTCCAGCTCAATTTTCGAGATTTCAGAAAAGACATAGTTGGTAAAACTCATGACTGTGAATTTATTTGTTTTTGGAAGCGATGTGCACGCTATCCCGTTTTGAAGGATTTCAAGGTTTGCAAGAGTTGCGTTATCTTTTGCAAAAGGGGTGAATGTTCCTTTAATTTTTACGGTGCCAATGGATATTTCAAAGGGGTTTTCCTTATCAAAGGTAAAAGATGGAGGAAGAGAGGATGCATCCTTTAGCATTGAAATTTGAAAGGTAAAAGGAATGTCTGCGTAGGTTCCAGAGGCTGCAAATGCTGAAGGTTCATTTTCTAGAGATTTTATAGAGGCATTCCGGACATAGACATTTTGATTGAAGAGGCGGCCTTTTACGATGAACATGTTTTTGATTGTAAAATCTTTGATATGGCGATTTTGTAGTAGTAGATCGATCATGCCGAAAGAAAAGCCCATATATTCTGCATGTATGTCGCCTACAGAATCCCCGTATTCTATGGATAGTTTGGAGGTTTGTACTGTGACATCAGGGAAGACGTTAAAGGCCTCTAATGTCCCAATATGAGCAACGCCGCCAAAGGATTCTCCAAATGCGCTTTCCAGACCACCTTTTTGGACATCTCCTGTTCCGCTAATTAGTTTTAGTCCCCCTACGAAAATTCCGCAGAAAACTATGATTGTAATGAGAATGCGGATAATCCATTTTTTCATCTGGGGTCTCTTTATTTCTTGTCTGTCTTAATGGGCTTTAGGTCTTTGGGGATAATAGCAGCAAACGGGTCATCGTCATAGTCCGGATTAAACCCTAGTTTCTCCCATGTTCCGCGCAGATCATCGGCTAGAGGGGCTTTGATGTCCATAATTTCACTTGTATTGGGGTGACGGAACATGAGACGCGCTGCGTGTAGGTGAAGTCTTCCGTTTAGGTCGTGGGTGTCAATCATTTCCCCTGTGCAGTCGTATTTCTCGTCTCCCAAAATCGGGCAGCCTAAAATATCTGCCGTGTGGATGCGGATTTGGTGCATGCGACCCGTGCGCGGCCAGAAGGCAACGAAGGCGGCCTTATTGTCTTTGGTGCGTTCAATGACACGGTACATTGTCTTCGAATCTTTGCCGTTTTCATTATCAATCACCATGGCTTCTTTACGTTTGCCGTGCGTGCCTTTGGCGATAGCGCCTTCGATTTCACCTTGGTCTTTTTGTGGCGCGGGCGAGACGATGGCCCAATAGATTTTCTTGATGTCACGATTGACGAAAATGTCACCCATATCGCGGGTCATGGCAAGAGAACGTCCGCAGACCAGAATGCCAGAGGTATCACGGTCAAGTCGGTGTACAAGGCGCGGTTGGACGCCTTTCAGATTGCGGAGCTCTGCCAGCATCCCATCAATATGACGCGTGATGTTCGGGCCGCCCTGAACGGCCAGACCGTAAGGTTTATTGAGGATCAGAAGCTTTCCGTCGTCATAGAGTGTAATGGATTCAAGGAATTCTTTATCCCCGTCTTTCGGGCGGAACGTGAGTTGTGTGGTTTTCTTTTCTGCCGGAGGAAGGCGCACGTCTTGGCCTGCTTCGAGGCGGGTTTCAGCTTTTGCGCGTTTGCCGTCCACGCGGACTTGGCCTGTGCGCAGCATTTTTTGAATGAGGGCGTAGGGGGTTTTGGGAAGTTTCTTTTTTAGCCAGCGGTCGAGGCGTTGTCCGTCGGCATCATCTTCTACTGTTAAGTGGGTGATTTCGTGGTTCATGTCTTCGGGCTCAGATTTGTGCGACCTGACGGATGAACCACAGCCCAGCCATTGTTGCGGAGAGTGAGACGACGAATGAGGTCACAACATAAAGAATGGCTTGGGTCGTTGCACCTTTTTCAAACAGCAATATTGTGTCCAGAGAGAAAGAGGAGAAGGTGGTAAAACCACCCAATACGCCGACGACCAACAGGAGGCGCATCTCTTGGGTCCAGCTTGCGAAATGGGCGAAGCAACCGGCGAGAATGCCTATCAAAAGAGAACCTAAAATATTGGCGGTGAGCGTTCCATAGGGGAAATCAGGGCCGATCAGTTTGAGGGACGCCATATTTACGCCATGACGTGCCATTGCGCCGATGGCGCCGCCGAGGCCAACCAGTAGGAAATGGATCAGTGTTATCATGCGGCTTGTTTCCCGAATTTTAGGGTCAGTTCTTGTGCCAAGTTATAACATGATTTTTCAAAATCGGACATATTCAATCCGTCATTTGTAATTTCGTAAAAATGCGGTGTCAGAGCGCGGTAATCTGCTATTAGGGCCGAGATTTTTTGTGCGCGGTCTTCCAGATAGGTCATGGGGGTATGACGCCCCTCGATAATGCTGCGTTGATCGACATGGCGTTGTGCAATCGTGATGGGGGTTGCGATTGAGACCAGAATGATGGTGTAGCCGCTTTCTTTGGCGCGGGTTAGTATCTCCAGATGGCTGGCGGCTGATCCGCCATTATCAAAGAACAGCGACTGTTTTTCCGCAATCAGAGTCTCAAGAATTTGATATCCCTTTTCCCGCGCGGGGAGTTCAAACATCTCAAAGGCTTTAATTTTGTCCGGTTCGGCTTGATAGTCAGGCATGGCCTGCATGACTTGGTCGAAGCCAAGGAGATACGGTTTATCTGCTCCGGTCCAATTGGCTTCGAGGATATTCAGGAACGTTGTTTTGCCTGCGCCGGGAATACCCAGCATATGGAGGAAAATTGGTGAGGTCATGAGTTTGTGTTTTTTTCTTTTCTCAATTTATCCCAGTAGGCGAGGCGTTTGTTGATCTCGCGCTCGAAGCCGCGCTCAGGTGGGGTGTAATAATTTTGACGTTCCATGTCTTCGGGGAAGTAATCCTGACCTGAGAAGGCATCTTCTGCATCGTGGTCATATTGGTATCCTGTGCCATAGCCTTGTTGCTTCATGAGCTTGGTTGGGGCGTTGAGGATATGTTTGGGCGGCATGAGTGAGCCGTATTCTGCAGCGGATTTTCTGGCGGCTTTATAGGCGACGTAGTTGCCATTTGATTTCGGAGCTGTTGCCAGATAGATCAAGGCTTCGGAGAGTGCCAGTTCGCCTTCGGGTGAGCCGAGCTTTTCGTAGGTGTCCCATGCAGCCAAGCAGATCGGCATGGCTTGCGGGTCGGCAAGGCCAATATCCTCAACGGCCATTCTGACCATGCGGCGTGCGATATAGCGCGGGTCTTCGCCGCCATCGAGCATTCTTGAAAACCAATAGAGGGCGGCTTGCACATCTGAGCCGCGTACGGATTTGTGAAGGGCGGAAATTAAATTGTAATGTGCATCATCGCCCTTGTCGTAGAGCGGCGCGCGTTTTTGTACGAGAGTGAAGAGTGCGGTTTGATCCAGTTCCGTATTTTCAGGGGCTTGCGCAAAAATCTGTCCTGCGAGCGTCAACAGATACCGTCCGTCTCCGTCTGCTAGAGCTTTTAAGGAATCACGGGCTTCTGCTGTTAGGGGCAGATTTCTTCCTTCGTGTGTTTCTGCTTTTTTGAGAAGTTTCTCAAGGGCTGTGTCATCTAAACGTTTTAGGACGAGGACTTGTGCACGGGAGAGAAGCGCTGCGTTGAGTTCAAAAGACGGATTTTCTGTTGTTGCACCGACTAATGTAATTGTGCCGTTTTCAACGACAGGCAGGAATGCATCTTGCTGCGATTTGTTGAAGCGATGAATTTCGTCCACAAAGAGGAGTGTGCCTTTACCTTGTGACTTTCTGAGTTTTGCCGTCTCGAATACCTTCTTGAGATCGGCAACGCCTGAAAAGATCGCGGATATTTGCTCGAAATGAAGATCAGTATGTTGAGCCAATATGCGGGCCAGTGTGGTTTTTCCGCATCCCGGAGGGCCCCAGAATATCAGAGACGGGATTTTGCCTGATTTTAAAATTCGGGTCAGAGGGGCGTTTTCGCCGACTAGATGATCTTGCCCGACAACGTCTTCTATGGTCTTTGGGCGCAGCAAATCCGCCAGAGGACGGTTGAGGTCTTCTGTCTCTGCTGTCTGGTTACTTGCAAATAGGTCGGGCATAGGCAGACATTAGCTGGCTTTTGTTGATATTTCCAGTCCATTGTCGACATCGCGCTGTTAAAGTTCTGTCTGTTCGTTTAACAGGATTTATCCCGGGAATAGGGCTTGTCTGAGACCGTCATCAATCAAGAGGCTCATGATAGAAAGAGCGGCTCCTAGCATCCAATTGATCCGCAATAAATGGGTAATCATAAAGGCCGAGTAGATGACACTAAAGAACATCAGAAAGATAAAGAGGTTTAGCATTTCCTGATAGGTGTAGGCTCCGTAATAGACGAGCATAAAGAAAGGCGCGTTAATTGCAAATGAGGTTAAGGTTAGCCAGTTTGTGGCTGTTATAAATTGGAAGAAATATTGTTTCCTTTCCAACGCTACTATGCATGCATAGCTGGCTCCGTAGTATATCAGGATCGAGAGAACCAGAAGGATCGAAGTCTTGGCTAAAATATGCAGATAGTTTAAATCGGCGTAGACCGGATTGATTTTCGAGATTTCAGATATGAGCAGCAAAAGGATTAGAGGAATGAGTAGTGATGTCAGGGCGGCTTCTTTTGTGTTTTCAAATCTTTGTACGCCCGATTTCATAAATAACGGAATTTCCAGACATCCTAATAAGGTAGTTTTGAGTGAGTGAGACATCTTATTCTTAATCAAATCCTTTTTTACTTTACTGGCTAACCCATATAATGCGCGCTATCCAAGAGATTTCGGAGGTTGAGAAGGTCTGGTTTGTTTGTACCGATGGAATTGACTTTAATTCGATAGTTCCTGAGGTTTGGCGAACCAATTCTTTGGCAAAAATTTCACCTGATGTTGTCTTGATGACGACACGGTCTCCTCGGCGAATTGTGCTGTCCGGAGAAATGACCAAACGATCTCCGTTTCTGAAAAGAGGAAGCATAGAATCGCCACTGACCTCCAGAGCATAAATTTTCTGATCGTTTTGTGGTTTGGGTGATGCTGTCGGAAAATGTATAAAGTCCCAGCGTTCTCCGACAGGGCAGCCTGCGTCATCAAAGAATCCGTCCTGATGGGCTTGGTTATATCCGATGACCGGAATTTTCGGGCGGCGGTCTGTTGTGTCTGAATCACCGGACAGGTATTCCAGAAATTCTGCTATGTCGATTTCTGTAGCTTGCAGAACGCGTGAAATACTTTCTGTTGAAGGCCAACGGGGCTTTCCGTCAGGGCCAATGCGTTTGCTGCGATTGAATGAGGTCGGGTCTAAACCTGCCTTTTTTGCAAGTCCCGAAGTTGAATAACCGCAGGCGTTTGCGAGGCGGTCAATTGCGTTCCAAATGGTATCATGAGTAAACATTATACTAGTATCTCATA
>Ga0116162_10002871_pt1 | contig 10521 bp, 8 predicted proteins | sample AD_UKC105_MetaG_FD_89875 | JGI IMG/M metagenome (GOLD analysis project Ga0116162, IMG submission 89875) | Active sludge microbial communities of municipal wastewater-treating anaerobic digesters from Hong Kong - AD_UKC105_MetaG | ecosystem: Engineered > Bioreactor > Anaerobic > Digestate... | reverse complement strand
TACATGGCTTTAAATAAAATTAACAGCGCAAGCAATTACAAGTTCGATTATGCTGTTAACAACAATGGCGAACTTAGCCATATAGCTTACAACTCGCGATTGGTGTCGGTTTCGATCCCTTTAAATAACTCAAAATAAATTTTATAACGGAATATTTCCGTGTTTTTTAGGCGGATTTTCATCCCTTTTGTTTTTGGTCATTTCGAGTGCAGCTATCAATTTGGCACGTGTATTTTTCGGATAAATAATTTCATCGATGTATCCTAATTCAGCTGCTTTGTAAGGGTTGGCAAAATTTTTGCGATAATCGTCAATTCGTTTTGCCTTAGCATCATCATCGGTTTCGTTTCTGAAAATAATATTAACGGCACCGGCAGGTCCCATTACAGCAATTTCGGCTGTTGGATAAGCAAAATTTACATCGGCACCCAAATGTTTGCTGGCCATAACATCGTACGCACCACCATAAGCTTTGCGGGTAATAACCGTAATTTTTGGAACCGTTGCTTCGGCATAAGCATACAATAATTTGGCACCATGTTTAATAATACCGCCATATTCTTGCACAGTACCCGGTAAAAATCCCGGAACATCGACAAAAGTGACAATTGGAATGTTAAAAGCATCGCAAAACCTAACAAAACGGGCTGCTTTAAGCGATGAATTGATATCGAGCACACCAGCCAAAAACTTGGGTTGATTGGCCACAATTGCTACCGATTTTCCACTTAAACGTGCAAAACCTGTAATTATGTTTTTGGCATAATGCGGCATAATTTCAAAAAAGTAAGCATCATCGGCAACTGCTTCAATAATACGGTGCATGTCGTAAGGTTTGTTAGGGTCGGCCGGAATTAAGTTTTGCAACATTTCTTCCTCGCGATTATCGCTGTCGGCTGTTGGAACAATTGGCGCTTCATCGAGATTATTCGACGGAATAAAACCAAGCAATTCCCTTATCATCATTAATGTATGTTCGTCGTCGTTTCCAATAAAATGTGCTACACCACTTTTAGAGTTATGGGTCATGGGTCCACCAAGCTCTTCTTTACTTACTTCTTCGTGGGTTACAGTTTTTATCACTTCGGGACCGGTAACAAACATGTAGCTGGTATCCTTAACCATAAAAATGAAATCGGTAATTGCTGGTGAGTAAACAGCACCTCCGGCACAGGGGCCCATAATTGCCGAAATTTGAGGTATTACACCCGAAGCTTTAACATTTAGGTTAAAAATATCGCCATAACCAGCCAAACTTAAAACACCTTCCTGAATACGTGCACCTCCCGAATCGTTTAAACCAACAACAGGTGCACCCATTTTAAGGGCTTGTTTCATTACTTTTATAATTTTGTCGGCATTTGTACGGCTAAGCGAACCACCAAAAACAGTAAAATCCTGCGCATAAGCAAAAACCAACCGACCGTCAACTTTACCATAGCCAGCTACAACCCCATCGCCTGCAATAATTTGTTTTTCCATATCGAAATTGGTGCACCTGTGGGTAACCATTTTATCGAATTCGTTAAAAGTACCTGGGTCAAAAAACAAGTTAATACGTTCGCGTGCAGTTAATTTGCCACTTTCCTTGTATTTTTCAATACGTTGCAAACCTCCACCCAATTCAGCATTATGGTTTTTCTTTTCGAATAATTCGTATTTATCATTAATATTTTGCATGATTACTGATTTTACTATTTGTTAAAAGGTTCAATTTCAACCAACTTTTGATTTCCATCGATGGTTTGATCGGTTTTCACATAAATTTTTGAAACAATTCCGTCAACAGGCGCTTTGTATTCACTTTCCATTTTCATGGCCGAAATAACAATTACTGTATCGCCTTTATTCACTTTATTGCCAACATTTACAGGAATTGATACAACTTTTCCGGGCATGGGCGAAACAATAATATTCTCACCATCATCAATAGCTCCTTTGTTCAAAGCTTTGTACCGCGCCTTAGCATCAATTATTTCAACTTTATAATTACTGTTTCGGGTATTAACAATGTATTTATTTGGAGTTTCGGCTTCAATCATTTCCATATTAATTGATTTCCCGTTATGAATAAGGGAATACACACCTTCCTCCACTTTGGTTACATCAACAGTATAATTTTTTTCTCCAATACGAATTTTATAAATTGTATTGTTATGCTCAAGTATTTCGATTTTTGAAATACGATTTTTAATTTTAATGTGATAAGGCATTTTTCAATCTATTTAAATTCGAATAATGTTTCTTGATTTGTGAAAACGTTTCCAGTTGGAGTTATTATCGGAATTTGAAATATTTCCTTGTTGTTTTTGTTTAATTTTTTCGGCATAATCGAGGTAAGCAATAAACATGGCAAAATCTTCGCATTCCTGATCACAATTGTCATTATTGATCAAGTGTTTACTGTTTTTTTCAATAAAATGAGTATTGTAATTTCCATTTACAAAATCGGGAGTATCCATTATTCTTTTCAAAAAAGGGATTGAAGTTTTAACTCCCGTAATTTTATATTCGTACAAAGCCCTTTGCATTCGTTGAATGGCCTCGTTGCGAGTTTGAGCCCAAACAATTAGCTTCGAAATCATAGGATCGTAAAAAATAGGTATTTCGTACCCTTCGTAAACGTATCCATCGGTTCGAACGCCTAAGCCAAGTGGTTCGGTAATGTGTTTAACCAAACCCGGACTAGGCATAAAATTATTATCGGGATCTTCGGCATAAATGCGGCATTCAATGGCGTGGCCAAATTGCTTAAGTTCGCTTTGCTTCAATTTTAATTCTTCACCATTGGCAATTAAAATTTGTTGTTTAACCAAATCGACACCTGTAACCCTTTCGGTAATTGGATGTTCGACCTGTAAACGGGTATTCATTTCTAAAAAATAAAATTGATGATTATCGTCAACCAAAAATTCTACAGTTCCGGCACCGGTATAATTAACCGATTTAGCAGCCGCAATAGCTTGTTCACCCATTTTATTTCTGAGCTCGTTGGTCATTAAAGGCGAAGGAGTTTCTTCAACCACTTTTTGATGCCTACGTTGTACCGAACATTCCCTTTCAAATAAATGAATGGTATTTCCATATCGATCGGCTAAAATTTGAAATTCGATATGATGAGGTGATTCAATGTATTTTTCAATATAAACGGTATCGTTTCCAAAGGCAGTTTTGGCTTCGCTTCGTGCCATTTTGTACGACCTTATTAACTCATCGTCGTTACGTACCAAACGCATTCCTTTTCCACCTCCTCCGGCCGAAGCTTTTATCATTAAAGGAAAACCAATCTCTTGAGCAACTTTAATCAATTCATCGTTCGATTCGAGCAATTTATTGGTACCAGGAACAACATTTACACCTGCTTTGGTCATAATTTTACGGGCAGTTACTTTATCGCCCATAGCAACAATAGCCTCAGCACCGGGGCCAATAAATATAATTCCGGCTGCATTTACAGCACGTGCAAAATCGGCATTTTCAGATAAAAAACCATAACCTGGATGAATTGCATCGGCACCCGATTTTTTTGCAATTTCGATTATTTTTTCGATGTTAAGATAGCTTTCTGAAGAAGCTGAAGGGCCAATATAAAAGGCTTCGTTAGCATATCGAACATGCTGTGATTTTCGATCGGCTTCGGAATAAACAGCAACCGTTTCGATGTTCATTTCGCGGCACGATCTCATAATTCTAACCGCTATTTCTCCACGGTTAGCAACCAATACTTTTCTAATCATTCAATAAAATTTAAATTCAAACTTTTTGAATACAGTACCCCTAAACAAATGGGACAAGCAAAAAGTTTATGCTTTTAATTATTGAATATTAGAGTATTATATTCGTATTTTTTGAAAGTATTAAAATAGAGTAAGATCGTTACCTGTTGAAAACATACGTCCAAGATGATTATAAGCCAGTTGAGTAGCTTCTCTGCCTCGAGGTGTTCTTTTTATAAACCCTTCTTTGATCAAAAAAGGTTCATATACTTCTTCAATTGTTCCTGATTCTTCGCCTACAGCTGTAGCAATTGTAGTTAAACCAACCGGACCACCTTTAAATTTATCGATAATAGTAGTTAAAATTTTATTATCCATTTCATCGAGCCCATGTTGATCGATATTTAAGGCATTCAAAGCAAATTTTGTAATTTCCATATCAATTTTGCCATTGCCTTTAACTTGAGCAAAATCGCGAACTCGTCTTAACAACGCATTTAAAATACGAGGAGTTCCCCTACTTCGACCCGATATTTCTTTTGCTGCTTCATTGTCAATTTCAACACCAATAATTTTAGCCGAACGTTTAATAATACGTTCCAAAATCTCTGAATCGTAATATTCGAGGTGAGCTTTTATCCCAAAACGGGCTCTTAAGGGACTTGTTAATAAACCTGATCGAGTGGTGGCACCAATTAATGTGAAAGGATTTAATTCGATTTGAATAGAGCGGGCACTGGGGCCTTTATCGAGCATTATATCAATTTTATAATCCTCCATAGCCGAATACAAATATTCTTCAACCACAGGGCTCAAACGATGTATTTCGTCGATAAAAAGCACATCGTGTTCATCGAGGTTTGTTAATAAACCTGCTAAATCGGCTGGTTTATCTAAAACAGGCCCCGAAGTAGTTTTTAAATTTACACCTAATTCGTTTGCAATGATAATTGATAATGTAGTTTTTCCAAGTCCTGGAGGGCCATGTAACAGTACATGATCAAGAGCTTCTTTTCGTTGTTTTGCAGCTTTTACAAACACATGAAGATTTTCAATGATGTTCTTTTGTCCATTGAAATCATTGAAACTTAGTGGTCTTAGCTGTTGATCAAGATCACTATCGTTTTGTGAATAATTATTTCCCCTGAGATCGAGTAAATCAGTCATTGTTGATTTATTGTACAATGACCAAAGATATTAACTTTAGGCTAAAATATTCAATTCCTTGAATATTTCATTTAACCTGTTCATATCAAATGGTTTCGCCATATATTCGTCCATACCGGTTGCAATACATTTATCCCTGTCGTTATCCAAGGTATTTGCTGTAATAGCAATTACAGGTGTATGACGGTTATTATCCATTTCTTTCTCATATTTTCTGATTTGGAAAGTTGCTTCCAAACCATCCATAACAGGCATCATAATATCCATCAGAATAACGTCGTATTCCTTTTCGCGGTATTTATTAACAGCTTCCAAACCATTATTAGCAATATCAACTTCATGATTAAATTTCTTTAAACTGAATGTTGTAATGCGTTGGTTCAGAATATTATCCTCCACCAATAATATCGATAATTTTTCTTTCATAGCTTAACTTCTTCCACTCACTAATTAACAATACTGCTTTGCAAATATATATTTTTTATTTCTAAAAATTTTAAATCTTTTTTTTCTAATAATAGCCTGTTAGTTGTGTTGATAATTTTTGTTCAAATTTTTCGCACAATACTTTAAATGAAAATTAAACAGTTATTAATAAGTGATAGTAATATAAATATCTATAAAACAGATGTTTATAAATTTTTATCAACATCTGTTAATAAACAGTTTAATGTATTTTTTTAATGAAACCAATGTTAATATGTGTACAATAATTCACTCCAAAAAAAATAATAACAAATCAAATAAATTGTGCTTTTCGTCCATATAATAAATTTGTTCGTTTATACAAACAATGTTTTTATAAAATAACCCAAATCTTTTCACATGTTTTTAACATCTAAAGAACAATTTATTCAATGTTAGAATTGTTTTGATATTACTTTTAAAGTTACTCATTTATTCTATTATGAGTGTATATTTGTAAAAAATGTGATGCTATGCAAAGTAAATCAAGTATATTAAAGCATAAAATTGATCTGTTTCAAAAGAAATACTATATCCGTAAAGTATTAATGGGTTTAGTATTATCGTTCATTATATTATTAATTATCAGTTTGTTAATAATTTTTATTGAGTATTTTTCTTTTTTACAACCTAAAAGCAAATTAATTTTGCTCATATCTTATATTGTTTTATTCATTACAATAATTTCAATTTTTGTTATAAACCCATTGTTAAAATTGTTAAGAGTAAAACGAGGCCTTAATATAATTCACATAAATAAAATTGTAGTAGAACATTTTCCCGAAATTAAGGATACACTTTTAAATGTTCATGAATTGCAGGAAAAAGATCATTTTCAAAATACTTCCGAAGAATTATTAAATGCAAGTATCGATCAAAAAATTTCTGATCTTGAAAAATATAGTTTTAAAGATGCAATAAATTTTAAATTGGTAATTAAGTATTCAATTATTGCTTTTTTGTTTTTCATATTATTTACTTTACTTTTTATATTTAATAATAATTTGGTCATTCATCCTATTCAACGCTTATATCACATAAATACAGTTTATGAAAAACCCTCACCATATAGTGTAAATATTGTAAGTGATTTAAAAGTTGCTAAAGGAAAATCTATAAATATTGCTATAGAAATAATTAGTAAAAAGAATTTTGAAGATGTTTTTATAAAATACGGAAATAACACCTATAAGTTTAAAAACGACTCATTAAACTTTTATTTTTATGAATTTCAAATAGTAAATAATGATATTGATTTTCAGGTAATAATTGATAATTATGAAACTAAAAAATATAAGATAGTAGTATTACCACAACCAATTTTATCATCATTTACAATTTTAATAAATAAGCCAAATTATACCAACCAAAATGATGATACATTCGAAAATATTACAACTTTAACTGTTCCAAATGGTTCATATTTCAATATAGATTTTAAAACGCATTATACTGATACTATTATAATCAGTAATGAAAATATTATAAAACAATTAACTAAGGAAAACTTTCAGTATAGTGGTATAGTTAAAAGTGACCAAATTTTAAATGTATCTATTAAAAATCAATTTTTTACTGTTGATAATGTTGTAAATATTGACTTTAAAACCATTAATGATAATTATCCCACAATTAGTGTCATTCAATTAGCTGATAGTATCGATTTTACTAGCATATATTTCAAAGGAAATATTGAAGATGATTATGGTTTCAATAAATTGAATTTCATTACTAGAGTTAATAATCAAATTGATTCTGTTTTTGTTGTAGAAATCAATAAATCTGTTAGTCCGCAAAGCTTTTATTATGCATATAGTTTTAATAATTATAAGAACATAGATCAAAGGATTGATTATTATTTTGAAATTTTCGATAATGATATCTTAAATGGTTATAAATCAACTGTTAGTGATTTATTTAGCTTTAATTTTCCTAAAACAAAAGAATTGTTTGAATTTCAGGATGAAGAAATGGAAAATATTGAAGATTTACTTAAAAACAGCATGTCATTAACAAATGAAATTAAAAACGATTTGGAAGATTTGAAATTTAAATTACTAAACGACAACCTAACAGATTGGCAAAAGAAAGAAACTGTTAAAAATATTTATTCCAAAAAACAAAATCTCGAAGATATTCTTAATTCAATAAGAGAGAGAAATGAAGAATTGAATAATTACATGCAATCATTTACTGAGCAGAATTCAGAAATACTCGAAAAACAAGAACAAATTCAACAAATGTTGGATGAAGTAATGAGCGAAGAATTAAAAAAATTAATGGATGAGCTGAATAAAATGATGGAACAAATGAATGATAATTTAATGGAACAACTTAAAGAACAAATTGACATTTCACTTGACGATTTATCGAAGCAGCTTGATAAAAACCTTGAGATTTTAAAAAAGATGAAAATTGAACAACAATTAAATCAAATAGTTGATAAAATAGAAACATTAAAGGAAAAACAAGATGAACTAATAGAAAATATTGATAATAACGCTGATTTGTCAGAAATTGCAGACGAACAAGAAAATATTAAAAATGATTTAAAAGATTTAAAGGAACAATACCAAGATATAAACGATGAGAACAGTGAACTTGACGATATGTTACCATTATTGGATTTCAATAATGAATTTAATGAATTAGAAAAGGAAATAAACCAATCGATTGATAATCAAAAGAAAAATAATAAATCTAAAAGTAAAAAATCGATGCAAAATAACTCTCAAAGTATGGAGAATTTAGCGTTTATGATGCAACAAATGATCGATTCAGCATTTGAAGAAGCTAATGCTGAAAACCTCGAAGATTTATTACAAATTTTAGATAATCTGATCATATTTAGTCATAATCAGGAAAAATTAATAACAACACCAAATACTATTGAATATCAGTACGAGATTCTTAAAGATCAAAAGAAGTTGTTTAATGATTTTTCGATTATAAAAGATTCATTGTATGCGTTATCGCGACGAGAACCTTCAATTAATACAGTAGTTAACAAAGAAATAGTGAGCATTGAAAACCAATTTTTAAATACTGATAAACAATTAACCGAAGGCAGGGTACAGCAAGGTAAAATGCACCAGCAAATGATACTTACATCAGTAAATAATTTAGCATTGTTCATGTCGGAAGCCATTAAAAATATGCAACAACAAATGGCCAATTCAATGCCGGGTAACCAAAATTGTCAAAAACCCGGAAATAATCCTAACCCAAACAGTATGAGCAATTCATTAAAACAGATGCAAAAAAGTTTACAAAGTCAGCTTGAAAAGATGCTCGAAAATATGCGCAAAGGAGAGCAAGGAACTCCTATGAATGGTGAAATGGGTAAAGCTTTGGCCGAACAGGAAAAAATGAAAAATATGCTTCAACAAATGATGAATCAGGGTAATGTTGGAAGTGGTGCTTATGAAACATTAAAAGAAGCTGAACAATTATTAGATAAGGTAAGAGAGGATATAATAAGGAATAATTTATCTGACAATACTATAAATAGACAGCAACAAATTTTAACTCGTTTATTAGAAGCTGAAACTGCACAGAATGAACGTGAGTTAGATGAAAAACGAAAATCGGAAAGTGCAGAGCAACAAAGAGTAAGTGAAACTGCAAAATTCTTTGATAATTTGAATTCAAATGATAAATTTGAAGAAAGATTGATAAGAGATAAGTTAAAACTGAACAAATTTTATCAGTATAAATTTCAAAACTATGTAAATCAATTAGATAGTATAAGTGGCAAAAACTATTAGCATACAATCACACGTGCACAATATTTGCAAAATTGAACATTTTTTAAATAATGTGTTTAAAGAATTAAAATTTTCACGAAAAATTTATTGTAAGTTGTATTTATCTACAATAGAAGCTGTTAATAATGCTATAATACACGGTAATTCTTGTGATATTAATAAAAAAGTAAACGTAAAGCTTTCCGATTTATTAAATAGAATTGTTGTTGAAATTAAAGATGAAGGCGATGGTTTTAAATATGAATCAGTTTCAGATCCAACACAACCCAATAACATCAAAAAAGAGTCGGGTAGGGGAATCTTCATTATGAAACAGTATGCTGATCAGATAAAATACAACGAATCAGGTAATAAGGTTAAATTAATATTCAATAAATAGTGATAAATTATTTCAACGAAGATACTAAAATACCAAAATTTAAACGTAGACTCTATTCAAATTGGATAAAATCCATAGTTAATAAATATGGATACAAATTAGGTGAAATCAATTATATTTTTTGTTCCGATAAATATATTTTAGAGATAAATAGACAATATTTAAATCACGATTATTTTACTGATATCATCACTTTTAATTACAATAACGACAAGTTAATTTCATCGGATATATACATAAGTATAGATACAGTTGCTAAAAATGCTGAATATTACAATGTTAAATTCGAAAACGAGTTAAATAGGGTAATGATTCACGGAATACTTCATTTATTAGGATTTGATGATAAGAGCGAAGATGAAAAAATAGTAATGCGAAATAAAGAAGATGAAGCATTAGATTTCCTATCATCATTAAATCAATAATATCAAAGTTTTTACAATACAAACTAAAATCTTTAGATGCAATTTAATTACGATATAATTGTTGTGGGTGCGGGACATGCAGGATGCGAAGCTGCCATGGCCGCAGGTAACATGGGTTCGAAAGTGCTTCTTGTTACAATGGATATGAATAAAATAGCTCAAATGAGTTGTAACCCTGCAATGGGTGGAATTGCCAAAGGTCAAATCGTTCGCGAGATTGATGCCTTAGGTGGCTATGCTGGTATTGTTACCGATGAATCGACAATACAGTTTAGAATATTAAACCGTTCAAAAGGTCCGGCCATGTGGAGCCCACGTTCACAGTGCGACCGTATGAAATTTTCAGCAAGTTGGCGAAAACATCTTGAAGAAAATATTAATGTTGATTTTTGGCAAGGAATGGTTACTGAATTGTTATTTGATGACAATAAAATTAAAGGTGTTAAGACCGATCTTAATATTGTATTTAATGCTAAATGTGTTATATTAACCAATGGCACTTTCTTGAATGGTTTAATGCATATAGGAAAACATCAACAACGAGGTGGCCGAATTGCCGAGCCTGAATCAAAGTATATCAGTGAACAATTATTAAATATAGG
>Ga0116162_10002864_pt1 | contig 10537 bp, 10 predicted proteins | sample AD_UKC105_MetaG_FD_89875 | JGI IMG/M metagenome (GOLD analysis project Ga0116162, IMG submission 89875) | Active sludge microbial communities of municipal wastewater-treating anaerobic digesters from Hong Kong - AD_UKC105_MetaG | ecosystem: Engineered > Bioreactor > Anaerobic > Digestate... | reverse complement strand
CAGGGGGCCTATCCCCGCGGGCGCGGGGGAAACTGCGTGTAGGTCCATGATTACCACCCCTGATAGGGCCTATCCCCGCGGGCGCGGGGGAAACTCGTCCGCTGGATTTGACGGGAACCCGCTGCAGGGCCTATCCCCGCGGGCGCGGGGGAAACGGATAACGACAACCGGCGAGGCCAAGCTGCCGGGGCCTATCCCCGCGGGCGCGGGGGAAACACAGCCCAAGAGCCGCCGTCATGGCTGATATTGGGCCTATCCCCGCGGGCGCGGGGGAAACCCTCACACTTAAGTTGTTGTGCAAGAGAACAATATGAGTAATTCCATCCAAATTGTTAAAGAGTTTTTTCCAAGGATCGACGAGTGATCCAGAGGCCATCGAGTTCAACGAGTTCTTTCGGCGGCGTTCCCAAGTTTTCGATTCCGACGCGGCCTGGTTGGTTGGTGTCGCGCCATACCATGACAATGCTGCCGTTGGGTTCTTCGCCGTGCCATTCGCTCATCACTTTCCAAACGCGTGTCCGCACCCCTTTGGTCATTTGTGGGGAGATGTAGACCCCCGCCGCGATCTCCAGCATGACGGATGCGAGAAAACCACGGAAACGGTAGGCGACATCACGCGTCACTATGACGGTCAGCGCCATCGTGTTGCTCCATCTTCAGGACCTGCTTGATGCTGTCGATCATGGCGGGAATGGTTTTTTGCTTGCGGAAGACGGTCGCCGCCTCCCGGCGCACCAGCCGGTCGATGGTTTCACTGTTCGACTCTGCCTGCCTGACTGCGGAAAAAGCGATGGGCAAGGTCACGGCATCCCGGAACAGGTCGGCGATATCCAGGACGAACGACTGCCCGGAATCTTCGTGAATGAATCCGAGTTGCGGGATAGCGGCCACGGCGTGTACGGCGATGGCTGCCGCGCCCTGGACTGCGGTCGCGGCATGGTTGATGGCCTGATTCGGAGTATCGGCCGCGTTGGGGTTTTGGCGATCGTAACGTCGTCCGTGCCAGGTGATGCCGTACTTGTCCGCCATGAGTCGATACATGGTCTTGGCCCGTGCGCCTTCGATCCCTCTCAGCGTATCCAGATCCTTGTGCGGCAGCACCTCACCAAGCCGCAGGGCGTACATGTGGCGGGCAACGCTGATGCGCCGGCGTTCGCTGCCCCATAGTTCCGCCTGCCGACGCGCAACGTCGGAGCGGTCCGGCAGCAGGGGTGGTGCGGTGTAGGCGCGCACCCCATCCTGGCCGACGGCCGCAAGCAGAGTGCCATGGCGCGCGAGCAGACGCAGGGCATCGTGGGTCACACTGCTGCCGGGGCCGAGCAGGATCATGGAAACCGCTTGGTGGGGGATCTGGTCGATTGCGGGGGTGAGGGAATCTTTGCCGCGCATGAAATGAAGGCAACCGTTGATCACGCACAGTTCGCCTCGCTCCAGCCAGACCAACCCGTGCCGGTCGGCATGGGGAACACGGGCGGTTTCCAACCCCAGACGGCCTTTCAGCATGTTTTCAGGCTCTCACAGGGCGCAGCAGCAGCATGCCGTAGCCGAAGGCGCGGTGGCGACCGATCCCCCGCGAGATCAGGCCGGAGAAAGCGGCGGCATCTTCCACCGCCAGTTCGCCGCGAAACAGTACATCCGGGCCAGTAACGCCTAGCGGTTTGCGCTGCATGTCATCGGCACTCTTGTGTGGACGGCGTACTACCTGACGCAGGGTGAAACCGTGCATGGTGGCGTTTACCAAGCGGGCGGCGTTGCCGGCGGTCAGCCGCGTTTCCAGCCATTCGCGATAGACGCTTTCGCGGGTTAGCGTACTTTCCCCGTGTTCATCCGCTCGCTGTTCCATGCGGTATTGGTAAAGATCCCGTTCCTTGCCGGCTTTGGTACGGATGATCGGGCGGATGCGTACCTCGAAGCCCAGCCGCTTGCCGCCCGGCCACACGACGGGGAAGGGCTTTAGCCGAAGCCGATCCAACCCCAGGAGGCGCTGCGTCTCGGGTGGAGCTTTGTCGATACGCCGGACCAGATCGCCTTCATCAGCATCGCTATATGCCAGCAAACCCCGTTCATTCATGTAACGAAATGGCGTGGGTGCTTGCCCTTCAAAGGCTTCGGCCAACAGAGCATGCAGCGCGTAGCCGAGGTCTCCGTCGGGCGACAGCCAGCGCTTGCGGGTTGCCCAGTGGGTCAGTGCTATGGGGTCAGGGACGGTATGCAGCAGCATCAATGCCATGGTCAATCTCCTCCAGGGGTGAAGGCCGCCTGGCGGACCGGGCGCCAGCCGCCATGCACACCGCTGGTCCAATTGCGCTCGTCACACAGGTCGAGCAGCCGGTCGCCTGACATTTCGCCTTCGCCGTCGGTCCACTGCAGGAGCCAAGTGGGTTTCTCGTCGGAGGTGATCGCCGGGACAGCTTGCAGGACCTGCAGCAGGTTGTTGCCATCTGCCCAACCGGCGAAGAGGCGCCCGGTGGGCAGGCAGGGTTTGCGGCCTATGAACAGCGGGCGGGCTGGTCGGTCCAGAGCCTTCGCAAGGTCGTCAAGGGTGGGCGATTCTTCGGCGGGCTCCAGGCGCAGGGCGATCAGCACGGCGGTGTCGGCGTGGTAGTCACGGTAACGCTGCCAGGTCAGGGCTTTCCGCCCGTTCGGTTGCATGGAGTAGCTGGGGCTTGATGCGCGGCCCTCTGGGACGCCATGAGTTGTCCAGCCTTGATCTTTTTCGTACAGGAGCGCCGTCTGGTAGTCGGTGAGCCGGTGTCCCATGCACTCGATCCTCGTCCCCATGACGAGCCGCTGTTGCAGTTGGTTGTGGCGCTGGTCTTCCTCCCTGCGCCAGCCGAGCGCATTGGCGAGCAGGCCAGTGAGCATGGAGAGGGCGGGAAAGTCGCGAATCACCCCGAAGTTGTCGATGGTCTCACCGCCGAATGCGATCAGCGGCGCTTCGAGTCGCACCAACAGGTGGCGTGGCATCTCAGCAACTCCCCTGGCGGATCACTTCTTCCACCCAGGCACCGAGCTGTTCCAGGTTGGCGCGTTCCGCCTGCGGAAGCGTGGCATCGCCGAGTGCAAGGAAGCGGCGTGCGGTGAACATGCCGTAGGCATCGTCCATGGTCTGCATTTCGGTACCGATACGTTCCACGGCACGCTGCAGTATCCCCTTGTCGTCGGCATCGCGCAGGGGCAGGGCATCCTGAAAGGCCGAGGCGAGGCTGCGCGGCTGCCACTCACCGGCTTCGACCAGCATGAACCTGGCCCAGGCGAAAGGGGCGGTTGAGCCGCGCTTGGCACCGGGGCTGACGGTGGCGATCAGGTACAACAGGTGTTTGGTCACCCGTGCGGCTAGCTCCCGTTGGCCTTCCGGGGTGCTATCGCCAAAGGTTTGTTTGCCGTCGATCCCCTCCAGGTTTTCCACCAGTTGCCGCACGTCCACCACCACGTAAGCGTAGTAGAGGCCGCTGGCCAGTTCGGTGTCGAAGATGCCGGCCGAGCCGAGTTCGCCGGATTCCTGCAACAGGTCGTCCACCACGGTGAAGTAGTCGTTCTCCACTTCGGCCTGGTGAACGGTGAAGGCATGACCCACGCAGACCGAGGCGTCGCGGCTGGCGAGTACGTCGGAGGTGACCATGCGGCCGAACAGGGCAGATTCGAGGCCGCTGCCGTGCTTCAATGCCGCGATGTTCTTTTTTTCATCCTTGTCGGTGATCCAGTTCTTGACCGCGTCACGGAGCGCTTTCTCGTCATTATTGTCCCTTGCCAACTCGGTACAGCGGTTCACCAGGTAGTCGATTTCTGCTTTGCCGAGGAGTACTGCCTGGCCGGTTTCGAGTGCGTCATCGCCCTTTTTTGCTTTTCCAGCCTTGTCGACCAAGCCGCCGTCACGCATGGCCTCGACGGCTGCCTGCGCCTGTGATTCTTCGATACCGTTGGCAACGATACGGTCGCGAATCTGCAGTAAGGTGCCTCGCGAGCGCACCGCCATGGGTACGTCCAGTGCAGAAAGTGCGTAGCGGTCATCGGCGATGCGCCAATGGCGTTTCAAGCACTGGGACGAAATGCGGGTGCGCGTCGTGCCGCCCATCGGCAGACGTTTGGCCAGACCGGCATCGTCGCGGTTGAGCAGGGCCGCGGGGTAGTTGTGCAGGGTGTGGATCTGAATGAAATGCGGCTTTGCGTTCATGTGTGTTCCTTGTCAGTAAATCAGTGCTGGTCGGTCTTGGCCTTCGTGGCCTGTGCAGAGAAGTAACGACCGACGATATTCATGCGAATATGTTCTGCCCTTTCCTGAGATTCCGTTTCCGGCTTGCCTTCACTCAGGATCAAGCCGCCCAGTTCGTGCCAGTTGGGTGCGACCTCCCGGCTGGCAAGCAGGCGCAGTAGCGGCGGAATCAATTGACGAAAGGCGTCGCCACGGGCAGTAAGCAGCCTAGTGACGCGGTTTTCGGCTGATTTGGAATCCCCGAGGGCGGCGAAAAGTTGTTCGCCCAAAGTCCTCTTGCCGTTGTGGCCTGCTAGGGCCATACCGTGGGCGATCAGCGCCCAGCGGCGCCAGGTCTCGGGCATCCAGTTCTCCGGCTCCAATTCCGCCTGGATCAGTGCGCGGGAGAGCGCGGCCACCTGGTGCGCCCGCATCGCGTCGGGATCCATTCGAGCCAGTGCGGCGCGCTCACCGGAACCCAGACCATAAGCATCGCCGGGAAAGCGCGCGGCCTGACCGATGATTCGGGCAAGATTGGCGATGGGGTTTGCGGATTGTCTGGGTGGTGCCGGACTGGCGGACAAGGATTTTGTCGCCGGGTTGGTATCAGGCAGCGTCATCGGCAGTCTCCTTCTGCTGTTTTTGTTTGCGGTAGTAGTTGGCGAGGTCGGGCAACGGCGATTTTTCACCGCGCAAAGTGCCGTGGAAGCGGGACAGTGCGGCGGCACGGGCGCGGTAACGCTGTTCGTTATTGCGGGGGCCGGTCTTGAAGGCACTCTTCAAGAGAGCCTCGGCACGTTGAGCGAGGGCGACAAGCCAGTCGAGACGGGCCTGGTCAGGATCGTCGGCTTCGATTTCGATGTTCAGGTCGGTGAAGAAACGGTGGTCCTCTCCTGCTTCGAAGCCACGCAGATAGGATGCGGCCTTTGCGTTTGCCTGCTTTTTTTCCCTGTCTTCTTTCTTCTCGTTTCCGTTCTCAAAGAGGAGCACCAATGCCGACCGTAGAACATTCCGCATTTGCCCAATACTATCGACGCGTTGGCTAGCACGGGCTGCAAGCTGATCCGTTTGATGTCGAATCATCATTTTTCGGATCTTGTTGGAAAGGGGAATCCGTCGCTCAAAGTATCCTTCGGTCTTCCCCTGACCGCGCGCCACCCCCTGGGCAAGGATAACTATGCCTTCGGCGCCGTCATCTTCCCGCAGCGCCTGTGCAGTGGCTTGCCGGTACGTACCCGATCCAAATACCAGCTTGCTGGATAATCTGTAATTGAAGCCACCGCTCCCAATATTCAGTGCCGAAACATCTTTGTCGATGTGTATCGGAATCCATGGGTCCCCAGTAACGCCCTTGAGCTGCTTTGCGTTAATCCTTTCAACTTTGCTGCCAGTAGCGTAGGCGACGATATCGCTATCACATGCTTTCAGACGAACGCGTCGACAGATTTCGATATAGAAGGGGTCAAGGGCATCGAATGAGAGGCTGTTGCGGCCATCCCACGGAACCATCCATACCAGCGAAATACCATCCTGTCGTAAACCGTAGAGTTCAATTGTTTCTTCGCGGTGTTCCAGCAAGACAGCGATATCGCGACGCCAGCGGCGCCCCCAATTACCCTTCGGAACGGCACCGACCGCGCAGCGACAGCTATATCCGCTGTTCACACGCGATATAGCTTTGTTGGGCGCGCCCATTGCCCCATCTTGGGTTTGCAGGCTGATCAACGCCAACAGCCAGTCTTCTGGTCGGCTGCTGCTCATGCGCGCAGCTTTGAGGTCGTGATTCTTCGAGGTTACGAGCATGTCCAACTCGTCTGGTGCGACGAGCCGGTTCGTCCATTTCTCGATCGCTTCTCCGGGCACGGGCGATTGCATGAAGGCGGGCCGATCAGGGGGCGACACTAGGCACCAGGCCGTGCCGTCGGGGTCGTCCGGGGTGAGGGCAAGCAGGGCGTCGCGCCAGGCGGCTTCATCTGTGAAGGGCTCGCTGGTTTCCGCCCGGTGCAGGGCGATCGCAGCCAGCTGGACCAGAAAGGCGTGCCACGGGTGGCGCTGGTGCGGACGCAACGCGGGAAAGTCGCGCACTTCGTCCCGTTGCAGCGCGACCAGCAGGCCCGGCAGGGTGAATGCGCGGGGTTGTCCGTTCGCGGCGAGACGCGTTCCGATCAGCGGCTCGTCCAGCAGGGAGTATCGGCAGGTCACGGGCTTCTCCTGGTTTTCTGATGATTTCGTCGCCATTCATTGTCCTGAAGGTGGTGGCTCATTGGGTGAGCCTGTCGAACGAAACTTGGTGCCGAGGTAGCGGTCACTCATTCGTCGATACGCTCCAGTCCCAGCCGACTGTAGCGGTAGCGTCGATTGCCGAGGCTGAACTCGGTGATACCCCGGTCGGTCACTATATGTTCCGGTTCAGCTTCCATCGGCAATCCCTCGGGCAGCAGGTGGGCCCGGATGGGGAGTCGCTTGATCGGCGCGCCGAACGGGCCGGCAGGTGGTGACTCGAAGGTGACGAGTCGATCGGCAGTGCCCAGACGGGTGCCGACTTTCTCACCAGTCGGAAACTCCTGGTTGGGCTTTTCGGCGAATGGTTCGTCGATCTCCAATATGTGCAGGTTGGCGATGGTTCGGTTCGCACCGCTGTCCCCGGCAATCTGTGCTCCATGCCGGCGCCAGGCCTCTCCCATATCGGCCTCTATGATGGCCAGACGATCCGGGTGAGTCGCCCCTTCGACAAGTCTGCGATTGACGGCAGGAATCTGGATCAGGGTAAGGGCGTCGATCAACCTACGGGTGGCTTCGATGATCCGCAGGTCCGGGTAGACGCCGCCGCCGTCAGAAAAGCGTCCGAGGCCATGAGCGGCACGTTTCAACATGGATGAAAGGTCATGGCCCGCGGGTGTCAGTACCAATGCCTTGGGAGACGCATATGCCGAAGGCCGTTCGCCCGCATCGCGTTGGTGGCGGTGGAGCCTGCCGATACGCTGCAACAGTACGTCCATCGGGCACAGGTCGGTGATGAGAAGGTCGGCATCGATATCCAGGCTTTGCTCCAGTGTCTGGGTGCCGATAATGATCCGGGCACCGGGCGGCCGCTGTTTACCGAGTTGTTCTTCGATGGCGGCATCCAAGAGTGGGCGGTCTTCCCGGCTGAAGCGACTGTGATGCAGCGTGGGCTGATCATTGACGCGGAACAGCCAGTCGCTCGCTTCCGGGCGGCATTCGACCGCGCGGAACAGCGCCGTTGCCGCTGCCACGGTGTTGCGCACTACCAGCACCTTGGCGCCGGTGCGTGCCGCTTCGATCGCCAGGTCGGCGACCACCTCGGGAGCATCGATGCAGTCGTGAAGTGACCAAAGCACATCTTTGCTGCGACCCGTGGGCACCATCGCGCGTAGGCCATGGCGATCGGAGATAGCAGGATAGGGCGTGTCCCCCGACTCGCTGAATCGCGGCGGTTGTACACCGGGTTTTTCGAGGGCGAGATAGCGGCTGCGAGCGCTACTGCCCAGGGTGGCGGAGAGCAGTAGAGCGTGCCCGGCATTTCCGAGGTGGGCTTTTAGCAGTTTTTCCAGCAACGCGGTCATGTACGCGTCGGAGGCGTGTACCTCGTCGACCACAAGCAGGCTGCGGGCCAATAGTGCATACCGCATGTGGGCGTGCTTGACCTTGAGAATTCCGAGCAATGCTTGGTCGATGGTACCCACGGCGATGGGTGCAGCAAGAAAACGCTTAGGTGCCTCGGCAGCCCAGCGGCGAAGCGCCTCGTCATCATCGGGGTTATCGTTCCATTGCACGGTGAAGTCGGGCAGCATGCTCGGTTCCTCCCCATCAGCGGCGCTGTAACCCGGAAGGGCACGCAGCACGAGGGGGCGATTCTCGGCCCAAAGGCGATCAACGGCCTTGCGCACCCGGTCGTACACCTGTTTGGCAGAGACGCGGGTGGGCAGGGCGAAGTAGAGACTGTCCACTTCACCGCGCTGAAACAGGTGGATGAAGCGCCAGAGTGCGGCCTCGGTCTTACCGCTGCCGGTCTCGGATTCGAGGATCACGAGCTGACCCAATGCGTCATCGGCCATCCCGGCCTGGATGGGATGCGGCGCCGGCACATCGAACGCCTGTTGAAAACTCGGATGTGTGTTGAGCAGATGGTTGCGGGATGCGGTGCTGTCGAGTCCCAGAGCAGCAATGGCCTGGTCCGCATACTGCTTTGCGGATTCACCCCGGTCTGCGTCGATGCGAATCGGGAAGTGCCGGGTGTCCGAGCCCAGCCAGTCGGCAAACTGCACGAGTCCGGCGAACAGATGGGCGAAGGCACGGTTATTGGGAAGCGGGCGCTCCACCGACCCAAAGGCGGCAGAGAAGAGTTCTCTGGCTCGCCCGCTGATTGCTTCGAGCACAGGTAGCGGCGCATAGACGAGGGTGCTGGTGTGGTCGGTGACCGGTTGCCAGTCTTTTCGGGAAACCTGGCTTAGCGTTGCCTGATTTTCCAGAAGCGGGCGGCCGTGGTGGCTGAAACTCGCATAGAGCAGAGGGATCAGCGCGGCACCCCAGTTGACCATCTCCTGAACGGGCAGGGCGTCGAGCAGATGCGCGACCTTCTCGTCATCCTGAAACAGGTAAATCGCCTGTGCGCCGTGGCCGCTGGGATTTGGCCAATAACCGGGTCTTTGTCCCGCAGCCCAACGCTTCGACTGAAAACTGCTGCTGGCCTTGCCGATGTCATGCAAAAGCGCAATGACCGCCAAGCGGGCCAAGTCCGCACCATCTAGTTCCCTTTGCGCAGCTGAGGTAAGCGCACGCCGCACCGAATTGCATCGACAGATCCTTTCGACGCAATACGCAACGTCGACCAAGTGGTCGAGAAGTGGCAGCCAGTTCGTTGTTTCACCTTTGGACGCGCAGCGTTCAAGTTTTCCAAAGGCGTCATTGCGCCGCATCGGGTGCCTCCCTGCGCTCTCGTCTGCCCAATCTAGAACACATAATGCCGGAGATGGCTACTGCCCGATGTCCGACCAGGGCCTTGCGTGTCACCATAGACACTCCGGCAGTCCGCGGCCGGCAGTGTGCCGCGGGTTATGCGGTCCACGCGTCCAGCCCTCGACCGGCAGGCCGGCGGCAATCCATGCGCGAAGCCAGGCAGTGTTGGTTATCACGCCAACCGTGGGGTGTCGGGTTCTTCTTGCCACGCACGAACACGTGCTCGGCATGCTTTCCCCGCTGCACCTCGATCATCCGGCTGGCGATCGAATTTAGCACCACCACCCGCTCGTCCTCTTTCTTGGTGAAGCCCCCTGGAATCAACACGACCGGCTTGCCGTCGACCTCGCGCAGCCAGTCCCAGCGCAGCTCACACACTTCCTGCTTGAGGGGGCCGGCGTTGACGGCGTACAACGCCACTGCCTGCAGGTGGCCAGATGGGGCCACTATCGGGCGATCCTGCTCGGCCCAGCTCAGCGGTTACGGCCAGCGGTGCTGGCCCTTCACCGTAGCCCGGACAGCCGTGGCGGCGCCTAGCGTAGCCACCGTCGGCCTTGTTTGTCACGCCATGAGTGCGTGTCGGCCGAAGCCGCCGTTCAGGATCAGGCCCGGCAGTGACTGCAATGGGGTAGTCACCACTCATGCGCCGTCAGCACATCAATTTCGGTCGGCTCATGCGTTAGCAACTACCGCGGCCTTATCGGCAGGCTATTTCCTCTTGCAGGTTCTGCTTCTGCCGCTTTCCACTGGATGGCACACACATCCCTCGTCATGAGCCGCCGCAACCAGCTCCTGCAGGATGCCACACTCACGCACCGACGCGTCGCTGCGGCATTGGGCACGCAATGTCCGCAACTGGCGCTCCAGCGTGTGCAAACTGGCGATGCGGGCACGAATGTGCGCCAGTTGGTCGTCGATAAGCTGATCAACGACGCGACAATCCGCCTCAGGGTGTGTGTTCAAGTCGAGCAACTGATGGACATCGTCCAACGACATGCCCAAGGTTCTGCAATGGCGTATGAAGGCCAGGCGTTCGACATGCGCCGGGCCGTAATCCCGGTAGCCGTTCGGTAACCTGGGCGGTGCTGGCAGCAGGCCCGTCTTTTCGTAATAACGCACCGTGTCTGCTTTCATCCCCGAATGTGATGCCAGTTCACCAATACGCATTTGGGCTCCTCCCACCATTGATAACGCGCACTTGACCTTGGAGTGACTCCAAGGTTTTTAATTATGGCGCTTAAGGCTATTGACCAAAACCATTATGGCTACATGTTGTTCCGGACAATGCTCGACGGCGGAAGCGCCTGTCGATCCGCGCTTCCGCAAAGCGCTGTGGATTGCCCTCGCTCTGAATGCGCTGATGTTTTT
>Ga0116162_10002862_pt1 | contig 10538 bp, 11 predicted proteins | sample AD_UKC105_MetaG_FD_89875 | JGI IMG/M metagenome (GOLD analysis project Ga0116162, IMG submission 89875) | Active sludge microbial communities of municipal wastewater-treating anaerobic digesters from Hong Kong - AD_UKC105_MetaG | ecosystem: Engineered > Bioreactor > Anaerobic > Digestate... | reverse complement strand
TTCAGAAAATTCTTTAAGGAACTCAATCTGAATATCTTTGAATATTCCTTTGATGAACATGACCGAACGATGGCGTATTCGCTGGCGACCCCCTTTGTCTCCTCGCTCGTATTCGGTGGATGCCTGACGGAGGAAGCCGTGCCGGGAACGACGTTTAAAAAGCATATGCACATCGCTGAGAATCTCATGAACGAAGATGATTATCTCCTCTCGGAAATCCTGTTCAACCCATACGTCGTGGAACAGATACAAAAGATCAATTCCCAGCTTTCATTTCTGACCCATATCATCAAAGACAGAGATTTTGAAGAGATGCAGAAATATCTGGATAAGGTGAGGGAAAACATAAAATAACCTGGGATTATCTTCCGCATTTAAAAATTCCTCCCTTGGGGGAAAGAGTGGAGTTCCAGGGAAACTCCTGGAAGTTCAGCAAAGCTAAACTTCAGGCCACTTGTGGCGGTGGGGGTTTCAAAAGCATAGAATGAACATTATTGTTAATAATCGTCTCATAACTTTAAATAGTTAGATTATTCAGCAGCTCCTCAAAAAAAATTATTCGAGGTAGAACATGACAAGAGACCAAATCAAACAAATCATCAGACAAGAACTCTTAAAACATAAAGATGTCAAAATCATCTATCTGTTTGGTTCAATAACAAAACAGAATTTCAGAGAAGATAGTGATGTTGATTGCGCTGTTCTAACCGAAGAGATAAATTTCTTTGAAAAATATCTTAAAACCAAGTTCATCATAGAGGAAAAAATCAATCGGGATCTTGATCTGATAGACCTGAAATCTATTGATCCCGGTTTTGCCGCTGAGATTGTCTCAAAAGGTGAATTACTCTATTCTGATCTGAAAGAAACGGCAATATCATACAAGATGAGCGTTTTATCCGATTACATACAACTTGAAGAAGACAGAAAACCGGTTATTGATGCTATTTATAAGAGAGGTAGTGTATATGGTTCAGGTAATATTGGCAAAGATTGAATCAATAGAACGATGTGTAAACAGAGTCAAAGAAATTTATCAACAGGGAACACTTGAAGAGTATCTTTATCAGGATGCGCTGATACTGAATCTTCAGAGAGCTTGTCAACAGTCAATTGACCTGGCCATGTATATCGTTTCAGAGAAAGGGCTTGGTTTGCCAAAATTCAGCAGAGAAGCCTTTAAAATACTATATGAAAATCAAATTATTTCTAAGATAACTTGTGAAAAGATGACTGGGATAATAGGATTCAGGAACATCGCCATCCATGAATATCAGAATTTAGATATTAACATCATAAAAAGCATTGTGGAGAATGATCTTGGAGATTTCGCTGCCTATATAAAAGAAATATTGAAGGATATTGAAGATTTTCAATAAAATACAGTTCGAACTGGAGGGAAAAAATGAGAAAACAAACAGTACTATTCCTTCTCTTGATACCTCTAATCCTGATCAGCTGCAACAGTACAACCTTCACAACTGTACAAGCGACTATCAAGGACTTCGTCTACGCCATAAACGGAGCGGAAATCAGCGACATCCTCAACACGACCTTTGACCTTGCCATCATCGACTATTCAAGAGATGGGACAGAAGATGAAAAATACACCTCTGCACAGATACAATCCTTAAAAAATAACGACACGATTCCGATTGCCTATTTCAGCATAGGAGAGGCGGAAGACTATAGATATTACTGGCAGGATAGCTGGAACTCAAATCCCCCTTCGTGGCTTGGAGAGGAAAATCCGGACTGGGAAGGGAATTACAAAGTCAGATACTGGCAGTGGGGATGGAAGACCATCATGTTCGATTACCTCGATAAAATTCTCGCACTTGGATTTGAAGGCGTGATGCTGGATATCATCGACGCCTACTATTACTGGTCGGAAGAAGAGGGAGAAGTCAGCACACAGTTTGCCGCAACCGAGATGATTGATTTTGTCTGTGAGATTTACACCTATGCCGTCAGCAAAACGGGTAACAGCCATTTTAAAGTCTTTCCACAGAACGCCGTTGAGATTCTCGACTACGACACCACCGGAAAATACCTCAGCCATATCACCGGACTCTCAATCGAAAGCCTTTTCTACGAAGACGACAAACAGACAAACAGTCAGGATAGAGGCTACCGTCTCGAATACCTTGAACGGTATAAAGATGCCGGAAAACTCATCTTAGTTACGGATTACATCTATCCGGATATGACCCAGATCAATGACTTCTATTCAAAGACAAAGGCACTTGGCTTCATCCCCTATGCGGCGGACAGATCTACCGCCCTCGATTCGGTCATCACTATTCCAAATCTTCAGCCATCAAAGAATTAATGAACAGGTTCTAATTGAGGGCGTTGAGGAATTACTGTTGCATAATTGTGAAGAGTGAGGATTAAAAATAGACGGGATAAAAAAGGTACAAACTAACTGTCAAACTTTTTGATTGACAAAATACTTGAGAAAAGTTTGACAGTTTTGAAAGGTTATTTCACCGTCTTTTTGTTAATAAAACTTATATTACATTCAAAGGTCCTATTCCAAGGGAGCGAAAAGATGAGATCCTGAATATGATAGTCTTTGAAATATTTTTTTAGGAATGCCATACTCATTTCATGAAAAAGAGTGATAAATTTATTGAGGATTTTTGAGTCATTAGAAACTTTATGAATATCTTCACCACTGGTTTTTAAATCCTCTTCGAGTCGAGCCCTGTAGATTCCCTGATAGAGATGATCGTCGATAAACCGTTTCAACAGGAAGGAAGATAATGCGACTTGATTTTCATTATTGGATCTTGCGGCTTGGGCAAGCAGGGTGCCAAGACTGTTTGATGCCGTATTCCAGGCGGAATACCCTCGTAGATTGTTTTTGGCAGTGTTCAAAAGGCGCTCTACGAAGGCCGGATTGGATCCGTTCGGATGAAAGACGTCCAGGATATACAACGACTTTCCACTGTCATTTAATTCTTCTAATTGGTTCAGACTCTTTTCAATACTGGAACCACAGATCAGAATCACACGATCGGCTTCGTTGGTTTCATGAAATCCCGTGAGCCTTGCATGAGAATGAACGTTCAATTCAAAGCGTCTGTCCTCATATTCCATCACCTTTTCCTTCGTTTCACGAGAATCGTAAACGATTTGTATATCCGAATGGTTGAAGGTACGGATGAGCAGTTCTTGGAGCACTTCGTCTGCCCCGTTGTGTATAGAAACACGATCACCGATCCCCATTTTTCGTGAAATCTCATCGAGTATTGACAGTTCTTCGGATTGCGGTCCGCCCACAAAAGTATCTTCTTGTGCAAACACGACGAGATCCGCCGTAGAACTTCCAACGAGGTCAAGGCAGTTCAGGTTAATCCGATGATTTCTGTTTCGAGCATCCCAATAGCTTTTGATGAGTTCCTTTGGGAGTTTTTGCGTGTGTTCGGACAACCGATCCGAAGCTTGAGCGCGTGCGTGCAGGTAGTCGTTTATCGCATCATAATGCCGTTGTGTGAGTTGTGAATCCACCGTTATCGAAGCTCTTCTGACGATTGAGGATAAGAAGATTTTCGATTTAGGCCGTCTCCTTTTAAGCTGTTCGATCTCTCGAAGTCTCTGTTGTGCCTGCTCCAGCGAGGTGAAGCCCTTTCTTGAGGAAACGAGTCCGCCATAGCAGAGCATGTCAACGGCTATCAAATAAAAATCGGCATCCGTTTTGGCGAGCCACTTTGACACATAGGTCATATCTCCTTCCTCTCTGAGATTGCCCAATCTGTCCCGATCCGGAAGTTGGATGTCGAGGGCGTAACCTTTTGAAAGATCAATGAGAAAATCGTAATTTGGAGGACGATTATCCATCGGTAAAATGGCAATTGTCACAATATTCCTCCCCCCTTCAGTATCTCTCCCTGAATGGCTTTCGGCTCGACATCTCGAACGGCAACACCCTTTTGTGAAGCCATTGCCGCACAGATACCGGCCGCCGTTCCCGTAGAGGTGGCGAGCGGGCTTGTTCTAACGGCAGAGAAGGCCAGATGATTGGCGCTGACGGCGCGTCCACAGAGCAGGACATTTTTTAATCTGCGAGGAAACAACGATGACAAGGGAATCTCATATTCTCCCGGATAGGGAATTCTGATTGTCTTGAGCGCCTTCGAATCGGGGATGTGTATATCCACAGGATAGGCGCCTACGGCAATACTGTCCTTGAAATGGCGCCTTTCGAGCAAATCGTCGAGTTTGATGATGTAATCCCCACTGACATGGGTCGTTTCTCGTACGCCGATCCGGTAGCCTTGTTGAATCAGTGTTACTTCCTCAAACCCCGGTATCTCATTTCTCAAAAATTCCAGGAAGGTCCAGATATCGAGATTTCCAGCACTCTGTGCCCGTGTGATTTCGGCAGGATCTTCTCCATACCCGTTGTAGCGGCTTGTGTTCATGATGATGCGATCCCTTGAAAATGGAACCTCAAAAAAGAGGAGACGATCTCTTTGAAAATTAATCCCGTAACTGTTTAGTTTTTTCATTTTACCGAAAAACCCGGCGACGGCGAGGTAGTCGAATTTTGGTTCTTCCGCCAACACGAACTCATCCGGATGAAGCTGAATGTAATCGATGATTTTCTCTCGGTTGATTCCGCCCAATTCGAGAATTTGCGACATGGGTTGAGCTGTCTGTCTAAAACCGTCTCCTTCGATATAAGGAGCACCAGCCCGTATGCATAAGCTGCCGTTTCCGGTGGCATCTATGAAGGTGGATGCCTGAAACCAATTTTTGACTGTCGGTGTGATCATCTCTATTTCACAGATCGTCCCTTGATCCTGACGGATACGGTTGACCAATCCACCGAGTATATAATCTACACCCTCTTCCATGAGCAGATGGACCAACACAGTTCGGAGTTTATCGGGGTCAAACGGTGTGATCGTTTCTACAAATCCGATAGGGTCCTTGATATGTCCATAACTTCCGTTGATCTTGATCAGTCTTTCCACGATTTCTTGTCCGATTCCTGCGGAGACTTGTCTGCGGGGGGAATGAAAGGTCATCATGGGATTTACGAGCGATGTGGTCAACACACCCCCTAAGGACATATCCCTTTCTATGAGGAGAACGGAAGCCCCCATTCTCTTTGCCGCAACAGCTGCACATATACCGGCAATGCCGCCGCCGACGGTAATTACGTCGTATCGTTCTTGCATCAACTCACTCCTTTGTCATTTTATTCCCGAAGTCAAAGCGGTATCGGTAAAATATTTCTGAAACATGATGAATATGATGACCACGGGGATGATTGACAAGGTTGTTGCAGACATCAACGGTCCCCAGTCTGCCGTATATCTGTTTTTAAAGACCTCAAGTCCAAGCTGCAAGGTTCTCATCTCATTGGTGCTCGTTACCACGAGTGGCCAGAGAAAATCGTCCCATGCCTGTGTAAAGGTGAAAATAGCGAGTGATGCGATGCACGGCTTGCCAAGCGGCAGAAAAATTTTCAAAAAGATACCCGCCTCGCTAGCCCCGTCTATTCTTGCGGCTTCGCTGAGTTCCTTCGGAAATTGCATATAATATTGTCTCATGATAAACACCCCAAAGGCATTCATCACGTGCGGGATGATCAATCCGGCATAGGTATTCAACAACCCCGTTCCCCCTTGTCCCAGCAAGTTATTCCCGCCAACGAGTGGGAATGATTTTGCGATAAGGAACGTCGGGACCAGCGTCACCTGAACCGGAATCATCATCGTACTGAGCAAAAGTAAAAAGAAAAAGTTCTTAAACGGAAACGAGAGTCTTGCGAAGGCATAACCGGCCAGTGAGCAAAAGACGACGTTGAGTCCCATGGACAACAGTGAAACAATCAGGCTGTTGACAAAATATCGTCCAAATCCACCGGTGGTCAGGGCATCTTGGTAATGATCGAACGTGATCTCTTTTGGAAAGAGTCCCTGAGAGGTTGAAAAAAGTTCATTGTTGGGTGTGAGCGACAGGGTTACCATCCAGAAGAACGGAGCCCCCATCAGGACCGCAACCAACAGAAGCAAGATGAGCGTTTTTACCTTTTCTTTTTTCTTCATACAACGGCCTCCTTTGTATGTCGCCATGTGAAACTTATTATCGAGAGCAGCATGATGATGATACCGAGAATAAACGACATGGCACTGGCGTAACCCATATCCATATAGTCAAAGGCCAGGCGGTATACCAGTAAACCGACCGTTGTTGTTGATTCGAGTGGCCCACCGTTTGTCATGACGTAGACTTCTGTGAAGGTCTGTAAGGTCTGAATCATCCCGACAACGAGTACGTAGAGATGAACGGGTCTGAGCAGGGGCAAGGTGATGCTGAAAAAACATCTCGTTTTCCCGGCCCCATCTATGGAGGCGGCCTCATAATAGTTTTGGGATATTCCCTGAAGTCCGGCCAGATAAATCAACATGTTCCAGCCGACACCACGCCATATCCTCATTCCGGCGATCGAGTGAAGCGCCGTCGATGTGTCCTGCAGAAAATAAGTTGTCGGCAGGTTGAAAAAGTTTAATATGCTGTTAAAGGCGCCAATTTGAGGGTCATACAACCAAAGCCATATCATGCTTGCGGCGACCATGGGGGTGATGACCGGAAGATAGTATATCGCACGGAACACCTTGATTCCCCGTATGGTTTTGTTGACGAGTATGGCCATGAGGAGTGACAGGATGATGTTCAGCGGGACAACCTCCAATGAGAATTGCAGAGTCCTCAACACGGCGCCCCAAAAATCCGTATCCGAAAAGATTCTCAAGTAATTGGAAAATCCGATAAACGTTGGACTCTTAAATCCCGAATACTCCGTCAAACTGAGATATAGCGATATAAAGATTGGTGAAATCCTGAATATGATGTTGTAGATTATTACAGGTGCGATAAAGACAAAGGCCGTTATGGCGATGCGTCTTTTCATCGTGTTTCTCTTTTTCACGCCCATTAGTCCTCCCGTATATTTTAGTGACAAAAAGCCGGATTCGAGTCTTAAAGAATCCGGCTCCTTTTATTCTATTTTAATTTGTTTATTTCACTCGCGGCTTGCTTCAAGGCCTTTTCCGGATCCATCACACCTCTCACGGCTCTTTCGAGATATTTCACGAGGATATCTCTGGCTTGAACCCAGAATGGGATGTTGGGGTTTGAATAAGCGAATTCAACACCCTCAATGTATTTTCTTAACATGGGATTGGATTTGACAAATTCCGCGTCAGTTGCGGATTGTCTTGGCGGAATACTGCCCAGTGCCTCGTTGATCTTGATGATAGAGTCCTTTGAGGTGAGGAAAGACAGGGCTTTAAGGGTGCTGTCCAAATCTTTGGTCTTTTTCGATACCATGAATCCCGCAAAGGAATAGAATCCGGCCCTTGTGATCTTTTTTGGGGGGATAGTTAGTTCGATTTCCGTGTAGGCTTTTGGAGAATACTTTTTGATGGCTGCCATGTTCTCTGAATTCACGAAGGATATGGCCGCTCTTCCCGCTGCGATTGGAAGTAAATTGCCGACGGGATTCAACCCATATTCGGAAGATACCTTATCCGTATGAATGAGATCGACGTAATACTGTAGGGCTTCGATTCCCTCTTCGCTGTCGAAAACGGGGTTGAAGTCGTCATCAAATAACTTTCCACCGTTCTCATAGAGGAAAGAGGCCCAAACCTGCTGAAGATCAATCCCGGAAACCGGTAAATTGATTCCGGCCACTTCAAAGTTTTTTCCCGCTCTTTTGGTTGTGGCGAGGGCATGTTCTCGAAGCTCCTGCCAGGTATCCGGTGCATGATCGGGATCCAGTCCGGCCTCCTCGAAAAAATCTCTTCTGTAAGCCATCAGCCAACCGGAACCAAAGACAGGCACGGCATACGTTTGTCCCTTGTACAGTCCGGAGGTCATTGATCCTCCAAAATCATCCGGCTCTTCCAGTTTGCTGATATACGAATCGAGTGGCATGATGAGGTCATTTTGAACAAATCCGGCAATAGCTGCCTGTCCATGCATGAAGATATCCGGTCCGATTCCGCCGGCTAATCCGGTGGTGAGTTTTGTGGAGAGTTCCCCCCATGGAATGAACTCAACTTGTAGATTCAACCCGGGATTGTTCTTTTCAAAGGCGGGAATCATTTCGTTTTCCACCACATCAATGAGACCTTTTGTGGTCCCGGCGAACCACACGGTTACCGTTTCTTTTGAAAAACCGGTGAAGACCAACAATAAAACCAACAGAAAAATCCAAAATACCTTTTTCATTTCTCTTCCTCCTCAATAAAGTGTTGACTCAATTTACGCGTTCAAAGACTTCACGATTGTTACCAGCCCCCGTTCAGCGCATAACATAATCTTTCTTAGTGTCGTCCTTGTTTTTCGTTGTAATGGTGTATGACCTTGGAATAAGTCCGTATTACCCCGCCGAATGTGTCCATATCGACCCCGGTGACGACCGGACCTATTATCAATCCTCGAAATCCCAGATCGAAGAGAGGGGCGATTTCATCGGGCAAGATATGCTTTTCGGTGGGAACAAATGCCGGGAGAGTGGTTTCACCGAGAATTTGTCGATAATGGATGAGATCTGTTACCGTCAGGGGTTCCCTGTAATGTTCAGGGCTTACAATAGAAACTTCGACACAGTCCGCCCCAATTGCCGCGAGTTCTTTGGCCATATTCAGGGAACTGGTATGGTTCAGGGCAATCATGACGGTGGCCCTTGCCTTGAGCAGGTACAAAGGGGCAAAATCGGCATAGGCGTCGAAGAGTGAAATGCCACAATCAATCATTTCGTTTATCTCGTGTTCATTCGCCATGGTGGTTGTGCCTGGAACCATTCCCATACAACACCCCAGCTCGGAATAAATCTGCTTCACCTTGTCTCTCAAAGTTGCCCATGAGGCATGTTCCGTCTGCGTTGCCCGATGTGTCACGTTGACGTGCAATTTGACGGCGTCGGCTCCTGCATCCATGGCCGCTTTGGCGTAATCTATGCTGTTTTCCGGTAAACTGACGATGAGCAGTCTCCGACCCGTTTCGAGTAAATCGTTGAATGTCATTTTACAACCTCCCTTAATGTTTCACCAACGGTGATGGAAGGTTCAACAAAAACCGTTCCCTTCGACCGTTCGTTTCCATCGATGAGTTCCTGAAGCATCATGAAGGAAATCTTTCCGAGCAGATAGGGCTTCAGGGAAATGGTCGAAATTTTCGGTGAGGTATGATTGCAGAAACTCAACCCGCCAAAACCCATGAGGCCCACGTCATCAGGCATCGAGAGGGACGAATGGTTCAACCCCTCGAGGATTCCCCGGGCAAGCCAGTCTGTTGTGCAGAATATGGAGGTGTTCTTTTCAAGGGAATTCAGATGATTCTCGATGAAACACCTGCCGCTTCTCTCATCAAATTCATCCAGTTCAAACAATTTCACACTGTCCGTATTTATACCGGTTTCGCGGACGTATCGGAAGTATCCCTCTATTCTGTCGGAAAAGGTATGCAGTCTCCTGGGCCCGCTCACAATCCAGTTATTCTCGTAAGTGCTTTCAAAAATCTGGGAAGCGGCCAGAAATCCCCCCTTCGTGTTATCGTTGTTTACGGCGCCAAAGTGTTCCAATCTGTCGTAATTACCGATCATGACAACCGGAATCCTTAACCTGAGCAGAAATTCCTTGAGGGAATCAGGCATAGGGATTCCGCCGCAGATGATCCCACTGATGAGATCAAGGGGGATTAGTGCGTTGTTGAAATCTTCACCAACAGACATGGATTGTACCAGACAGTGATAATTTGACTTGGTCGCACTCTCCAATACCCCATCCTGTACGACAGAGAAAAATTCGTCGCTCTCTATTGACTCGTGTGGATTGGCTATAAAGAACAGAATAACCTTACTGTTTTCAGGAATCTGGCCATCCTTGTATCCCATACCTTGTGCTGCCTTAAATATTTTTAACTTCGTTTCCTCGCTTATTCGCTTGTCGTTTTTAAGGGCTCTTGAAATGGTAGACATTGAAAAACCGGTGAGTTGCGATATTTCCTTCAAAGAGATTTTCATCAGACACCTCCATGCAAATTATGCAAATAATAATCTGTAAATTATTATATCATATATTTTGAAAAAAACAAATTGTCTTTTCTGAAAAAGAGATTTAGGAAAAAACAAAGAAGAATATGCTAAAATAGCACTTATTATAAGCTGTATGGCAAGAAACACTAAATATTTTGTGCGCTTTGGAATTTATATCTTTTTAAAAATTACGAAATCTATATATGCAAATTATGCAAATATAGAAAGTGAATCTGAACATGACATAGATCAACGACTTCTATTCAAAGACAAAGGCACTTGACTTCATCCCCTATGCGGCGGACAACTCCACCGCTCTCGATACAATCATCACTATTCCGAATCTTCAGCCGTCAAACTAGAATTTACAGAAATCCTGAACACATTTGCAAGAATTTGAATCAGTAATCGTACGCTCTTGGAGGTATAATCTGTACTTCCCAGATTCATGATAACAGTTGTATCAGAATTCTTG
>Ga0116162_10002858_pt1 | contig 10553 bp, 13 predicted proteins | sample AD_UKC105_MetaG_FD_89875 | JGI IMG/M metagenome (GOLD analysis project Ga0116162, IMG submission 89875) | Active sludge microbial communities of municipal wastewater-treating anaerobic digesters from Hong Kong - AD_UKC105_MetaG | ecosystem: Engineered > Bioreactor > Anaerobic > Digestate... | reverse complement strand
TGCTGCAGATCCTCGACCGCCAGTTGCCGGCACGCGGCCGGCGGCCTCTGCGCCAATGGGTCGAGGGGATCTGGCTGCGTCTTGGTGGCCTGGCAGTGGCCACGACTGTGGCGCTGCCCGACGCCCAGGCCTACCTGCGGCTGCTCGATCTCCACGAACAGGCCGGCGGGCTGTTCGACTTTGCGGAGCTGGAGGCGGCGCTGGCGCGCCTGTACGCAACCCCGGACAGCCACGCCGACGGACGCGTCCAGCTGATGACCATGCACAAGGCCAAGGGACTCGAATTCGATACCGTGATCCTGCCCGGCCTCGGCCGCCGCCCGCGCGGCAGCATTGCCGAGCTGCTGTACTGGCTGGAGCGCACCGGCGCTGACGGTCGCACCCGGCTGTTGATGGCACCGATCCGCGCCTCCGAGCAGGCCGCCGATCCGATCTCCGGCTACCTGCGTGAACTCGACCGGGACAAGGGCCGCCTCGAGACCTCGCGCCTGCTCTACGTCGCGGCCACACGCGCCAAGCGACGCCTGCACCTGCTCGGGCACATCACGTTCAACAGCAAGGGAGACGCCGGCAAGCCGGTCGCCGATTCCCTGCTGGAGAAACTCTGGCCGGTGATCGGGGACGCTTTCGCGCCGCTGCAGGCGCCACCGGCAACAAGGGCCGATCTCCCGGCCGTCAACGCAGCGGCTTTGTGGCGCCTGCCGGCAGACTGGCGACCGGCGGGCGCCACACTGCCCTCCGTGACGACCGCCCCACCCGACACCGGGGCAGTGCTGGCCGACGTCGATTTCGACTGGGCCGGTGACACCGCAAGACACGTCGGCACCCTGGTCCACCGGCACCTCGAACAGATTGCCACGCAGGGCCCCGAACACTGGACACCGGAGCGGATCGCCGGTCTGCAAAAAGGGGTCAGGCTGGGCCTGCGCAACCTGGGCGTCGACGCCGACGAGGTGGAGCAAGCGGTGACCAGGACACTGCGCGCCCTGCAACAGACGCTTGCCCATGAAACCGGACGCTGGATACTCGATGCACACAAGGATGCGCGCTGCGAATGGCCACTCACGTTCGCCGAACAGACAGCCCGCCACTATGTGATCGACCGCAGCTTTGTCGATCCAAAGGGAGTGCGCTGGATCATCGACTACAAGACCGGTGAACACCTCGACGGCGACCGAGATGCCTTCCTCGACAGCGAACAGGAACGTTACCGCGCGCAGCTCGAGAACTATGGACGTATCGTGCGTGCTCTCGAAGACCGCCCGATCCGCCTCGCCCTGTACTTTCCGCTGTTCCCGGACTGGCGGGTCTGGGACTATGCCGGCTGATCAGGTGATGGTGAAACAACGGACCGGCCGGACGACATGGCACTGAACGATGAATACCAACGCATCGGGACACTGCTCGCCAGGCGGCTCGGTGGTCCGGCGATCGGCGGTCTGTACCTGCCCGCGCCGGTGGCCGATGAGACCTTTCGCGACGAGTTCGGCTTCGTGTTCCTCGACGATGGCAGCGTCGGTCCCTTCTACGTCAGCCTGGGCGAACTGCTGAGGCAACTGTGGCAACGCCACCCGCACCCGGCAGATTATTGCGGTGACGTCGCCTCGCTGCTGCAGGGCTTTGCACACGGCGATCCGGCAGGTCGCGCGCTCGCCGTTGGTACCTATAACGCGCTGAGCGCCAGCCTGTATCGGCGCGCCGGCTTCGAGCCACCCGAACGCGACCGCAAGGCCGGCCTGGGCGACACGGCGCCGGGTGACCTGATCGGCATGGTCGGCTATTTCTCGCCGCTGGTGGAGCGCCTGATCGCCAGCGGCTGCAATGTGCTGGTACTGGAAAAATCGCCGCAGCGCGTCACCCCGCACGCCGCGGTCAGTGCCACCGCGGACCCGCGTGATCTGCGTGCCTGCCGGCAGGTGCTGTGCACCGCGTCGACGCTGATCAACGACACGCTCGACGGGTTGCTCGACACGCTGGCGGGAAACACACCGGTTACCCTGATCGGCCCAAGCGGCAGCGGCCTGCCGGACCCGTTGTTTGCCTGCGGCGTGACCGCGGTCGGCGGCGTCGGCTTCGCCGGCCGTGAGCAGCTGGTGGCGCAACTGGCGCAGGCAGTACCCTGGGGCAGCGCCGGACGCAAATACCAGCTCGACGCGGTCGACTATCCCGGGCTGAACGCGCTGCTCGACCGGCTACCGAACGGTCGTGCGGACACCGACCAGACGTAACGCGACCAGCACGGCATCCACCTGCTCCCACCCTAGGGTCACGCGTTGTGCGCCATTGATCAGGTGATGGCAATCGAGGTGCAGCTGCTCGAACACCGGGGCAAGGCACTGAGCGGCCAGCGTCGCCCGGATGGTCCGCGGCACCAGCTCCTGCACTGTGCCGACGAAATACAGCTGTGAGGTGCCACCGTCGTAGAACACGCGGCGCGCATCGAGATTGAAGAAGATTTCGTTGGCGTTGACGACCGGCGCGATCGCGCGGTCCTGCTTTGTGCAGGCGGCTATCGTGGACGCACTGACCGGGCCTGTGCCACCGGGCATGAGGACTCCCCCTTCTCTGACGGCGGGCGGGGCAAGCCGGGGTGCGACCTTCTGCGCACCTGCTGGTCCCGATGCGCCAAGCATACCCTGGAAGACCCGGGTACGCCTCCGGCCCGTCGGGCGGCTCAGGCCGCGCCGCAGTGTCTGTCCTTCAAGATCGACGGCACGCTCCAGCCGCGGCGCTGCAACGCCGTCGCCAGTCGACGCGCCAGCAGCGCCACCATCGGGCAAAGGTGGGCAACGATGCGCTGCGAGACCTTACGCGTGATCGAGTTCGGCCCCATGTAGAGATCGAACGCGATGCTCATCGCCATGCCGCCCAGGATGCCGAGTGGCATCGCCTCGGTCAGCCCGCCGAGCAGCCCGCCATAGGCCAGGGGAACAAACCGGACCAGCGCACGCGACGTCGCCTCAGCGGAATCCTCGGACAACTCGTGGCTGTACTCGACGTATTGATCGTGGTGTGTCTTATCGTCGGGCGCTGGGAAATCGACGATCTCCAGCGTCTCGAAGTCCGGGATGTCCTTATCGATTTTCGTCTCTGTTGACATAGTCTTGCACCTCTATCCCGGGTTACCGGCAGACCGTGAGCGGGTGTCGATTGACGTCCGTTGAACGTTCTGTTCGGCGAATTGTTGCAATGCAATATAGGCCCTGCAATGACATTAATCAAGTATTTGGCATATTACTAATATATATCCCAAGGCCTTGAGAAGCGCACGCTTTCATTGGGGCTGGACATTGCGGCGCACGCGCCGGCTCCGATCTGCACACGGTGGTAACATCGCCCGATGCCGCACGTCATCGTCGACCCCGAATCCACTTCCCTGCAGGAGCGCTTCGCGCTGATCAAGACGCCACGCAAATCACGTAAGCGTTACCCCGAAGGCTGCGTCGAGATCGTCGAATCGCCTGACGCCGCGCGCGCGGCCGCCGACAGCAGCAGGAACCTGCATCCCGCGGTGGTCTACGGCCCGTCAGTCTCTTCGGAGAGCCAGCGCATCTATTACCTGGTGCGCTGGCTGTAAGGGCATACCCGGCGTTTCCCGCCACCTCTTGAAATAGCAGTGATCGCCCCTAAATCGGGGGTACGGGCGCCGCACGGGCCCGTCGATCCGGCGGTTCGAATGAACGCCACTCAAACCTTGTTGCTTATTTCAGAGGACAACACCATGACTACATTTGATTTCACCCCCCTGTTCCGCACTGCCATCGGTTTCGACCGCCTGGCACAGGCACTCGAATCGGCCAATCGGGCCGACGCCGGTGGCTACCCCCCGTACAACATCGAGCTGACGGGCGAGGACAAGTACCGGATCACCATGGCGGTGGCCGGCTTCAGTGCCGATGAGATCGAGATCGAGGCCAAGGAGAACCTGCTCAGCGTCAGCGGCCGCAAAGGTGCCGACGTTGCCGACCGCCGGTTCCTCCACCAGGGAATCGCCAAGCGCAATTTCGATCGCGCCTACCAGCTGGCAGACTACGTGCGCGTCAGTGGCGCCGACCTCAAGGATGGCCTGCTGCACATCGACCTGGTGCGTGAGGTCCCTGAATCGATGAAACCGCGACGTATCGAGATCCGTGGCGGCGACGAGCGGCTGATTGCAGGCAGCGACGAGCCGCAGGAGGCGGCCGCCTGATCAAGCCATGACCCAATCGCCCCGGCAGCCCACCTGCCGGGGCGCTCCACCGGGATGTCAGCATGACCCTGCACAATGCCCGTTTTTTGCTGTTCGCCTGCCTGCTGCTGGCCGTACTGCCCGCCCGTGCAGCACTGCCGGTCCAGGTCGACGACACACCGCTGCCCAGTCTTGCGCCGATGCTGGAGAAGATCACACCGGCGGTGGTGAACATCTCGACCGTGAGCCTGGTGCGCACCGAGAACCACCCGCTGTTGCGCGACCCGGTATTTCGCTGGTTTTTCGAGCTCCCGCGCGACGCGCAGCGCAAACGCAGTCAGAGCCTGGGGTCGGGCGTGATCGTGGACGCCAAGCTCGGACACGTGCTGACCAACCACCACGTAATCGAGCAGGCTGACGAGATCCGCGTGACCACCAACGATGGTCGCGAACTGAAGGCCGAACTGCTCGGCGCCGACCCGGAGATCGACATCGCACTGCTGCAGATCCCGGCCGACAACCTCAAGGAAATCCCCCTGGCCGACTCCCGGCAGCTGCGTGTCGGCGACTTCGTGGTGGCCATCGGCAACCCGTTCGGGCTCAGCCAGACCGTGACCTCAGGGATCGTCAGCGCGCTCGGGCGCAGCGGCCTGGGGATCGAGGGCTATGAAAACTTCATCCAGACCGACGCCTCGATCAACCCGGGCAACTCGGGTGGCCCACTGGTCAACCTGCGGGGCGAACTGGTCGGGATCAACACCGCCATCCTGGCGCCCAACGGTGGCAATGTAGGAATCGGTTTCGCCATCCCGATCAACATGGCCGAGGCGATCAGACGCCAGATCGCCGAGCACGGTGGCGTGTTGCGTGGCGTATTCGGCGCGACGGTGCAGAACCTGACGCCCGATCTGACTCGTGCCCTGGATCTCCCCGCCGGCAGCCGAGGTGCAGTGGTCAGCGGCGTTGAATCGGGATCGGCCGCCGCGCGCGCGGGATTGCGTGCCGGCGATCTTATTGTCCAGCTGAACGGACAGCCGATCGGTAACGCCACCGATCTGAATACGACGCTGGCACTGCTGCGCGTAGGCGAACGCATCACGCTGGGCATCATGCGTGACGGTCAACCACGCACCATGAGTGCGCAGATCGCCGACCCTTACGCCGATTTCGTCGACGGCAGGACCATCGGCCGCCAGCTGCGCGGCGCGCGCCTTGGCGAGGTTGTGGACGAGTCGAGCCTCGGCACCAACCCCGGGATCGCGGTCGGCCCGGTGGTCGAGGACAGCGATGCCTGGCGCAGCGGGCTGCGCGAAGGTGATGTGCTTTTCCAGGTCAATCACATTCGGGTCAGGTCGCTGCAGGCGTTGCAGGAAGCTGCAGTGGACGGCATCAGTCAGATCAAGCTGCGGCGCGGCAACCGCCTGGTCACCCTGGTATCGCGTTGAGCGTCGCCGGCTACAATCACCACTCACGCACCCGGTCGCGCCGCACATCGTCGTAAAGCCCGGCTGATTCGATCCCACGCTGCCAGGAGGAAATCGCGATGAAGGCCGTCGGCTACCGACAATCGCTTCCGATCACCCACGAACAGTCCCTGCTCGACCTGCAACTGCCTGACCCGAAACCGGGCCCGCGCGATCTGCTGGTGCAGGTCAGGGCGGTCTCGGTCAACCCGGTGGATGCCAAGGTGCGGATGCGCAGCGCACCGGCCGACGGCGAGGCCAAGGTCCTGGGCTGGGACGCCAGCGGCGTGGTCCTCGAGACCGGCGCCGAGGTGACCTTGTTCCGGCCAGGTGACGAGGTGTGGTACGCGGGATCGATCACGCGCCAGGGCAGCAACGCGGAACTGCACCTGGTGGATGAACGCATTGTCGGCAGCAAACCCCGATCGCTGGACTTCGCCCAGGCCGCTGCCCTGCCACTGACCAGCATCACCGCCTGGGAACTGCTTTTCGAACGCCTGCAGGTGCCGTCAGGCAAGGCACACAGCAATGACTCACTGCTGATTGTCGGTGCCGCGGGCGGTGTCGGATCAATCCTGACCCAACTGGCGAGTCGGCTCACCGGCCTGCACGTCATCGGCACCGCCTCGCGCCCCGAGACCGCCGAATGGGTCCGCACACTGGGCGCCCATGCGGTGATCGATCACAGCCACCCGCTTTCGGAGGAACTGCATCGCATCGGCATCGACCGCGTGTCGCATGTCGCGAGCCTCACCAAGACAGACCTGCACTTCGCCGAGATCGTCAAGGCCCTGACCCCGCAAGGCCGATTTGCACTGATCGACGATCCGGGCTCGATCGATGTCGCCCAACTCAAACAAAAGAGCCTGTCATTGCACTGGGAGCTGATGTTTACCCGGTCGATGTTCGAGACCGCCGATATGATCGCCCAGCATCGCCTGCTGTGCGAGGTGGCGGCACTGGTGGACGCTGGCATCCTCCGTACCACGGTCGCCGAGCATCTTGGCCCGATCAATGCGCACAACCTCAAACGCGCGCATAAGCTGATCGAAAGCGGCAGGTCGCGGGGTAAGATCGTGCTCGAGGGTTTTTGATCGGTTGCAGGATCGACTATGCAGTTTTTGAACGGCATCACGCTGTTACTGATATTCCAGCTGATCGGCGAATTCGGCGCGCGCCTGCTGGATATCCCGGTACCCGGACCGGTGGTCGGCATGCTGCTGCTATTCCTCACCCTGATCGCACGCCGCTCGGTGGCGCCGTCGCTGGAAACCGCGTCCGGTGCATTGCTCGGCCACCTGTCTTTGCTGTTCGTACCGGCAGGCGTGGGCATGATGATTCATTTCGAACGCATCGCCGGCGAATGGCTGCCGATCGCGGTCGCGTTGCTCGGCAGCACCGTGATCACAATGCTCGCAAGCGCGTTGATCATGGCCGGCACCAGCCGGCTGTTTGCGCCCGGGGACAGACAGGATGACTGACGACGGCATCGCCACGATCTGGGTCTATCTGTCGACCACGCCGCTGCTTGGACTGACCATCACGCTGGTAGCCTACGGCATCGCCTATCGCGCCTACCTTTGGTCCGGATCCAACCCGCTGCTGCACCCGGTGGTGTCGGCAGTCACGCTGCTGATCCTGTTCCTGGTTGGCACCGACACCCCCTACGAGGCCTACTTTGCCGGTGGCCAGTTCGTGCACTTCCTGCTGGGCCCGGCGACCGTGGCGCTGGCGATACCGCTGTATCAGCAGTTGCCGAAGATCCGACGCTTGTGGCTGCCGGTACTGATCACGCTCGTTTCGGGTGTCACGATCGGCGCGCTGAGTTCGGTCGCCCTCGCCAGGCTGTTCGGCGCAACCTTGCAGACGCAAATGTCACTGGCGCCCAAGTCGGTAACGGCACCCGTGGCCATGGGTATATCGGAACAGATCGGCGGCCTGCCGTCGCTGACCGCGGTCATGGTGGTGGCGACCGGCATCCTGGGTGCCGTACTCGGGACCAGACTGTTCACCCTGCTGCGCATCCGGGATGACAGCATTAAAGGGATCGCGATGGGCATCACCGCCCACGGGATAGGCACGGCGCGCGCATTCCAGGTCAGTCCGGAGATGGGTGCGTTCTCCGGTCTGGCGATGGCGCTGTCGACTTTCACCACGGCCCTGATACTGCCGTGGCTGCTGCAGTGGCTCGGTTGGCTCGGCTGAACCGACACCTCAACGCATGAACGGCAGCATGCGTTCGGGGTTGGAAAACTTGTTGATGTCGCTGCCCATGTGCCCCATCGAGTTGGTCATCACAGCCATCGACTGATTCATCTGGTGCATATCGACCGACATGTTGAGGATGCGCCCGCTCATACCGGCGATGTTCTGATTCAGCTCGCCCATGTCGCGGCTCATGTTGGCCATGTTGTCAGTCATGGACTCCATGCCGATACGCACACGGGAGAAGTCATCGCCCATACGCGCCTGGCCTTCGACCATGCTCTTTGCCATCTGGTTCATGTTGCCGGCCATGCCTTCCATGTTGCGGCTCATGCGCCCGACATCCAGCCCCATCTGTACGACCGACTCGGTCATCGTGCCCATGTCCCGGCCCATGTTCCACATGAACAGGCCCATACCTGCAAAGGCCAGGGCCATGATCACAACCAATACGGCAGCGCCGCCTTTGCGCACGACATCCGCTGTCGCGGATGTGGCCTCTTGTTGTTCCGACATGATCAGCCTCCGCGCGACTCAGAGGTTGCCGGGGTTGCCGTCTTCGGCATGCAGTATCGTCGTGATGTGCTTGTCGTTCTTGATCAGGTGCCAGGTGTCGTCCGGCTGGTGATAGACGCTGAAGCACAGCGGCTTGATCCTGCCTTTCCACAGAATGCACAGGCGCTCCTGGTCATCGACAAACCAGACGCCATCCTTGCGCTCACCATCTTCCCGCAGCACCTGCACGACCACACCCTCGTCACTGAAGAAGTTGGAGCACAGACTCTGATCCTTCTCCTTGCGACACTCGATGGTCTTGTTGCTGACCAGCTCGATGACGGCATCCCGATCCAGCGAATCGGAATCGTCGAATGCAAAGACAGCCGACGACAGCAACATGGCACTTGCACAAAGACCCGGTAAACGCATATCCATCCCCCCGCTTGTTTATTGTCCGCCTAGGTTAAGCGAAAAGGGGCGGCAATGAAAAAGCAGCCGGACAGCGCCCCCTCAGAACAGCCCCGCCGCATAGTCGTCGTAGGCCTGGCGTATTTCCGCCTTGGTGTTCATGACGAACGGCCCGCCTCGGGCGACCGGCTCATTCAGTGGTCGCCCTGCAATCAGCAGGCAGCGCGCCCCAAGGTCGCCACTGCGCAACTCCACCGAGTTGCCGTGTGACAGCACGGCAAGATCGTCGCGTTGCAGCATGACAACCCCGCCATCCGCATCCTCGGCCTCGACCTGGCCTTCGATGACATAGCAGAAGCCGTTGTGTGCACTCGGCAGGCGTTCGGAAAAGACCTGTCCCGGCGGCAATTCGACATCGAGATACAGCGGCTCGGTGAGCGGTTGCACCACCGGGCCGCGCGTCCCGGTCTGCGTGACACCGGCGATCACCTTCACCCGGATCCCGCCAGCACGTACTTCCACTGGTATCGCATCCACCGGGTGTTCCTGGTAGGCCGGCGCGTCCATCTTGTGCTGCGCCGGCAGATTCACCCACAGCTGAAAGCCCTCGAGCAGACCCGCCTGCTGCTGTGGCATCTCTGAGTGAACGATTCCCCTGCCTGCGGTCATCCATTGAATACCGCCAGGTTCGATCACTCCCTGGTGACCGGCGCTGTCCTCGTGGCGCATACGCCCGGCCAGCAGGTAGGTCACCGTCTCGAATCCACGATGCGGATGCAGCGGGAATCCGGCGATGTAGTCGCCCGGGCGGTCGGAGCGAAATGCATCCAGCAGCAGGAACGGGTCGAGCATCGGCAGAGCCGGCTGACCGATCACCCGCGTGAGTTCGACACCGGCACCATCGGTGGCCGGCATACCGCGGACCACGCGTGAGACGCGGCGGTTATCGGGATCGCTGTTGTTGACAGACTGTTGCATGACATCCTCCTCAGGCGGCCTGGCCGGCAAGGTCCGGCAGCCATCTGTCCAGTTGACCGAGTGCCGCCTTGCGCGCGCCACCGGCATCCACCGCTACCCTTTCCGCACCGACCAGACGCACATCTTCGATGCCGATGAATTGCAGCACCTGGCGCAGGTAGGTACTGGCGAAATCAGCCGCACTGCCAAACGGCACACCACCGGAAGCCATCACCAGGTAGACCGGCCGGTCACGCAGCAGGCCCTGAGGTCCCTTGTCCGTGTACCGGAAGGTGACACCGGCGCGACATACATGGTCGATCCAGGCCTTGAGCACCGACGGTACCGAAAAATTGTAGACCGGCACCGTGAGCACGATCGCATCGGCCCGTTGCAGCGCCGTGATTGCATCGTCGGATGCGGCCAGACGGGCGAGCTGCCGCTGGTCGCGCTGCCCGGCGGGGGTGAAGTTGGCGCCGATCCAATCGGCATCGATGTGCGGCATTCCGTGTGCGAGGTCTATGTTGACCACATTGGCCGTCGGCTGCTGCGCGACCAGACGGCGGACCACCTCATCCCCGATCTCCCGGGTCACTGAATCATCCAGAGATGCGCTGCTGTCGATTCGCAAGATGTTGTTCATTACCTGTTGGTTCATTTGCTGACTCCTGCCTGACTGAGGGGGTGGCCGCTTTGGCTACCCGGTGACTGGAGCATTACTGTTACCCTGATGAAGATAAATATGTGAATATCGGCAACTCTGTTCCATTTTTTCGAACAATATGGATAAGTTTGCCAATATCGAGGCCTTCGTCAGCGTGGTCGAAAGCGGCAGCTTCAGCCGTGCAGCCGAG
>Ga0116162_10002848_pt1 | contig 10568 bp, 8 predicted proteins | sample AD_UKC105_MetaG_FD_89875 | JGI IMG/M metagenome (GOLD analysis project Ga0116162, IMG submission 89875) | Active sludge microbial communities of municipal wastewater-treating anaerobic digesters from Hong Kong - AD_UKC105_MetaG | ecosystem: Engineered > Bioreactor > Anaerobic > Digestate... | reverse complement strand
TTTGTCCCACCAGCCGGCCCACTCAATCATGGGAAGCCTGTCAACTGGTTTGAAATTCATTACATTTAAAAATCTTTCTCTCTGGTTCATAATGTCACCTCAGTGGTTATATTATCAGCATGAATTGCGATAGTCAATTCATACTGACTGTAAAATCTTTTCAAATTCCTCGTACGGCATAGGCTGATAGAAAATGAAGCCCTGAATTATGTCGCAATCCAGCTGTCTTAATAAATCAACCTGCTGTTTAGTTTCAACACCTTCGCATATTACTTTCATGTCCATGTTATGAGCTATGTCGCTTATTCCTTTAATCATCTTCTTTGCTCTACTATTATCCAGATTATAGAGCAGACTCTTATCAAGCTTTAAATAATCTATAGTAAAACTTGAGAGGTCAGAAAAAGAGGCGTAACCTGTCCCGAAATCATCTAGAGAAATGGTAAAACCATATTCTTTAAGTCTTTTAACTATTTCTATCATAATTTTCTTATTTTCTGATATTATACTTTCAGTAACTTCAATATTTAACAAACTAGCAGGCACTTCATATCTTTGTGCAATATCCAGAATATCATCACAGAATTTTATATCTGCAAAATGAGATCGTGCAAAGTTTATAGCAACAGGAACAACTCTTTTTCCCTCTTTCATGCTTTTCGCAATTAACTTGCAGGCTTTTTCAAACATATACATATCAAAAGCGATAATTGATCCGCTTTTTTCAAATACCGGTATATACTCACCAGGGCGTATAAGCCCTCTTCTTGGGTTATACCATCTTGATAAAATCTCTCCTCCACATATGCTGTTATCCCTTAAAGATATCTTGGGTTGAATATAAATAAGAAAATCTTCTTTTTCCATGCTTGTAGTAAATTCCTGCTGTAAAAGATTCTCTTCTATGGTAACAATGTGAGCAGTCTCATCAAAAAACAGGAATCTTATTTCATCTGTTTCTTTTACAAATCTTCTTGCTTGTAAGGATTTCTGCATAAGCATATCCATATTTACTTCTTCATACTTAGGGGTATATATGCCAATACTTAAAACTACCGGATACTCTGATTTCTTTATATCAAACTTATCATTGATGGCGTCAATAATCTGCTTAATTCTAAGAGCCATCTCAGGCTTTTCAGTAAACTGTAATAACAAGATGAAATCATCATTATCAGCTCTTGCTAATATTTCGTTATTATATATATACTCATCTATAATTAAAGCTACATCCACTTGTACTTTATTTGCTTCATCATATCCGAAAATCTCTCTTATATTATCCAAACTAGAAACAACGAAGTTAACCATACAATATGAGCTTATATTCAGTGAACTTATAGTTATATCTGTTATAGACTTTAAGCCAGTTAAGTTTGGATACCCTGTCAACTTGTCTGTGTTAAGGAATTGCTGTTTGAGTTTTTTGCACTTTTTATAAGCTGTAAATGCTGATACTAATGCTGTTATGGAAACAACCGCAACTGAAGTAGCTATAACTATATTCAGTTTGGTATCATTAAACATTTTTTCATACTGTACTGCTTGGCTTGAAATTATTGATACTATCTGTTCTTGTGATATCGTATCAATAGCTCTATTCATGAGTTCAATTGCTTGATTCGGCATTCTGCTTGTGTACTGTATTGCAATGATATTACCATCAAAGCTTGCAATTTCCCTGCCGGCTTTAAATCCAGAATATGGTCTTACAAATGATGTAGTTATATCAGTCTGCATATTATATGCAAATTGCAGGGTCTCATTTGAGTTTTTAGTATATATGTACTCAAATTTAAATCCAGTAAGATAGGAGACTTTTTTCAATATCTGAACTATTACCCCTTCGTATTGTTTTTCATAATTGTTATAGAACTCAAAAGGGAAGCTTGCTTTTTCTATTGCTACATATATTACAGGATAATTCTGAACAGTCTCTTTGTCTATCTGACTCATTACAAAATCTTCTCCTAATGCAATACCAGAAAAAGTATGTACGCTAAGAAGAAGTATAATGATAACAGATATGATTATCGCTCTTCTATTCATGCTCCCTCCCAAAGGATACTCTGCAAGCTTCGTCACATTCCTTCTTAATATTTTCTGCTTCTTTGACAAAGCTTTTCAGTATTCTTGTCATCTGTTTTTTAAATTTAATTATTTGTTCAATATATTCATTATATTCACTTTCCTGCTTTTGCTTGTTTTCTTTTGTATCTTTCAATATTTTTTCAGCCTGCTTGTTAGCATCATTTACTATTAAATCTGCAGACTTTTTAGCCTGAATGATTGCATATGCAATTTCATCCTGAGTCTTTTCCAGTTTTTCCAGTCTTTTTAGTAGTATGTTATTCTGCTCAATAACTTCCTTTACCTGTCTGTCTTTATCTGAAAGCTTGGTATTAAGATCCTCGTTTAACATCTCAATGTAGTTCATAACATCTTTTTTCGAATATCCGAATAATTCTTTTTTAATACCTCTAAATGAAATCATAACTTTACCCATATATCCTTTATATATATTTTACATCATTGATTAAGCTTAACCCTCTTTATTTTTCCCCATTGCAGTTTTTTCTTCTTGTATCCTATAAATGCTGTCATACGTGTGAATGCAAGAATTACCCTAAACCAAACACTCTCATATATGCAAGCCCATATGGCTTTCCATACATCTTTTGAGGAAAGCTTTACATTCTGAGTATGTATCCTTGAAAAGAATGCTGACAGAGTCAGTACTGCTCCAAAAAGAATTGAAAGTACAGAAAACATTATTATTACTCTTAACGATATCATACCAAGAAAATACATTATGATAACTGAAAATAACCCGAAAATCTCAATATATGGAGACATTAGTTCAAAAATTACAAAGTACATATATGAAACAGTACCTAATGCACCATACTTAGTACTTAAAAGAACCTGACTATGCTTGCTTAAACTCTGAAAAAGCCCGAGATGCCATCTTCTTCTCTGTTTTTTTAAGTCTGACATACTTTCTGGAGCCTGACTCCAGCATACCGCTTCGGGTTCATATTTTATAGTATATGGTATGTTGTTTTTTTTGCAGAAAACATGAAGCCTTACAACAAGTTCCATATCCTCCCCCATTGTCCCATGGTCATATCCGCCTACTGCAATTACGATATCCTTTTTAAATAATCCAAAAGCTCCGGAAATTATCATATTCCCATTAAACATATCAAATAATATTCTTGAGGCAAGAAAAGACCTTTCATATTCCAGAACCTGCATTGCTGTAACCATTTTTTTTGGCATCCCATATTTCTTGACTCTTCCATTTTCTAAAACAACACCATTTGCAATGCGCACAAGCCCTCCGCATGCTATAAGATTCTCATCAGTCAGAACAGGTTTTACTATTCTTTCTAGTGCATCATGCTGCAGCATCGAGTCAGCATCCATACAGATAAAATAGGGGTAGCGGGATGCATTTATACCCATATTCAGAGCATCCGCCTTGCCTCCGTTTTTCTTTCTTATCAATACTATAGGAACTTTATACCCATACGATTCATACACGAATTCTTCTTCCTGACATCTTATGCTCTTTTTTATCTTTCTTCTTACTCTTTTCATTTTAAAAGTATCAATCAAAACTTTGGATGTATTATCTTTAGATCCATCATCTACTATAACTATTTCATAAAGCTTATATTCCAAATTTAATAATGAATTTACAGTATCACATATCGTTATTTCCTCATTGTACCCAGGAACAACTATAGATACTGGAAAATAGTATTCATGTGATATCTCATTATGAAGCCTGCTCATCTGCTGGTTCTTATATAACTCAGAAGCGCCTACTGTAACTGAAACTACTAAGAATGTCGCATATACAAGAAGATATAGTGAGTAAAAAACTCCTACAATCAGCATTACTATTCTTAGTGCTTCAATAAACATTTACTCTCCTTCTTTCGCTTGTTTCTTTAACCGGGAAGTTTCCATTTTGTATTCCAGTATTTCTCTTGCATATCTGTCAGTACCATTGTAGATATCTATAAGCTCCATATATCCAATATTTTGAGCGACAAGGCTTTCTGATGCATTGAACCGGATATACCAGTTGTCGGATTTAAGCGCTTCCTTTAGAACATCAATAACCTGTTGGCTCTTGTATTTTGCCAAAGCAGTAGCGGCTATAGCTTTGTACTCCCATTCCGGTGTATCCTGCTTCATCATAGTTATCAAATAGTCGCCAGCGGGCTGATAAATCATTTTCCCAAAATAACGGACTAATGATAGTTTGACTTCTTTGTGAGTATATTTGTTAGTTAATCTTTGATAAAATTCTTCTGCATAATCTAATGAAGCAGTCTTTATAAAGTTTACTATTGCTATCCTGACATTCAAATCAAATTTGTCAAACTCTTTCCAAAGCAAAGATGCAAGTTCTGCTCTGTCTCCATTAAACAAAAGAAGACCATCGGATATAAGTTTGTTGCTATGTGATATTTTAAGCTCCTGCATTCTCATAATTGCAGATAAAATAGCTTCACTATTATTAGACATATACAATGCGTTTAACGCGTTCTGTCTTACATAAATGGATTTGTTCATGGTATACGAAATCATGGATGAGACTATAAAGTCGTAATGGAGGTTGTCACACAGTTTGAACTCAGATATTAAAAATGCCAAGTATGCTTTTTTGGCATTTTCCTTGTTACTGAATTCCACTATAAGGTATTCGAATATGGGTTTACATTTCTTAAGGTATCTAAAAGTATCAGTTTCATTTTTTTTACTTTCATTTTTAATAATCTCATGAAAACTTTTCAGATATCGAATACTGATTAGTTTTTTAAAAAGAAACTCTTGAATTTTCGGATCTATTACTTCGTTTTTGCTTATTCTGTTAATTTGACTTTTTATTATATTCTCAAGCCTTTTTCTTTTGTTTCTGAAAATATAATCTTTGTATCTAAGATAAATTAAAAAGGCAGTATTAAACAGTATCATAAGAACACATATGATTATGTAAATTATAAGCACTATGTCAATTCTTAAATCACTCATCAACAGCTCCTTGAACCTCTTTTTTCAAGATCTCATTTGTCCAGGCTTCTTTAATCATATAGTATGACTGCTTTAGTCTTTCATGATATGCAACTGACTCATCCCATTTTTTGAGCAAGAACTCATTCATATGAATTATATGTCCTTTGTAATCAACAGATCCTATTCCAACAAGAAGTTTATTTATTGTCGTAAACTCCACTCCGTAATGAAGGTAGTAATCATCATGAATTCTCATTTTTGACGGATCAGAAAAATTCAATAACTGCCATGGAATCCTTATCTCTATATAATCTCCTTCTATATAGAAATCTGCTAGCGAGTTATAATCTTGGCTATGAGGATTACTGTTTCCATATGTGAGATGACCTGTCTCATAGGTTGATGCCATAAGTTCAGGATTATTGATTTTTTCAACTGCCTCTAACTGAAGTATAAGCTGGATTTTATTAAATTTTGGACTATTTACATTAGTAGGATCAGTATAGGGGTTAACTCCCTCAATATATTGATTGTACATTGCTCTCAAAGTGTCATATCTTTCCTGCACCAGAATTCTCGATTCCTCTTTACCATTTATAACCATTAGAAAATCAGCATTAGAATCAAATCTTACATCATGGTCAACAGAATAATTGCTTCCTGATTTATCCGTTGTGTCTATAGGTATGTATAGGACATCATTAATGTGATTATAATTTTCTTTATGTACAAGAAAATAAATGTATTTTTCATCATACTGCATGAACAATGACATATCTTTAGTCTTTGCAACTGGTAATATATCGAGCCATTCATCTATATTGCCATCGACATGACATAATACTTCTTTCTTCCCAGGATCGAAGGCTAACAAGCCGAACCCCTGATCGCTAGATTGAGCGTCTGACCAGTAAGGTGATCTTTTTTCATCAACAGAGTGCTGGGTATTCCAGGTAGTTCTTGTCCAGTCATCCTGCCATACAAATAGCAGACTTCCTGCACAATCTACGCTTTTTATCTGTTTATATGTATCTAGTATTATCTTTCCCTGTTCAAATTCGGAATTTCTTCCCTGGTTATATCCTTTATTAGTGTCCTCATGAGCCATGCCTCTTGCTGTTGGTACTCCGTACTCTGTAATAACTACAGGCATAGTATGGTGAAGCATTAACATTTTCAGATAAGCTGTATAGGTATTAACATTCCCTTCTGAATCAGCAAACCAGAATTCCTTATTTTCGTAATAATTCAGATACCCTGGATAATATGGATATGCGTGGTATGATGCGAATTGACCCGACATGAATTGATTCGTAGTCTTTATGTTCTCAACATCCACTTCAGCGCACTTCTTAAAGAATTCTGTAATGTAGTCAGGATACTCAAAAGGGTCTGTTGAAGGCCAGTTAAAGAAGGAAACTAATCTTTGTTCTTTATATCTTTCCGTTTCATACTTTATTAATGTATCTCCAAGCATAGCTAAAACAGATTCAAATGCTGTAGCATCTTCGCTTGTATACATATATTTACCACTGTAACCGTAATGGTCTTTGTGTAATTCATTTGTGTAAGCTATTGTGTAACTGTTCCATCCTGAACCTAATATATAACCCATCACCCACTGTGATACATCACGAAGATAAAAACCCAAACCGCTTGCCTGGTTAAGTATAACCTGTCTGCTTCCATGCAGTATGTCCACTGTGATATATATTTGCCTTATAATATCTTCATAAAAATCCTTATCAGTCGCATCTATATGGCTATTTTGAGAATAGTCAGAAATGGTAAGACCATGTATGAGGTATAACGGGTCATCATTATCCTTGTTATACTGATATAGAGCATTATAGAAATCTGCATTCATTATCTGATATACGCTTATTGTATTGGCTCCCATTTCCTGTATCTGCTTGAACCATCTTAAATAATCATACTTGTCGATAGCATAATCTGTGCCAAATTTTCCTGGTACTGTATTGCCAATATTAACTCCCCTAATTTCAAACCTCTCATACTCACCATCTTTTAGAATATATATACTTTCGTTTTCAGCTTTAAAGGATGATGTTATTGTTGCTTTCGGATTAAAATCTATATAGAAGCTTGTATAGAACAGTATATAGTTTATACTTAATGCTAATACAATTATTGTGACTGTTCCTATCAAAAACTTTTTCATCTTCTCCCTTAGTCGTTAAATGATTTATTCCTTGAATCATGGCAGAACTGCATGAGGGAATCAATATTATCATCCATCCAGTTTCCTCGATCAATTATGAACTGCTTCAGTTGATTCAATGCTGCTTCATAACTCTTGTGATTTCTGTCTTTTGGCAACAGCATTCCTCTATCTGCTAAGAATGTATAACCCCAAACTTCAAAATTTCTGTCAATTGCCGGTCCCAAATATTCCACGGTATCTTCTATATATCCGATTACATATTCTTCGCTTAATACAGTTTTCCTTAACTGTTTGTATCTTTGAATAACTAGATTAACAAAATATTCATCCTTCATAAGCATTATGTACCATACTTTATTCTGAAATGAGAATCCGGTTGTATTTATAGGAGTCTCCATGTAATTGTCATATGCATTATTAAAATCCCATACTGGCCCTATTTCCAATTTTCCTTTAATATCTCTGAAAAGATATGTTGAATATATGCCTGCATCATAGTTCTGGGTAAATTCATTAATAATTAAATAATCGACAAAAGACATTACATCGATATGTTTACGGTATCCTAATTTGGGATCATCATAATCATACGAATACAGCGCTTTCTCGAATTGAGATATATTGTCACTTATATACTTATTAAGTTGTTCATTTAAATAATGCTTCGGAGGATAAACAATATTAGCAATTGAGTCAGAATTATATGTATAACCGGAAAACAGGGTTATCTCTTCTTCAGGGTCTGAACCTCTGTCTAGCCTTATGATATAGCTGGTGAAAGGATCATTCTCATTATACTTGGCTATATCCACTCTTCCTTCTGCACGTGATATGGATTCCATCATGACATATAGACCCATGTATTGATCGTTTATGAATACTTCGCAAAAGCGCACATCAGGAGCGGTTTTCATAATCTGACCTGAAAGATTCATACTTATGTAGTTTCTTATTAAAGTCTTATCAAGAATAGGTCCATGAAGAACCCACTCATAATGATTATCCATACCTAAGACTTTCTGTTTATTTTCACTATGATCATCGTTTATTAGCTTTATGAAATATGATTTTTTATCAAAAAATAAAGAAGAATTACCGCGAGCTCTTATTAATATAGTGCTTTGTATATCAGGTTGGTCATATAAATGATTATTGTAATCTTCTTTGTCAAAAATGGAGATATCTGATTCTATAAATATCTTTCCATCTTCAAATGCAGGTATCTGCTGGCTTGATGTATCAATTTTAATTAAAGGTATATGCGTGCAGAAATCATCTGTTGAATGGCTACAGTTTTGATGGCTTTGGGCCATAAGGTGCTGATGATATCTTATGTTGTCAGAATTTAAAAAAGTAAATCCTATAGATATCGCAACAAGGCATATTATAGCTATTATGCTTGTAATCTTCCTACGCAAAGGCTTCTCCTTTAATTGTTCACTTCATCATTCTGCTCTACAATATTTACATACTCTATATGCTGTAATTCATATAGCTTATCGGTTATGCTTTTTTCGTTTACTGCTGCTTTACGCATGATCTTTTTAGATACCTCATATATATATTCCACAGTGAGGTCAGTGGTGTTTTTTACCCGAAGATTCGCTTTAGCGAAATAGTAGTTAAATACTATGGCTTCAATCTGCCTTTCCGAACCTCTTGCTCCTTTTATTATAACAAGCATCCTGTTATCATTCTTAATCTTTCCGAATACAAGAAGCAGTATGAAAACTATTGCACTTCCTATAGCAGCAACCAGATAATCACCTGCTCCACAACATATACCTACAATTATAGCCCAGAAGATATATGCGGTATCCCTGGAATCTTTTATTGCAGTTCTGTATCTTACAATAGACAATGCGCCTACCATACCTAAGGAAAGAGCGATATTGTTTCCTATAACAGTCATTACCATAGTTGTAAGTAATGTTAGCATAAGTAGCGATACATTGAATTTTCTGCTATATATGGTTCCCGAATGGGTGTACATATATGACAGATATATCACTATACCTATAGCGACCGCTACAACAAGATGTGACAGAATGTCCTGCAAAGTCAGCGTTTTTCCCTGCTCAAGTAATTTTAATAAATATTGTGTCATATGCCCTCCTCTTAAAAAACATAGTTCAAACCGATGGTTCTGCTTAATGCATATTTGCTTACAGATAATTCAGATTTTTCAATCCTGTCCAGCATATCCTTAATGTATGAAAGCAGAAATCCGTTGTATTTTACTTCCAGTACTCCTCCATCTGCACTAAATACCGGATACAAATTCAGCTTATCAGAAAAAATGTCAAAGCAGCTTTCTGTCGCCCTTATATTATGGTCAAATGTTATCCTTATACTGTTCTCTTTAGCTATAAAAGCTTTCCTGTTGTATTCCACTATTGCTTTAGGTCTGTAAAAACGCATATTCATCACGCCATATATCTCTTTGGCAAAGGATTCCTTGTAATTAAGTAAAGGACCGTACACTCCCTTGGTAAGAAGAATAGCATCTTCTTTACTCATCTTTAAAGATCTTTTTAGTTGCTGAGAACCTTGCTTCTGTTTCATCTCAAGTGATGCGAATTCATCAGTCGGTTTATAAATCCGAAGGCGAATTTTTCTTCTTATTTCTACTCCTTCTTCTTTTTCATTAAAGTCATTGTCAAACAAGGTGTCAAAATACAAAGACCTTACAGTATATCCATGTTCACCATTATTTTCATCTTGTGCAAGATATGTATTGAAAGCAGCCGAGTACTTTATGTAATCACTTTTTGATATGAGATATTTTTTTTCCTGTCTAAGTACCTGCTTCATGCTTACCCCTATACCACAAACCTATATGCCTATGAATATGTCTTCAGAATTCCTCTTGTATAAGCGGAAACAATTCGTATGCTCCCTTCAATATATCTATTGATGGACTTGGTATTCTTCCCAGTCCGTCAGGTCCTACGTTTATAAGATAGTTTATGCCTAAATCATTCAATTGCTTTCTGTATGCGGCAATCTGTTCCGGTCTTTTCCAGTTATGATCGTGATATGAAAAGCCCCAAGTATCATTCAGTGTAGCGGCTGACTCATATAATCCGAAAGGAGATTTTTTAGCTCCCCGGATATTATCTAAACTATCGGGTATCTCGTTATCCCCTAAAGAAACGTAATCATATATCCCATTTCCAAGACGTGAGTTTATAAGACAATCCGGCTGATATTTCTTAACCATGTCATACAATTGCTTACTGTGTCTTTCCTTGAGTGTTACAGGTACATCAAACCATATAAGCAGAAGCTCTCCATAATTTTTCAGTATCTCCTCTACCTGGGGCTTTATCTTATTCTCAAAGCATATATC
>Ga0116162_10002847_pt1 | contig 10569 bp, 7 predicted proteins | sample AD_UKC105_MetaG_FD_89875 | JGI IMG/M metagenome (GOLD analysis project Ga0116162, IMG submission 89875) | Active sludge microbial communities of municipal wastewater-treating anaerobic digesters from Hong Kong - AD_UKC105_MetaG | ecosystem: Engineered > Bioreactor > Anaerobic > Digestate... | reverse complement strand
TTTCAGTCGCGGCTTTCAGATCGATATTGTCAAATCCCGCGCCCGCCCTGACGATCGTTTTAAGGTTCTTCGCGGCGGCAATAACCTCTGCATCTGCCTTGTCGGACCTGATTATCATCGCGTCCGCGTTCTCAACAGCTTTCAGAAGGTCGGCTTTATCAGTATATTTTTCAAGTTTTATCAGTTCATAGCCCGCCGCGTCAAATATCTTCGCTATTCCGTCAACGGCAGCTTTCGCAAAAGGTTTTTCCGTGGCAAGAAGTACTGTTTTTGACATTTGAGACTCCTTTTTTTGTTATTATGAATTCTCGTTGTCGAATTTTTTTATGAAAGCGACAAGCTTTTCGACACCTTCAACTGGCATAGCGTTATAGATGCTCGCTCTCATACCGCCTGTTTTTCTGTGTCCGCTGAGGGTAACAAGGCCCTCTTTTGCAGCGTCAGCTAAAAATTTCTTGTCGAGCTCGTCTGAAGGTGTCCTGAAAGGTATGTTCATGATAGAACGGTCTTCTTTAGCCTGTACATGACATTTAAAGAGTTTTGAATTATCGACGGCGTCATAAATCATGGCAGCTTTTTTCCTGTTGATCTCTTCAAGGGCTTTGACTCCTCCGATGCGCAGCAGATGCTCGAATCCGAGTTTTGCGAGGTAAATGCCGTAAGTGGGAGGTGTGTTGAACATCGAGCCTGCGTCAGCGTGAGTTTTATAGTTAAGCATTGTAGGTGTTTCAGGTTTAGCATAGCCTATCAGATCTTCCCTGATGATCACAACTGTAACACCTGCCGGACCGATATTTTTCTGGGCGCCGGCATAGATCATCGCGAATTCGTTAACATCTATTACTTTAGAAAGAATGTCGGAGGACATATCAACGACCAGAGGTTTCCCTTTTACATCGGGGTATTTTTTGAAAGAAGTGCCGAAAATTGTGTTGTTCGATGTCATGTGAACATAATCGGCATCTGCTCTGAATTCGTTCTCGTCTATCTTCGGAAGATGGTTGAAAACTTCCGGTTCAGATGTAGCGACGACTTTTACGTCGCCGAATCTCTGGGCTTCTTTTATTGCTTTTGATGACCATTCGCCGGTGTTTACATAGTCGGCTTTACCGTTTTTCATGAGGTTCAGAGGGATCATCGCGAACTGCATTGAAGCCCCGCCCTGAAGGAAGAGCACTTTATAGTTCGACGGAATGTTCATAAGGTCTCTCAAAGCTTTTTCCGCGCCGTCGATTATCGTCTGATATACCTTTGACCTGTGGCTCATCTCCATAACGGACATTCCCGAGCCTTCGTAGTTCAACATCTGTTCCGCGGCTTTCTTCAAAACCGCTTCCGGTAAGACTCCGGGACCTGCCGAAAAGTTATAAACTCTATCTGTCATTTTCCGCTCCTTCTATTAGTTTAATTTAGTCTGCGAATATAAGTACCCGCATTCAATTTATAATTTAGTGTATAGCAAGTCAAGTAATATTTTTATCGACAAAAAACATAAATTATCGCACTTGATAAATCGTGAATAATTTGTTAGTTTTCCACCGGTGCGAAAGAATTAAGGGGAGGTATAAGTGGCATTAAAGCATATTTTTAAATTATCGCTGTCGATACTGCTTATCATTTCATGCGCGGATAAAAATTTTGTAAAGGAAGAAGAAATGAAGCTCGATCAATATTCGCAAAATTATCCCGTACCTGAAAAGGATATCTCCGTCACTAGCATACACGGTTATGACCTTGCCGATGAATATGCGTGGATGAAAAGTAAAGAGCCGCTCGATGATCCCAGGATAAGCGAACATATAAGTAAAGAAAATGAATATACAAGAACGGTCCTCGGCGCGAATTCTGCTCTTGAGTCTAAGATATATAAAGAGATAATTTCAAGAATCGACGAATCAGATGTGTCGCTTCCTGTTCAGAAAGACGACTATTTCTATTACTCAAGGGATGTCAAAGGCGAGCAGTATCCTGTTTACTGCAGAAAATACAAAAGCCTGGACGCGGAAGAAGAGATCCTTCTTGATCTTAACCAGCTCGCAAAAGGGAAGCCGTATCTTGAGCTTGGTGTGTATAAGGTAAGCCCCGACCACAAATATCTAGCGTATTCTATCGATGATGAAGGTGGTGAAAGGTACAGGCTGTTCATCAAATATCTGTCGCTGGATACGCATTTTGCAGAAACTTTCGACAATGTTGAAGATCTCGAGTGGGCGGAAAAAGACAACACTTTTTTCTATACAACCGTGAACGAAAGCAACAGGTCTGACAAGGTTATCAGGCATGTTCTTGGAACAAAAGTCACTTCTGACAGGATCATGTATCAGGAGAACGATGAAGCTTTCTATGTCTGGATCGAAAAAACAAAGAGCAGAAAATATCTTCTGATCGGGACCTCGAGCAAGAACACCTCTGAATACCATTATCTGAAAAGCGACGATCCTATGGGTTTTTTCGACCTGATGGAACCAAGGGAGAAAGGTATCGAGTATTATCCTGATCACAGGGGGGATTCCTTTTATATCCTGACAAATGCGGACAAGGCTTTTAATTTCAAAGTGATGAAAGTCCTTGAAAGTTATCCGTATAAAATAAAATGGGAAACATACATTCCTCACAGAACCGAGACATATATTGACGACATCGAACTTTTTAAAGATCACATCGTAGTTTCTGAATTAAGCGCCGGAAAAAGAATGCTGAGAACTCTTGAATACCAGTCGCTGCAGGGAAAAGAAATAAAGTTCAACGATGAATGCTACAATATTTTCCTTGAATCAAATCCCATGTTCGATACTGATAAAGTTAGATATGTTTACGAATCAATGACAACTCCATACTCTATAGTTGAATACAACATGAGAACAGGTGAAAAAAAGTTCCTCAAGCAGCAGAAGGTGCTCGGAGGTTTCGATCTCACAAAATATCATTCGGAGCTTATTTACGCATCTGCCGGGGACGGAGAGAAAATTCCGGTATCCCTGGTTTACCGCAGTGATAAATTCTCTCACGACGGTAGTAATCCGATGCTTCTCGATTCATACGGCGCATACGGAGACCCCAGCGACCCGTCGTTCTCGGTTTCAAGGATCAGTCTTCTCGACAGAGGTTTTGTAGTAGGTACCGCACATGTCAGGGGAGGTCTTGAAAAAGGGAAAAAATGGCATGAAGGCGGAATGCTTTTAAACAAAAAGAATTCTTTTACAGATTTTATCTCATGCGCCGAGTACCTGATTGAGAAGAAATACTGTTCCGGAGAAAAACTTATAATAAACGGAGGGAGTGCGGGAGGAATGCTTATCGGCGCGGTCCTCAATGAAAGATCCGAATTGTTCAGAGGAGCAGTTCTCGATGTCCCCTTTCTCGATGTCATAAACACTATGCTCGATCCGGAACTGTCTGCCACTGTCTCGGAGTATGATGAGTGGGGGAATCCTAACGAAAAGGGCTATTTTGAATATATGCTGTCTTACTGTCCGTATCAGAACATCAGATCGCAGAATTATCCGGATATACTTGTACTTGCCGGCCTCAATGACACCAGGGTCAGCTACTGGGAGCCTTTAAAATGGGTAAGCAGATTAAGGGACCGTAAAACAGACAAGAATACAGTTATTATCAACATGAATACAGCGGGGCACGGAGGTTCTTCCGGCCGTTATGATTACTATAAAGAAGTAGCGATGAAATTCGCGTGGATACTTAAGGAAGCCGGTATAAACGACTGACATTTTCTGACATGTTGTCAGTCAAATCATAAGAGAAACAAAAATAATACTGAAATACAAGCCTGAAATAATTGGCACGTCTGTTGCATTTTATCTTAATCGGAAATGCAAAAACGAAAACAACAAAAAAAGGAGGGAATCATGAACCTGATAAGATGGAAAGAGCTGGACAGCCTGGATAAGCTCATGAACAACTTCTTCGGCCAGGACTACAACATAAATACGGTTAAGTGCCCGTCATGTCATGCTGATGTCTATATGAAAGAGAACAACATTATGGCTGATATCGATATGCCCGGGATCGACCCGAAGGATGTTGAGATCACTATAGAGGGGAACTACCTTAAATTAACGGGTAAAAGACACGAGGAAAATGAAGTCAAGGAGCAGGATTTCTACAGAAAAGAGATCATAAAAGGCTCATTCGAAAGGTATATTCCTCTTCCGACAGACCAGATAGACGATGAAAACATCAAGGCCGTATACAAAAAGGGCGTTCTGCAGGTAACTGTACCAAAGAAAGAAGAAGAGAAAAAAAGGATCGAGATAAAGGTCGAATCAGAATAGACAAGCTGTCCATACAAGAAAAAGACCGTCAACCGACGGTCTTTTTTATTGCATTTGATTTGTTTATTAAATTTCATTATATTAGGTTGCGGAAATTAAATTGAGGCAAGGATATTATGAATAAAAATAAAATTGCAGTTCTGGTCGTAATGGTTATTTCGGTTATAATAATATCTTCCTGTTCTAAACATAAAACTCTTGAAAAACAGCTTGATGATTTGGAAAACATAATTGAAAAATACGAACCCAAGTTCAAATCTATTGGTTATGGAACGAAAGAATATACTCAAATGATAACTGAATACAATAAAGAAATATTTGATTGGGCTGATGAATTTGAAGACAGCAGATATGAGAAAGATAGTGACTCATACAAAAGAGATATTTCGGGCAACAGGGTCCCGACTCCCGAGTTTAAAGAAGTCCAAAGCAGGTTTTACGAACTGAATAACAGAATGACAAGGATGGTGCTTGCCGGAATACCGAAGACTGAAGAACCTGACGGATCTGAAAGAAAGTCAAAAGAAAATCAAGAAAAGTAAATTATGTTGTTCAAAGAAATTTATGATGTGATAGTTGTTGGGGGCGGACCAGGCGGATGCGTCGCAGCGAAAGAGTGCGCAGAAAAAGGACTTAGTGTTCTTTTACTGGAGAGACACCGCGAAATAGGTGTGCCCGTCAGATGCGGCGAAGCGGTCGGCAAAGCCGGGCTGCTTGAATTTTTCAGTCCGGATCATCCGATAGTGACTCAGTACGTCAGGAAATTTAAGATAAGATTTATAGCTCCTAACGGTACTGCTCTGGACCTGAACCACGAAAGTGAAGCGGCTGTTCTGGACAGAAAAATATTCGATGCCGGACTCGGTATCGCCGCCGCAACTGCAGGCGCGGCGGTCATGACCGGAGCTAACGTCACCGGCCTATTAAAATCTGACGGATTTGTTGAAGGCGTGGAAGTAGAACTTCAGGGCAGAAGATATAAATTAAAATCAAAGATCGTCATTGGCGCAGACGGAATAGAATCACGTGTGGGCCGGTGGGCGGGAATAAAGACAGCTCCATCTTTTTCCGATATGGAAAGCTGCGTACAATATAACATTTCCGGTAAAGGATATGCAAAAGACAGGATGGATTTTTATTTCGGTAAAGATACAGCGCCTACAGGGTATCTCTGGGTTTTCCCGAAAAATGACGGCACTGCTAATATCGGAGTAGGTGTAAACGGTCCGGCCTCAAAAGAAAAGAAAGCAGAAAAATACCTAAACGACTTTATGAGCAGTTATTATCCCGAAGCATCAGTGATCGGAACTACCTGCGGCGGAGTTGTCTGCAGTGAGACTCTCGAAAAAATATCAGGTAACGGATTCATGCTTGTTGGAGACGCGGCCCATCAGACCAACGCGGTATCCGGTGGAGGTATTATCAACGCTATGAAAGCAGGTAGGATCGCGGCCGAAGTGGCGGTTTCTGCAATTAGTATCGATGATGTAAGTGCAAACAGATTGTCTGAATACGAAAAGTTATGGAATAAAAAGCAGGGAAAAGCGAATCATAAGTTCTATCTTATCAAGCGGATCATTGAGGATATTGAAGATGAAACTCTTAATTCAATAACTGATAAGCTGAACGGTCAGGTTTTTGAAAAAAGAACTCTCATCAACATCTTCAAGTCAGTTCTCATAAAACATCCAAAACTCATACTGGATCTACCAAGATTATTTACCTAGTAAAATCAGGAGTAAAATGTTATGAAATTAAAAAGAATAATATTCAAGTTCGTAGTTGTGTTATGTTGTTTGCTGACTGCATTTTCCTGCACAAAAAAAGAAGAGCAAACAGAAGTATTGAGAAGAGTAAGTTACGATAAGCTGAAAGTTAAAAATGGCATAATGTATGAAAGTTCTAAGATCACGCCTTTTACAGGTGTTGGTCAGGAGTTTTACAAAGACAGTGTATTGAAACTGGAAAAAGAATATAGAAATGGAGTTCTATCAGGAAAAACATGTTATTACTGGAACAACGGAATAAAGCAATTTGAAGTAGGATTTCTTGACGGTAAATTCAACGGTGATTATATTGAGTGGAACAGGGACGGCTCGAAGATAAAACATTCAAGATACAGATCCGGAAATCTCGACGGAATTCAAAATTCTTGGTACGATAACGGAAAGCTTCAGTCTCAATCTGAATATGAAAACGGCATTCAGAACGGAAAAGTAATACAATGGTACGAGAATGGAAACAAGAGATTTGAGGAGGAATGGTTAAACGGTGAAAAAAACGGATACAGAAAGTATTGGTATGAAGAAGGTACTATTGAGGGTGAAGGATTTTATGAGAACGATTTAGTGAACGGTAAAGTTAAGGGCTGGTATAAAAACGGCAATAAAATGTATGAAGGAGTTTTTCTTAACGGTAAAAAGAACGGGCTGTATCTAAAATGGTATGAAAACGGGCAGTTAAGATCAGAGGAAAATTTCAAAGACGATCAAAAGCATGGTTCTTTTAAAACATACGATGAAAATGGCAACTTGAAGGAAGAGGAATACTATTCAGAAGGAATTCTTTCAAAAAGAAATTAAATATTTTAGTTGCTAAAAAGATGAGTTGTTTTTATTTTTACAGCCGGGAATGTTAAAAGTTATAGGAGATTGTGAGGATGAAGAGATTAGTTTTAGTTGCAGCGCTTATGTTTTCAGTCGGAGTTTCAGCTATGGTTTGGGAAGCTGAAGATTTTGAAGACGGATCTTTCGGGGACATCACCGTATATGACAACGACGGGGACTCAGATACTTGGGAAGTCGTTCCGTATTCAGCGGGGAAAACCGGCAACTACATGATAAGGTCTGCAAGTTCCCCGGGGCTTACTCCTGATAATGAAATTGCATTTGAGAACGGATTATATCTGGAACTTGATTCGTATATGTCATTCTGGGTTGGGGCTGAAGACCCTGAAAAATATTCTGAAACTTTTCAGATTTGGCTTTATATCGAAGGAGCCGCAGACAGCCGTATAATATACGAAGAGACACTTTCATCATCAGAATGGAAGTTAGTTACAATTGACCTAAAACCGTTTTTACTTGAGAATGATCCGAATAGTTATGACGCGGTAATATATGCAGGAATAAGGCATTTTAATACGACCGACCAGTCTGCTCTGGTAATTGATGACATCATGTTTAAATCTCTTCCAGTTTATCTGTACGATGAGGATCTGTTTTCAATACCTCCTGAAGTTGTAAACCCGCTCAGCAGCATAGATATGAAATTCTATATTTATGATTATTCAGGATGGAACGAAGGGGGTGATTTTATAGGTTATAAACAGTGTGATCTTCACTATGTAATTACTGATGATTTAGGAACACACAGCGAAGAAACTCTTCCTCTTTCAATTACACCCAGTGATGATCCTAATTATCCGGATCTGTTTTTTTACACTCTGACTATGGAGGGAAAGCCCATGGGAACTAAGATGGAATACTGGGTGGAAACTATGGATAATTCAGGGTATGATATCGTCGGTAAATCAGAGATATTTAATGTCGAATGGGGTGAAATAAACTATATAGAAGATTTTGAAAATCCGGATGATTTTGATCAGGAGACAATGCTTCCTGAAGGCTGGGTAACTTTCCAGCTCGGTGATGATCAGGGCAATACAAGAGACAATCCGTGGGTATGGAATATTTCATCTAGCGCGAATTCACATAGCGGAGAATATTCCGTTACATCAGCTTCCCAGACTAATTTTGGTGTGTGGATGACGGATGACTATCTTGTAACACCGAGAATAAGGATAAACGGGAAACCGACCGTGAAATATTTTATCAATGCTCAAACTTCTCCTGGAGAAGAGTTTACTGAAAAATGGTCGCTTCTGATTTCCAAGGTTGAAGGCGACGGTACTGATATCGAGAATTTCACTGAATTACTGAGAGATTCAATTATACCTGATGAGACTAATATAAATCAGTGGATCGAGAAGACTTGCTATTTAGGGGATTACCAGGATGAATATGTAAGAATTATGTGGAGGCATATCTATAATCCTTTAGTATCAGTTAAAAAGCTTGACAGGTTTTTCAATATCGATGATGTGAGTATCCAAGAAATGCCGGTCATGACCGTTCACGATCCGGGAAATGCCGCAAATCCAGGAGAAGATTTTGCGGTTACAGTTACAGCAACTGATTATTCAGGGATAAACAATGTAACGATATTTTACAGAATAAATGCAGGTGAAGAACAGTCAGTTGTCATGACGGATAACGGAGATGACACCTTTACAGGCCTGATACCTGCACAGTCAATAAATACTAAATGCTCATGGTATTGTGTTGTTACAGATAATTCCGCATTTTCAAACACAACTAGATCTTCAGACTATGTTGTAGTATGGTTTGATTCCGGAGTTCTCGAATGGGGAAGCATTGGAACAGCTTATAATGATCCGCCGGATTTTATAAACGGCGGAGACAAAGTTGCAATAGACTGGAATTTCGGAATGAAGGAATATCTTTATCTCAATAAGATCGAGATAGGCTGGAATTATGCAGCTGATAATATTACTTGGAAACTTGTGGAATTTGATCCTAATATAGGAAATCTTGATGAATATGATAACCCTATTGGAGCCCCGACGGACAATGTTATCGGAGATCTTCAGGGTATTCACAATTTCGCTGCGGGCGGAGATACGCTGCATATAGAAGACGGTAAAAACACACCGATCTACGGGCATGTAGGACTTGTTTTCCAGACACCTGTATATAACGAGATCATGCTTGATGAAAGCGGAGATAAAAGCCATGCATGGCAGTGGAACTCAGTTACGAAGTGGACCACGAATCTCTGGGGAGCATTTTATATAAAAATGTATGTATCTCAAATACCAAACGGAATAGAGAATGAATTCGTTTCATCAACAACAGAATTGTGTCAGAACTACCCCAACCCTTTCAATCCTTCAACCAGTATCAGCTTTTACAACAGGATACCGGGTGAAGTTAATCTGTCTGTATATAATGTTCTTGGCGAAAAAGTTGCCACTCTTATTAATGAAAAAATGAATGAAGGATTCAGAAAAGTCAATTTCGACGCGTCAAAACTGAACAGCGGGGTATATTACTATACACTTAAAACACCCGAAAAAATGCTGACCAACAAAATGATACTTATAAAATAGTATATAATGTAAAGTGTTCAATCAAATTGGGCAAAGTTAAAACAAAAGGAGGAGTTTTCATGAAAAGATTCAAAGTGTTGGCACTGTGTGTGCTTATGACACTGCCGATCTTCGTTTCCGGCCTCTTCGCTCAGGAGAAAGCTGCAGGCAATTATACAAAAAGCTATGTGGTTGACGCCAACGGAGATTTGCTTCAGGTTATGAGATGGGCAGGCAGAAAGCCTGCAGACTATGTTCCTGAAACCAGTTCGGAAAAAGATGCGCCGAAAGCAATTGTGAAGCTTTCAAACGTTCCGGGTTACAGCTGGAGTCACGGATGTACAGCTACTGCAACTGCAATGTTCGTAGGTTACTACGATCATTTCGGAGCAACAGACTGCTATACCGGAAGAATTGACGGAGGAGTCGCACCGATGACGAACTCAGTATGGGCTTCCGAGGGAGCTACTGATCCCGATTCTGATGGTTGTGCATTAGCAGCAAGTGAAATTAATGTTGACGGCAGGTCAAACCGCGGTCATCATGATGACTACTGGTCAGGATATGAAAATGAAGGCGACCCTTATTATGACGGGTTATGGGCGCAGCATGATCATTATGTGGGACAGCCGTGTACGGCAGACTTTATGGGAACCAATCAGTGGTATAACTGGGGTAACGTTGACGGATCAACATCCGTTTACAATTATCTTGCACCCAACGGAGCTAAACTCTTTGACTGTGCGGATTCACCCGCTGCACCGCCGGATCAGCCTTATCCGGGAAGAGACGCTACTCACGGTATGAGACTTTTCTTCGAGTCTCTCGGAATTCAGGTACAGCAGAATTTCAATCAGGTAATAGAGGGTTATATCGATCCTGATTATGTTTCGGAAGGACCCGTAGTAGGCGGTTATACTTACGATGATTACAAGAGATCTATTGACCAGGGTAGACCGGTACTAATACATATTATAGGTCATACAATGCTCGGCTACGGTTATGACGACGGAGCAGGTACAGACAGTCTTGTATACTGCAGGAATACATGGAGTATGGCTACTACAGACCTCGTTTCGTTTAAATGGGGTACAAGCTATTCCGGAA